>Ga0172377_10002281_pt1 | contig 19578 bp, 17 predicted proteins | sample Pumphouse3metaG_FD_119749 | JGI IMG/M metagenome (GOLD analysis project Ga0172377, IMG submission 119749) | Leachate microbial communities from a municipal landfill in Southern Ontario, Canada - Pumphouse #3 metaG | ecosystem: Engineered > Solid waste > Landfill > Unclassified | place: Canada...
TCGGAAACTAATATGCAGTTATATTTCTTACATAATGAAGCTAATTTCGATAAGGTTTCTTTTTCCCAGCATTTTCCAACAGGATTATGAGGATTGGAAATAAGCATTAGTTTAACTCCTTTTATTAGTTTCGACTCCAAGTCTTCAAAGTCCATATAGAAACTACCTTCTTTTTCTATCAAAGGATTGTAAACTATATTCCTTTCTTGGTTCTCTATTGCATAATAAAAAGGATGATAAACTGGTGATTGAACAAGAACATCATCTCCTTTTTCGGTGTAAGCCATAACGCAAATGCCTAAGGCTGGAACAACACCAGGGGAAAAACATATCCAATCCTTCTTTATTTCCCAGTCGTGTCTTGTCTTTATCCACCAAATTATAGAGTCATAATATCCTTGCCAATAGTCGTAATATCCCAAAACAGGGTGGTTTAATCTACTCTTAATTGCTTCTAATATAAATTCAGGAGTCTTGAAATCCATATCAGCAACCCACATGGGTTTTACGTCATTAGTCCCAAATATTTGTTCTCTCCAGCTATATTTTAATGAATCTGTGTTCTCTCTTTCTATGATTTGGTCAAAATTATATTTATTCATAAAGCAATAATTAGTTGAAAAGTTTTAGATTTTAATATTCTAAAAGAATAGAATGAACTAAACTTTAAATAGGAAATAAGTGTTGTTTATATTGATATTTTGGGAGAAAGTTGGGCAATTGCACTTCTTAGCTTTCTTTTTCTTCATGGTGCTTGAGCGAGGTCTTGAACTTGAACACGAAGTAATGGAAAGAAGAAATATCCCTAAAAATATCAATTTAATTATATGTCTATTCTTTAATTTCATTTCTATTACTCAAACATTAATCAGTAAGTATATATTGTTTTAGTCCACAAATTTTATCAAAAGTAAATATCCTGTTTTCTATATCCTACTGAATATCATTAAAACCTATACATTAGTTTTGTCGTATTCTTCAACCATTTGCAAAATTTCTGCTCCAAATTGTTGAAGTTTCTTTTTACCTATACCATTAATTTCCAATAGTTCTTTTTCTGTTTCAGGCAGAGTATTCACTATTTCTATTAATGATACTTGTTTTAATATGGTGTATGCTGGCAGATTTAACTCTTGACTTTTTGTCCATCTCCACTCTCTTATGGTTTTATAAAGTTCTTGGTTTAGAATTTCTTGTGGAGATTTTTCATCCTCATTCTCTCCTTCTTTGAGGTTTGTTTTTGCTTTTAAACTAATATTATGTTTTGTCTTATAGTTCTTAATAAATTTCTTTGTGTCTTGAATCAAAAACTCATTTTTCTTAGTTAAGAACTCTTTCAAAGAAAAATTGAGATCTATTGTTTCAAAAAGGCTTAGTTTTAAATACAATTCGTAAATAAGTTCTATGGATTTCTCTTCCTTCTTGTCTTGAACATCATCACTATCAAACTCCATTTTGTCCACCAAATAATACATTTCTTCAACTCCTTTAAGTTGTAATGCAAAGTATTCTATTGCTTTGAGAAGTCTTTCAATCAAATTTTCGGTTATTCCTTCCTTAACAATACGCTTTATTTGATTGTCAAATTTATAACTTACCTCAAGAATATTTTTCTCAAAATCCTTAATTAATTGATTAATTTTATTGCTTGTTTCTGCATAAACTTTGAGGAAATGTGTATTATTTAAGTCTTGCAATTCATCAATTATCCACTTAATATCTTTAAATGAAAATAAATCCAAAAGGTTTTGTTCTAAAAAGCCCAAGCTATCTTGATCAAGTTTTTCTTTTGTTGGTGGATTTTCTTCTTGCTCTTTATCAAACTCAATCAGCGTATGGTCAGTAATTATTGACTCAGGATTAAAAGATGTTGTAAGAATAATTCCCTCCAATGTCCTGCATCTACTTAAAGCAACATAAACTTGACCTGATGCAAATGCTTTGTTTGAATCTATTATTACTTTATCAAACGTTAAGCCTTGACTTTTATGTATAGTTATTGCCCAAGCAAGCTTAATAGGATATTGTTCAAAAGTGCCTATGCTTTCCTCCTCAATTGCATTTGTTTCGTAGTTAACAGAATATCTATAATTGTTCCAAACATATTTCTTAACCACAATATCTTCGTCATCCTCAGGACAGCGAACGATTATAGTATCATCATCAATATCAACAATCTTTCCTATCTTTCCATTATAGTATTTCCTCTTCTCCATTTCTCCATAATCATTCTTCACAAACATAACTTGAGCATCTCTTTTTAATTCAAGTTCAAATTCATTAGGATATGAGGATTCAGGAAAATCTCCAACAATTTTTGCTGTAAAAATATATGATTCAAAATCTAATTGATGAAGCTTATTTTCATTAATTTTTTGAGCTTGATAGTTATGAGTACAAAGAATTACATAGCCCTCATCATATGAAGGATCAAAATCAATATTGTTCCTTTCATTAAGCTGCTGAATTAATTTATCTGTAATATTATTATTTCTAATATCATTCAATAAGGTAATAAACTTTTCGTCCTTTTGGCGAAATACCTTTTGGAGATTTATTGTAACAAAACTAGATTTTTGAAGAGCTAAACAAGAAAAGAAATAAGGAGTTGAATAAGTGTATCGTAATAATTCCCATTCTTCATCCTTAACAACTGGAGGCAACTGCTGTAAATCACCAATCATAAGAAGTTGAACTCCACCAAAAGGAATATTTCTTCCTCCTTTTCTAAAACGCCTTAAAGTATAATCAATTGCATCTAAAAGATCTGCTCTAACCATTGATATTTCATCAATAACTAGAAGGTCTAATGTGCGGATTATCTCTCTTTTCTGTTTTGAAAATCTGAAAAAATTTTCTTTTGAATTTTCTCCCTGTCTTGATTCTAAAAAGGGACCAAATGAGACTTGAAAGAATGAATGAATAGTTACACCCTGAGCATTAATTGCTGCCACGCCAGTTGGAGCAACAACAACCATTCGCTTAAAAGAGTTTTGTCGAAGAGTTTTTAGAAATGTAGTTTTACCAGTTCCCGCTTTTCCAGTAAGGAAGATGTTGGTATTAGTTTCCTCAACATATTTTTTTGCTAATTCAAGCTGATGATTTGTTTCAAGGAGTTCTTCTTCTTCCATTTTATAGTTTTATTCACTAATAATTAGTTTATTTGTCCATGATTTTTCTAATGAATTGAATTTTACTATATAGTAACCAGATTTTAAGTTATTTGTACTAATTGAAAAATTAGTTGTATTTGAAGGGATTGACTGAGAGAAAATTTCTCTTAAAAGTGCATCGTAGATAATGATATCTGTAGGGTGAGGTTGAGCTAATAGGCTTATATTTATTTCATTTTTTGTCGGATTAGGATAAATTTTTGAATATGATTGGTTATTATCATCAATATTATCAATTGAAAGATAAGTAGTATAATCATCACCTCTAAATTGAGTTACTCCACTATTTATTGGATCTAACCATGGTTTTAGTCTTGTTGCATTTGTTGTTCCGTTTGATATCCATGAATAAGATAGTTTTCCAAAATAATCATTTTTATCAGAAATCGGGGCAGTACAATATGAAGATCCTCCTGTTAGTGTTCCAACAATTTGGCTTGATGTATTAAAAAGAGGACATCCTGAAGAACCTCCTTCAGTTATACCATAATTTGTTGCAGTCTGAACCCATTGTGCTTTCCAATGAGTTGACGCATCTTGAAGAGTTGAAGTATAGGTTGAAATCTTTTTAATATCTCCTGCTGGATGATGAATAGCTACACCACTTTGAGAAGGTGTAGTTGCAACGTTCCAAGCATTCCAATATGCATTGTAATTTTGAGGGACATTATTATTTAATAAAAAAAGAACAAAATCTGAACTTTCTCCCTGAGCTTTTACTGATGCACCTGAAAGAGTTTTAGGTGTTGGTTCTGTAGAAGTAGTTGAACATCCAGGGCTTTCGTAATTAAAATAAAAAACATAATAACTATAATAATTTGGGTTAGCTCCTTCAATGCAATGTGCAGCAGAAAGAATATAAGGGGCAAGATTTCTGGAAGTATTATTAACAAGAGAACCTGTACACCAGCCAATATTGTATTGATCGAAACGAACCTGAAGTCTAACAACACCTCTTTGGGCATTTCTATAGTTATTACCCTCAGTACAATTAACGTTCACATTACATGAACCAGAAGCTCCATATTCATCAGTATATTTAGTCATGTCATATTCACAATCCCTATATGCATATCCTATCTCAGTAATATTAATAAATGGTTTTTCATTAACTTCATTTGGTTGAAAATATTCTAATATAATTTCATCCCCATAAACAAGTTCTGTTGCAAAAGTCTTTGATTCGTTATTATTAAGGGAAGTAAATGCTCCAATAACTTGTGAATAATCTGAATTGTAAATAAATAATTCACCACTGATAGGAATATAGAAATTGTTTGAATATAAAATTAGGGCTTGAGCGTTTTCTGATTTTATTTTTAAAACCCACAATCTACCTTTATCAACTTGAATAAAATCAGCTTTTTCAAAAAGGTCAATACCAACTGGTATGGTAACTCCAAATCTACGAGTTTTAAAAGTATTATCGTTTAAATCATCTTCCTCTTTTATACTTATTAAATCCGGTTGAGATACTTCAATTGTTGATGAAATAAATCTCGATAAATTCTTATTGATAAAGGTTTTTGGCATTCCCCCAACACTCAGTTGAGAAAATGTAGTATTACTAATAAATAGTATTGAAATTAAACATAATATTTTTTTCATAATCATTTTCTTTTTTTGTCAAAATAATAAATCATTGAACCAAAGTTTATATTGCTATAATTTTGGAATGAATACTCAAAATTTGGGGTAAAAGCATTGTTATATTGTCGTGAAAAATTATATAATCTGATTTCTTAATTTTCTCTTCTATTGGCATTTGGCTATTAATTCTTTGCTCAATGGATTTTCTGCTTACATTGTCCCTACTCATGGCTCTTTTAATAGAAATTTCTTTTGGTGAATTTATACAAATAGTTTTATCAAAATTCTTTTCCCAACCTATTTCAAACAATATAGCTGTTTCTAAAATAACATAAGGTGCTGATTGATATTTTTTCCAATGGGAAAAACTCTCCAGCACCTTAGGATGAACCATAGAATTAAGTTTGTCTAATTTATCACTATCTTGAAAAACAATACTTGATAATTCATTTCTATCCAATACATTGTTTTTAACAACATTCTCACCAAATTCTTTTGAAATTTGTTTAAGAAATTCATTATCAAAATAACATTCCTTAGCATGATTGTCAGCATTGAAACAAGGAATACCAATATGTTCAAAAACTGAACAAACTAAAGTTTTTCCACTTCCAATTGAACCAGTAAGAGCAATGTTTTTCAAATCATTTCAATATTTTACACTTAAATAATTCTATTTTTTTGTGTTTAAATTACTCATATCAATTGCAACTGCAGTTTTTTCAATTTCAACTTGTACATTTGATGCAATTTCAAGGATAATTGTTGTTTCCTTAACTTCAACAACCTTTCCATGCAGTCCACTAATAGTGATTACTTTTTGACCTTTTTGAAGAGTTTCACGAAATTGTTTTTCTTTCTTCGCTTTTGCAGATTGAGGACGTATCATAAAGAAATAAAATATCACAATGATAGCAACAAGCATAAGAATAGAGCTCCAACCAGAACCAGAAGCACCTCCACTTGAAGGAGCCATTAATAAAACATTTATTAAATTCATTTTTTCTTTTTTTAAATTATTATTTTTAACTTATAAGATTAATTAACAACGCATTATATTAATTAGTTAACATCTGCAGCAATCCTTAATTTTGTAGTAGATGGACTTGTGTTTGCTAAAACAGAGATTTCCTTTGTAATTCTAATTCCAGCACTACCTTCAGAATCATATCTTACAGTAATTTGACCTTCTTGATTAGGAGAAATTGGTTCCCTAGGGAAATCAGCAACAGCACAACCACAATTAGCAGTAACGGAAGATATTATTAAATCATGCTTACCTGTATTCTTAAATTTAAAACTGCATGTTACTACTTCACCTGAAGTCAATTTTCCCAAATCTATAAAATCTTTATCAAATTTTATAGAAGTTGAGTTTTCTATTAAATCAGCAGAAACAATATTTTCTTTTTTATTGCAAGAAAAAAAAGTAACTGAAAGCACTAATACAGCTATTATAATAAAACAAAACTTTCTAACCATATTTCCTAAATTAAATTAATTTTTTCAGTTTCATCTTCATTAGCTTCAATTTTCTTAATCCTTCCTTTGGCACGTAAATCAACCATCAGCTTGTCTAATAATCCATTAACAAATAACTTACTTTTTTGAGTTGAAAATTCTTTTGCAAGTTCAACATACTCATTCAAAGTTACATTAACAGGAATTTCAGGACAATATAATAACTCAGTTAGCCCCATTTTTATTATAATTATATCCATTAATGCCACCCTATCCATATCCCAATTTTGGATTCTACTATTAATCAACTCCATAAATTCAACATCGTTGTTAATAGTGTTAAGAAACATACTGGTTATATAGTTTTTGTCAAAACTTTCATTAAAAAAATCTTCTGATTGTCCATCATATTCCTTTAATCGTTTAAGTGAATTTTGGGCGATTATATCATAATCACTCTCCCACTCCAATTTTTTTTCACAAAGTAAGTCAAAAAATTGCTCATTACAAATTAAATAATTCTTAAACAATTGAACCAAAATTAATCTCTCAGAGCCAAAATCACCTTTATCACAAGAAATATAATTCTTATAGGAATCAGAATTAATGAACCTTTTAAATATAGTTTTAAACAAATCTCTATCTTCAGACCAATTGATTTTTAACTTCTTAATTCTTTCATTTAATGAATTATCTTCAAAAAGGATTTTGAATAAATCATTTTCTAAAAACTTTAACTTAGGATTTAAATCTTCAACAGTAGGCAACATCTTTTGCTTATTGTCCTCTATTCTTTCCTCACAAATAGAATGAAATTCCATTAAGGCAGAAAATAGATAAATTTGTAAATCTTCAAGATGACGAAAACTATCAATCAATTTTTTCTTATGTCCTTCAATATCAGAACAATCGTTAAGTTGAAAAGCGTAAAGCAATTGAAGAACCTTAGCTCTAAGAAAATGTCTATTAAGCATCCTATTTCAATGAAAATATTAAATATGGGTGCAAAGATACTCCTTTTTAAGAAAAAAATAAAAAAAATCAGCTTTAAATGGTTACTTTTTTTAATTTTTGTTGTCTATATAGGCGATAAGAGTAAATTTCACAAATTAAATTTTTATATCATGAAAAAAAAATTATTTATCTTTACATTAATCCTTTTGGGGATAAGCTTTAGTTCAAAAGCACATGACTTCTATGAAATAAATGGTGATGGAGACACAATTTATTATAACATTACTTCATCTACACCATTGACAGTTGGTGTTACTTTTCAAAGTTATTCTTATGGAGATACAGTTTCTGCTTACTCTGGAGTAATAAATATTCCATCAACAGTTCCTCATGGCGGAATAATATATAATGTAACTTCAATCGATCCATATGCTTTTATCATGTGTAATAACCTTACATCAGTAACAATTCCTACAACAGTTACAACAATAGGTGTTGGAGCATTCATTGGATGTACTTCACTAAATTCAATCACAATTCCACAAAGTGTAACATCAATTGGAGCAGATGCATTTAGAGCTTGTACATCATTACCTAATATGGATATTTCAATTGTTGTAACATATATTGGAGATTATGCATTCAATCAATGTACAAGCATGACATCAATAAATGTTGACCCACAAAATCCAAATTATGCTTCAAATAATGGAATACTTTACAATAAAATATTTGACACATTAATTTGTTGCCCTGGAGGGAAATCTGGAGCATTAACAATTCCTAATTCAGTAACGAATATATATAATTACGCAATTAGTTATTGTACAGGTCTAACATCAGTAATTATTCCTAATAGTGTGACATCAATATTAAATTCTGCATTTTCTAATTGTAATTCACTAACATCAATCTCAATACCTTCCTCTATAACCCTTATAAATGATTATACCTTTGCTTCATGTTCAACACTAACATTAATTTCTCTTCCTAACACTATAACACATATTGGAAAGCATTCATTTGCATTTTGTCCTTCACTTGATTCAATTACCCTTCCAAGTTCATTAATTTCATTAGATTATGCATCATTCTGGTACAGCCCTAATATAACAGCAATTACATGTTTAGCAACTAATCCACCATCAATTATTGACAATACTTTCCACCCTCTTCCAAATACAACTCCAATATATGTACCATGTAATTCTATTGCTCAATATCAAGCAGCAACAAATTGGAATTATTTTACCAATATACTAAACGATGGAACACCAATAATAACAAATATAATCGATTCTTTTTTAGTAGGTTCTACATATAATAATTATGAATTTAATGAAACTACTGCTGGAACATTTACTCAAAACCTTCAAACTGCAAATGGTTGTGACAGTATTGTTACACTCACTTTAACAACTTACACAACTCAAATACCTAGCAATATTATATCACAAGTACAATCTGATAACATACAAATTAGTTGGCAAGGAAATTCAGAGAGATATCGTATTTATCGTAATGAAGTACTATTAGCATCAGTATCATCCAATACATTTAATGATTACGATGTAGATCAATCAACTGAATACTGCTACGAAATATCAGCAATTGTAAATGATCAAGAAACAGAAACAAGCTCTCCTGAATGTGTGACATTCTTAAAAATTAATGAACCAAATGTTCAAGACATACAGGTCAAACTCTACCCTAACCCTGCAAGCAATAAAACTACATTAGAAATTACAGAATTAAGAACTGATGCCAATGTAATATTATATGATATGTTGGGGAAAGAACTTAAAACATATAGTGTAAAAGCGAAACAGGACAAACTCAATATTGACCTTCAAGACTTAAATAAAGGAATATACTACATAAAAATATCAAGCCAAAACCATACTTCAACTAAGAAAATTATTGTGAAATAATGTTATATTAATGGTTAATGAATAAAGTTTTATAAAAAACTTTGAGAGGCTGTCTCGTGAATTATGAGTCAGCCTCTTTTTCTATTTTAAACTGATTCTGACAAAAAAAGCTTACTCAAAATTTTTCCTTAATAAAAAATAATTTTTCCTTAATAAAAATATTTTTTTCCTTAATCTATTTTGAAATATATTAAGACTAAATTCAACGAAACTTGATGTTTTTAGTTTTTAAAGATTGTATTCAAGACATTAAATTTTTATACCTTTGCAGTCTTATTTTATTAATTATAAAAATTTGTGATGGGAAAATTTGATATCCGAGAGGTTTTTCAACCTAAACTATATCAGCTAATTAAAAATAGGTCTTATTCTAAAGAGCTTTTCATTCAAGATTTTATTGCTGGTATAATTATAGGTATAGTTGCAATTCCTTTAGCTATTGCTTTTGGTATTGCTTCAGGAGTATCGCCACAACAGGGATTAATTACTGCAATTATTGGAGGCTTTGCTGTTTCATTTCTCGGAGGTTCAAGTGTTCAGATTGGTGGTCCAACAGGTGCATTCATTGTAATTATTGCGGGTATTATTGCTGAATTTGGATTCAATGGTTTAATAATTGCTACTGTTTTAGCTGGTTTCATGCTTATTCTAATGGGTATATTAAAGCTTGGTGATATTATTAAGTTTATGCCCTATCCAATAATTGTTGGTTTCACATCAGGTATTGCTGTTGTAATTTTCTCAACTCAAATAAAAGATTTCTTTGGACTAACTGCTCTTGATGGAACTTCTCTAATAGTTCCCTCTGAGTTTTTAGACAAATGGGCTCTATATTTTCAAAACTTTTCTACCATTAATATATGGGCAACAACAATTGCTGTATCCACTCTAATCATTTGTTTTACATGGCAAAAGGTAACAAAAAGAATTCCTGGAAGTTTGATAGCAATTATTGTATGTACTATTTTTGCAATTATTTTGAAAAATCAATTTGGTCTTGAGGTTGCAACAATTGGGAATAAATATCCTGAACTTTCAGGTGGTTCAGCACTTCCAGCAGCTATTACTCCTGAAATTAGTTTTTCTTCTATCCGCTTGCTTTTGGCTCCCGCCTTTACAATTGCCATGTTATGTGCAATTGAAAGTTTGATGTCAGCTATGGTTGCTGATGGAGTTACAGGGAAAAAGCATCATTCAAACACAGAATTAATTGGTCAGGGTATAGCAAACATAATTGTTCCTTTGTTTGGAGGAATTCCTGTTACTGGTGCAATTGCAAGAACAATGACTAATATTAATAATGGAGGAAGAACTCCAGTGGCTGGCATAATTCATTCACTCTTTTTGCTCCTAATATTTCTTTTTCTTATGCCACTTGCTGCATATATTCCTTTTGCTTGCTTGGCTGGGATTTTGGTTTTTGTTGCTTATAATATGAGTGAATGGCGTTCCTTTAGTTCAATATTAAGGGATCCAATTTCTGATGTGTTAGTGCTTTTAACCACATTTTTCCTTACTGTCATCTTCGACTTAACAATTGCCATTGAAGTTGGGCTTCTTATTGCTGCAGTGCTATTTATTAAAAGAGTTATGGATACTTCAGGGATAAAAGTTATTGAAAATGAGATTAAAAGAACTGAAAACCAAGAGGGAATAGATGTTGAAATTGAAAAACTTTCAAGTAAAATTGAGATTTACGAAATTGATGGTCCATTCTTCTTTGGAATTGCAAATAGATTTGATGAAATAAGCTATGAAACAAAGGATAGACCTATGGTTAGAATTATTAGGATGAGAAAAGTACCTTTTATAGATTCAACTGGTTTAAAAAACTTAGCTTCGTTATGCAAAAAATCAAAAAAGGAAAAAATTCAAGTTATTCTTTCAGGTGTTAGTGATGAGGTTTATGCTACTTTAGAAAAATCTGGTTTTATGAAATACTTGGAAAAAGAATATATTTTCGATCATATCTCAAAAGCTTTGGATAAAGCAAATGAAATTGTTGAAAAATGAAAAAAGATATATTTTGGTATTTCATATTAACAATTGTTGTTTTTATTTTAATGCTCTTAGGACTATTTTTAGGAAGTGTTGACGTTGTATCTTTTGATGAAAATTCATTATATATAATTCAAAACCTTCGTTTGCCGAGAGTTATTATGTGTGTTTTGTCGGGTGCAGGCTTAGCTGTTTGTGGAGCTGCCTATCAAGCAATTTTTCGTAATCCACTTTCGGATCCCTATACGTTAGGGATTAGTTCGGGGGCTTCGTTGGGAGCTGCAATTGCAATTGTTTTAGGACTTGATGTTTTTTTCTTTTCAATTGGAAGTTTTGCTTTCTTGTTTGCATTGCTAACAGTTTGGATAATTATTAGAATAGCCTCAGTTGGAAATCGTCTTCATATAACTACACTACTATTGGCTGGAATTAGTATAAATTTCCTAATTGCAGCTCTAATATCAATTATTATGGTTATTAACCAGGATAGTATGGATAAAATTATTTTCTGGACTATGGGATCTATGTCTGGTAGTAAATTTTCAGATATTGCAATTGTGTTGCCTTTTGTTGTTGTTGGCATAATTATCATAAGAATATATGCACGTGATCTTAATGCTTTACTTACAGGGACAGATAGTGCAAGAAGCCTGGGTGTGAATGTTGAAAGAACTAAAAAATTACTTCTTTTTTTTTCAACACTAATGATAGGTGTAATTGTTTCATATTGTGGAGTGATAGGTTTTGTAGGATTAATTGTACCTCATATTATAAGATTATTAGTTGGAGCGGACAATAGAAGAATTATACCTTATTCTATTTTTGGAGGTATGATTTTTATGCTTTTAGCGGATATAATTTCACGTACGATGATTGCACCAAGTGAATTACCTATAGGCTCAATAACAGCAATTGTTGGGGCACCTTTTTTCATTTATCTTTTATATAACGCTAAAAAGAAACTTAATCCATAATATGAAAGATAATTTGAATGATATAATTGTGGAAGTTAATAATATTTCCTATTCGGTTAGGGATAAAAATATTATTGAAAATATGAATTTCACCTTAGAAAGAGGTGGTTTTTATTCTGTTATTGGAACAAATGGAAGCGGAAAAACAACATTATTAAGATGTATTTCAAATAGTCTTCAACCCACAAAAGGAAATATTAAAATTAATAATAAGCTTATAAATAAATATACTCCAAAAGTTTTAGCCAGACATATTTCAGTTGTTTCTCAAAACACAGAATTTCTTTTTGATTTCTCATCTTTTCAGGTGGTAATGATGGGGCGAATGGCTTATCAAAAACTTCTCCAAACTGATTCTGAGCAAGACCTGATAGTTGTTAAGCAATGCATGGAAAAAACAAATACATGGCATCTTAAAGACAGGTCAATCAAACAATTAAGTGGAGGAGAATTGCAAAGAGTTATGATAGCCAGAGCACTTGCCCAACAAACGCCAATAATGCTTTTAGATGAACCTATTTCCTCCTTAGACATTCATCATCAATTTGACATAATGGAACTCCTAAAAAAAATTAACAAAGAAAATAATACTACAATTTTCATAATTCTTCATAATCTCACCCTTGCTCTTAAATACTCAAACAAAACACTCGCTCTTAAGAATGGAAAACTAAAATATTTCGGGAATACAGAAGAAATTCTTACAAAAGAAAACATCCAGGAGCTATTTAAAATAAAAGCAAAAATTATAGATAACAAGCATATAATCATCCAGAACAATGAAAATTTTTAAATATATTATTCTAATTTCTTTCTTGCTTTGTTTATCAATTTTCATTTCATGCAACAAATCAGAAAATGATATGAAGAAAAGAAATTATATCATTTCCACAAAAGTACCAATAAAAAAAACACCAAAAAAAGTTGTTTCTATTTCTCCTGCCATAACTTCAATATTGTTTGATCTTGAATGTGGAGATAGATTGATTGGCAGAACAGATTTTTGTAATTATCCTCCAGAGGCAAAAAAAATTAAATCTGTCGGAGGAATTAATAATACTAATTTAGAAATGATAATATCTATGCGCCCTGACCTTGTTATAACATCTTCAATATTCACAAAAAAAATGTTCCAAACAATTGAGTCAGCAGAAATTCCCATAATTTCATTTAAAGAAACTAACACAATTGAAGGAATGTATGAAGTTATTGAAATTTTAGGAGAAATTTTAGATAAAAAGGAAAAAGCTAATCAATTAATACAAGATTCTAAGACGAAGATTCAGAAAATTAAAACGAAGATTCAAGAAAATAGATCCTTGAAAAAAAAATCTCAAACACCTAAGGTTTATTATGTTGTTGGATTTGGTCCTAGTGGTGATTTTTCGGCAGGAAAAGATACTTATATCAATGAAATAATAACAATTGCAGGAGGCAACAATATTGCTAAAGAAAGTGTTAATTGGTCTTTTTCAACAGAAGAATTATTTTTTCAACAACCAGATTTCATTTTTATCAGAAAAGAAGATTCAGCATCTTTTGTAAACACCTTCCCCTATACTAAACTAAAAGCTGTAATTAATAATAAGGTGTATGGAATTGAAAGTGGATTAATGGATATCCAAACTCCAAGATCAATTCAAGCTATTGAATTTATTTCCGAGACAATTTCTTTGTAATTTTTATTATTAAAGAGGTTCCTATTTTTAAACCAAGAAGTTCAGATGCATTAGATTTATTAATAGCTAATTCCAAATTTCCAGATGAAGAAACCGTAAGTAAAGGTGCATTAATTCTAACATCATCATATGATTTTGAAATTTTATCAACTCTATTGTTTTCAACTTCAATTAAGAAACCGTTATTTCCTATCCTTTTTAGAAATTCATCAATGGTCAAATTTAGAAATACATTTCCATAACTATCAACGTGAAAAACAGTACAAAGGATACTATCATCATATATTATTGGGTTTAATATATTTTTCTTAATAAATTCTGGAATTTGAAAGCCTAATTCGTCAATATTAGTATTATACGAGATTATTGCTGCAACTTTACAAAACAAATCAAAGGCTGAAAAAGTATAGTAGGAAGAATCTTGATAAGTATTTGTAATTCCAATAATTTTTGTTGGATTTAAGCCTTCAAAAACTATACTTGGTAATCCATTATCAGTACAAATAAAATATTGTTCATTATATTCAATAACAACATGCTGGTATTTATTTGCACTGCTTTCAGTACAGTCAACATCAATAATATGAATGGTACCCTTAGGAAAATTCAAACAAGCATGTTTAACAACAAAAGCACCTTGCATCAAATCAAATTTGTTGATATCATGAGAAATATCAACAATAATACAATTATTAATTATGGAATAAAGTTTTGCTTTGACAGCTCCAATATAGTGGTCTGAATATCCCCAATCTGATGTAAGGGTAACTAACTGCATGTTTATATTCTTTTAGTTATATATTATTGCAAAATTAGCAATATATTTCTAAAAGAAGATATTATTGGGTTGAAAAAAAATAAAATTTATAATATGTTTCTTCTTTATTCGTTTGGTTTGTAAAATAATAACTATCTTTGCAACTTATGAATTATAGATTTTTTTCTGTTATCACAATTTTAATATGCTTACTACTAACATCTTGCGGAAGTACAAAGCATAAAAAGCTTTTAAAGAGTAATGACCATGAAGCAAAATATGCTGCTGCTGTCAATGCATACGAAAAAGAAGATTATTTTCACTCAACTCAATTGTTTGAAAACTTGCTTTTGTATTATCGAGGAAGAGACAAAGCTGAGAGTGTAAATATGTATTATGCAAAAAGTCTTTTAGGTTCAAAAGATTACTATTCAGCAGGCTATCAATTTGAAAATTTTGTTCGTTGGTTCCCCTATTCCAAAGATGCACAAGAAGCACTTTTTCAAGCAGCATATTGTAAATATTTAGAATCGCCTAAGCACTCCTTAGACCAAACTCTAACAAAAGAATCTTTGAAACAATTTCAATCCTATATTGATAAATATCCAAGTTCAGAAAGGGTTTTAGATGCAAAGAAATACATGAAAGTATTAAGAAATAAAATTATTACTAAAGATTACGAAACTGCATATAATTATTATAAAACTGGTAAATATCAATCAGCTCAATTTGCCTTAAAAACTTTTCTAAATGAATACCCCGAATCAGAATATAGAGAACAAGCGTTATACTATATAATAATTGCTGGATATAAATTTGCTGAAAATAGCATCTCAGACAAAAGAAAAGAAAGATTTGAATTAGTTGTGAACGATTATCAAAAATTTTTAGCTTTTTATCCTGAATCAACAAAATTGGATGAATTGAAAAAAATAAACGAATTGTGTATAAAGGAATTAAATAAATAAGATATAAAATGGATTACAAAAGAACAAAGGCAGATAAAACCACCCAAACCCGTGATAGTGGTGATTTTAACACAATGACTGGAAATATGTACGAAGCAATCAGCATGCTTTCAAAACGTTCAAACCAAATTGCTCAAGATCTTAAGCAAGAACTTTATCGTAAAATAGAAGAATTTGCTTCTCAAAATGATAACCTTGAAGAAATTTTTGAAAACAGAGAACAAATTGAAATTGCTCGTTACTACGAACAACTTCCTAAACCAACATTAATTGCAATTGCAGAATACCTTAACGACCAATTAGTGTATAGAAATGACGAAAATGGTAAAGGAACTATCAATGAATTGATATTAGAAGTAAAACAAGCACAAGAATCAAAAGAAGAAAAAGCAAAAGCAAAAAAATCAAAAAAATAAATAATGCTTACTGGTAAGAAAATTCTTATAGGCATAAGTGGAGGAATTGCCGCTTACAAAACTCCTTTATTGATAAGAGAATTAATAAAGAAAAATTGTCAAGTTAAAGTAGTTACAACAAAAAATGCACTTGAATTTGTTACCATAACAACTCTTCAAACTCTTTCTCAAAACAAAGTTTATGTTGATATGTTTTCAAAAGAGGAAGAATATACAACAGAACATATTTCACTAACAGATTGGGCTGATTGTTTTATTGTTGCACCTGCAACAGCAAATATAATAAGTAAAATGGCTAATGGACTTGCTGATTGCACACTATCAACAAGTCTTTTGGCATTCAACAAAGACTTATTTGTTGCTCCTGCCATGAATTCTAAAATGTATAATAATCCTGTTACACAAGAAAACATTAGAAAAATTGAATTATTAGGAGCTAATATTATATCTGCCACAACTGGAAATCTAGCCTGCGGTTATGATGGTGAAGGGAGAATGGAAGAACCTTCAGAAATTGTAAGAAAAATAGAAAACTTCTATTCAAAAAACTTAGAATTAAAAAATAAAACAATAATTGTAACTGCAGCCTCAACACAAGAGAAGATTGATGCAGTAAGATATATTGGTAATAATTCCTCTGGGAAAATGGGTTTTTGTATTGCTCATGAATTAGCATTTAGAGGAGCAAACGTTATTCTTATTTCGGGAAAAACTCATTTATGTGTTAACAATCCCAATATCCAACTTATAAAAGTAAGATCTGCTGCCGAAATGTTAGAAGAAGCAACAAAATATTTCCCACAATCAGATGCTGCAATTCTATCAGCAGCTGTTGCAGACTTTAGACCATTAAATCCTTCAAAAAACAAGATTAAGAAAACCTCGCAAGATTTAATAATCACCCTAACCCCTACCATTGACATTCTTGCAACACTTGGCAAAACAAAAACTAAAAATCAAATTCTTGTTGGATTTGCACTTGAAACAGATAATGAAATTGATAATGCAATTAATAAACTAAAAAAGAAAAATCTTGATTTTATAGTTCTAAATTCACTTAATGACCAAGGAGCTGGATTTGATGTTTCAACAAATAAGATTACAATAATCGATAAAGATTTAAAGGTTGAAGAATTTCAACTTAAAACAAAAGAGGAAGTTTCCATAGATATAGTTAATAAACTTATTTCATTATGAAAATAAAATTTTTGATATTTTGTTCATTACTTATCTTTTGTATTTCTTTATATTCCCAAGAATTTAAGGTTCAGGTCAGTGTTAGTACTACAATCCAGGGTACTGATAGGAAGATTTACGAAAATATGCAAAAAGCAATTAATGAATTTGTGAACAACAGAAAATGGACTAACTATACATATAAAACCGAAGAGAAAATAGAAGGTTCAATATCAATAAATATTAAAGAACACTCATCCCAAGAAGATTTCAAAGCCGATTTTATGAATATTCAGCTTAGACGTCCTGTCTATAATACTTCCTACACAACAACAATGCTTAATACACAAGAGTTAGATTATTTCTTCAAATATCAGGAAGGGGCATCGTTAGAATTTGAACAAAACACTTATTACGACAATCTTACATCAACAATCGCATTCTATTTATATTATTTTCTTGCCTTAGATGCAGATTCTTTCTCTCCAAACGGAGGAATGCAATTTTTTCAAACCTGTCAAAATATTGTTACAGCAGCTCAAAAATCAGCTCAAAAAGGATGGAAGTCCTACGAAAATCAAAAAAATAAGTATTGGATGAGTGAAAACTATAATAATGGAGCATATCGACAAATGCATGATGTTTGGTATAATTATCATATGATGGGACTTGACAGAATGAGTGGAGATAATCAGCCAGAGGCAAGAAACAGCATATTGTCAGCAATAGAATCACTTCAAAGAGTTAATCGTGAAAAAACACAGTTAATATGCGTACAACAATTTGTAGATGCAAAAGCAGACGAAATTGTTCAAATTTTTAAAGGAGCGCCTGAAAACGAAAAAGAAAAAGTGATTGCAATAATGTGTGAAATCAATCCTGCTAACACTTCAAAATATGAACAAATAAGAACTCAACAAAATCAAAACAATAATATAAATCAAAATAATATTAGTCCCTTAGGTGGTAATAACAGCAAATATTAAACACATAATTCAACATATAAACATTTCTAAAACTTAGATTTATGCAAAATATACCATTTGACCGAGACCTTATTGAAGGAATCTTAGCAAAAAACAAAATTCAAAGTGTTGGAGCTTCTTCTATTCGTGAAGTTAAAAAAATAATTGACGATGTAGAAGGAGCAACAAAACAAAAGTTCATAAGAATGGAAATGGGTATCCCAGGTCTCCCTGCAACCCAAATAGGATTAGATGCTCAAATTCAATCTCTAAAAGATGGTGTTGCAGCAATCTATCCAGACATATACGGGACACAAGAATTAAAACACGAAACATCTCTTTTTGTCAAAAATTTTATTAATATTGATATACCTGAAGATTGTTGCGTTCCAACAGTTGGCTCTATGCAAGGAGGATTTGCATCATTTCTAACCATCTCAAGAATGGACCCTAAAAAAAATAAAGTTCTATTTATTGACCCAGGTTTCCCTGTTCAAAAAACACAATGTAGAATTTTAGGTATTGAAACAGAACATTTTGATGTTTATGACTTTAGAGGAGAAAAATTAAGAGAAAAATTAGAGTCATACCTATCAAAAGGGGATTTCGGATGCCTTCTTTACTCTTCTCCAAATAATCCAGCATGGTTTTGTTTCAATGAAAAAGAACTTCAAATAATTGCAGAAGTAGCAAATAAATACGATGTAATTGTTATTGAAGACCTTGCTTATTTTGGAATGGATTTCAGAAAAGACTATTCACAACCCTCAGTTGCTCCTTTCCAACCTTCAGCAGCACATTGGGCAAAAAAATATATACTACTAATTTCTGGCTCTAAAGCATTCTCTTATGCAGGTGAAAGAATAGCTGTAATGATTATTAGTCCAGAGCTATTTAATTACGAATCCGACACACTTCAAAAATATTTTGGGCAAAGAAATTTCGGGAAAGCAATAGTGTTTGGTTCTCTTTACGCCTTAACATCAGGAACGGCTCACTCAGCACAATTTGCCTTAACTGCAATTTTTAAAGCGTGTAATGAAGGAACATTTAATTTCAGAACAGACTTATTGGAATATCAAAGGAAAGCAGAAATAATGAAAAAAGCCTTTATTGAAAATGGATTTAATATTGTTTACGATAAAGATTTGGATGTTGATATTGCAGATGGATTCTATTTCACTTTTTCCTATCCAACAATGACAGGAATTGAAATGTTAGATGAGTTGGTTTTTTATGGTATCAGTGCTATTTCTTTAGATATAACAGGGAGCAAAAGAAACGAAGGTGCTAGAGCATGTGTTTCATTAGTTCCAAACGAGTTATTACCTGAACTTTCAGAAAGATTAAAAATATTCCACAAAGATCACCCAATTAAATAACAAAACGAATCAATATTAAAAATGCTAAGAAAATTTTCTTAGCATTTTTTTTCATTGTTGTCCGGTAAAAAAAGAATATAAAATAATAAGGGAGTTGTTTAATTAAAAACAACTCCCTATTTTTGTAGAATAAATTTATCCCCATAAATACAAA
>Ga0172377_10002282_pt1 | contig 19569 bp, 12 predicted proteins | sample Pumphouse3metaG_FD_119749 | JGI IMG/M metagenome (GOLD analysis project Ga0172377, IMG submission 119749) | Leachate microbial communities from a municipal landfill in Southern Ontario, Canada - Pumphouse #3 metaG | ecosystem: Engineered > Solid waste > Landfill > Unclassified | place: Canada...
CACGTTCTGTCTGAGCTGAGGATACAGGATCCGTAGCCATGAAAACCGTTCCAAAGGCAAATCCGCCAAGAACCAGCTGATTCCAGAATGGCATTGTCATATATGTGTTGTTTCCGCCAAAAATATTAAAAGTAAGTGCCATTACGATGCCTCCGGCTACTGTAGAGAGCATAATCTTCCAGCTTGCTATTCCGGTAACAATTAAAAGAACTGCTCCTATTAATATTGCTATTGTAGATGTTTCACCAATAGAACCGGGAATTAAACCGGTAAAAGAGTTCCAAAAATCTACAGGTACAGGAACGTTCGCAGTTTCAGCTGTTACAGCCTGTGCAAGAGGAGTTGCTCCTGTGAAGCCGTCAGCAATTTTTTCAATCCCGCTAACGGAGATCCATGCTGAATCGCCGGACATATGAGCCGGATAGGCAAAGAATAGAAATGCTCTGGCCACAAGAGCCGGATTCCATACATTCATTCCTGTTCCGCCGAATACCTCTTTTACAAAAACTACAGAAAAGGCAGTTGCTACTGCAACCATCCATAAAGGTACGTTTACCGGCATGATCATAGGAATCAGCATACCGGTTACTAAAAAACCTTCATTTACCTGATGTCCGCGTAATTGTGCGAAAAGGAATTCAATGCCCAGTCCCACAACATAAGAAACTACTATAATTGGCAATACTTTTAAAAAGCCAAACCAGAAAGTTTCGAAGAAACTGGTAGAGCCCAACAATCCGGCTGCTCCGAAATGTTGATAGCCCACATTGTACATACCAAAAAGCAAAGCGGGAAGCAATGCTATTACCACAATACTCATAGTTCTTTTCAGATCTATGTAATCGTGAATATGTGTTCCCGATTTGGATGTGTTTTTCGAAACGAAACAAAAAGCATAGAAGGCCTCATAGGTTGAATACAACCAATGAAATTTCCCATCTTTTTCTACAAAAGGTTTCGCTTTTTCAAATAAGTTATTTAAATCTTTCATGCGTTTAAAATTATTTCTCTTGATAGGTGAATAATGATTCTCTGTGTTTATGCAGAAAATTTATTTATCCCACTTCATTTATCATTGTGTTGATTCCCTTACGAAGAATAGCCTGAATATGAGTCTTTGATGTGTCTGCATATTCGCAAAGGGCAAGGTCTTCCTCTATTACTTCATAAATTCCCAATTGCTCCATCTTGTCTATATCATTGACTATTATAGCTCTTAATAAGTAGCCTGGCAGAATGCCCATTGGTAGTAATTTCTCAAATTGTCCTGTTACTACATATGCCCGTTCATCTCCGTGCATATTGGCATTTAAAACATATTCTTTTTTGCTGAATATTTTCGACAGGAATGTGCTGCTTGCCGAAAATTTATTTAATCCGGGTTTGACCCATCCAAAAGATTCCAGTTCGTCTCCTTCGGGAATCACAGTAATCTGATTGTCGAAGAAACCAAGATAATTATCAGTTTCAACTTTAGTTCCTGTAAGTACGTTGCCGCTGATAAAACGTTCTTTAACTTCTTCTTTGGTTTTTCCTTTTAGCAATTCACAAAGTTCTGTACCGTGAATAGTATTGTAATATTTAGGTTCTGTAACCTCAGAACCTGATAATGCGATTACTTTAGACATGTCAAGAGTGCCTGTGTCAAATAAACGACCAATATATACCACTGCCTGCGGAGAAACTGTCCATACTTTTTCTCCTTTTGCAATTGGATCTACATGATTGATTTGAACACCTACGTTGCCTGCAGGATGAGGACCATCAAAAATATTTACAATAGTATTCTTGCTCAGAGAGGAGAACATAGAGTTTTCCTGTTTGGGCGAAATACCGACATTAATAGGTTTGTCAATTAGTTTTTGTAATACATTTATACCTGTTTGCAGGGCTACTTTGTCATTTTTTAAAATATATTCTACATCCGGAGCTAAAGGAGCAGAATCGAAAAAAGAAACAAAAATAGATTTAGGCGTATCTTTTGGATTAGCAATAATTCCGTAAGGTCTCTGCTGAATAAAAGGCCACAATCCGCTCTTTAATAATTGTTCGCAAATTTCTTCACGGGTTAACTGCAACGGATTCTTCTTTAAAAAAGTCTGTGACTCGTTCTTTCCGTCTGATTCAACAACTACTTCCATAATTTTACGACGATCTCCGCGCTGGATGGCTTTCACCTTCCCGCTGACAGGAGAAGTAAATAAAATATCCGGGTGGTACTTGTCGAAAAATAATGCGTCTCCTGCCTTTACGGAATCATCAGCCTTAACACATAATTTTGGGGTTAATCCCTTAAAATCAGTTGGTTTAAGTGCGATAGTTGTTGGTGCAGGGATGTCTTCAGGAACGGATGTGGCTGTAGAAGCTCCTTTTAGCCGTATGTCCAGTCCTTGTTTTAGTTTAAAATAATTTGACATTGTATTCCCTAATTGTATTTTGTTATTATAACGTTATAAACTTTTTAGAGGCTGCTCTACTTTTAGTAGGTTACTCTATTTAAACCGACAAAATTAGTCAATATTAAAAACTTTTCACAATCTTTATAGCGCAATATTATATATTTAAAGGAAATGCGAAATAATGTAAAATAACATAAATCAGAAGTAGAATGATTCTAAATTAAAAGCAACTGTAATCTTCAATATATGTGCATGTTATAATAAAAGAAATGATTTTTATAAAGTAGTGTCATTACTTTTTCTTTCGTTATTTTTTTATTAAGTTACAAATGGGAATAAAGACAAAGGTTGGAAAGACGGTTATAGTGAGAATAACATGAATACTATTGTGATTTTTCTGAAAAAAATAAAAAGAGCATAAACAGGATTGAAAAATTTTTAAACGTTAAACATATAGTTTATTTTTGCTGGTAAAAACACAAGTCAATGGAAGAAATAGCGAAAACAGAAGATAGAAAAATTACGAAAAAAGTAAATATCGAGATAATAATTACTTCCGTTTTGTTTTTATTATGGCTATTATTTTTTGACAGCGATAATTTTATAAAACAAAGGGAGGATTATCACAAACTTGATCAGCTGACAGAACAGAAAAATTATTTAAAACAAAAAATAAAAGCAGACCGGCAAAAGATTGAAGAATTGAAAACAGATAAGGATAATCTTGAAAAGTTTGCAAGGGAGGAATTTTTTATGAAAAAAGAGAATGAAGATATATTTATTATTAAAGAAGTTGAATAATTTTTTAAGCTTCATTAAATTGTTTTTTATTTGATTTTTTCGTGAAAATATTTTAATTTAAACCTAATTTAAAATTTCATTAAAGTGAATGCAGGTTTATTTAAAATAGAGACCAATCATGTTAACCCTCAAAAAGGAAGAATTCTGGTTGCAGAACCTTTTCTTGCAGGAAGTTACTTTAATCGTGCGGTTGTGTTACTTGTTTCACATAACCAGGATGGTAGTGTAGGGTTTATTTTAAATAAAAAGGTAGCTTATTCGTTAAATGAAGTTATAAAAGATTTTCCTCCTATAAATTCTGAAGTATTTATAGGAGGACCTGTAAATTCTGATTCCCTTTATTATATACACACTCTTGGAGAAGATCTTCCGGGAAGTGTGAAAATAAATGAAAATCTATACTGGGGTGGAAATATAGAAGAATTGAAAAGCAAAATTTCACTTGGACTGATTAAACCATGGCAGATAAGATTCTTTCTGGGATATTCAGGATGGGGCAAGGGGCAGTTAGAAGAGGAGAAGAAAGAAAATTTATGGCTTGTCTCTGATATTGATGATAAAAATATACTTAATTATTCTACGCAAAAACAAATGTGGAATTTAGCTGTCAAAAAATTAGGCGGTAAATATTCTCTGTGGGCTAATTATCCTGAAGATCCGTCACTAAATTAAATATTTGTCGGTTGTAGTGGCTTATGCTTTTTTCTCGTAGCTATGAAAAACAAAAAAATAGCAAACTGGTTTGTGATTATCAGTTAATCATATTAATATAATAGTCTTTTAAAATGTATGAAGAGGCAGGATACATAAGGATGGTTTTTCTATTTTATTTGATTTTATTTGGTCAATAATTTTTAATAAAAAACAATGGAAGAATCTATTTTTAAGAAGTTCCCCAATCAGGATGTAATGACGGCTGATTCTACGAATGTAGATAATTCGGTACTTCAGGTAAACGGACATTTTCATACACCGTACTCTTTTAGTGCTTTTTCAGAAATCAGACAGGTTTTTGATATGGCCGAAAAAGAGAAAGTTGATGTTTTGGGTATAAATGATTTTTATACGATGGACGGATATCGTGAATTTTCTGAATGGGCAGAAATTTATCATATATTCCCTTTATATAACATTGAATTTATGGCTTTGCAAAAAGATTTGCAGGAGAAGGGAATAAGGGTAAATGATCCCAATAATCCCGGACGTACATATTTTAGTGGTAAAGGCTTAAAATATCCGGTAGATCTTAGTGGTTCTATACTAAAACGCTTGCAGGATGTTCAGAAAGGAAGTAATTGTCAGACCGGCGAAATGGTCGAAAAATTAAATGATTTTTTGAAACAATTAAATGTGGAATTTAGTTTTTCTTTTGATGAAATAAAGAAAAAATATGCCAGAAATTTATTGCGTGAACGTCATATTGCAAAAGCATTAAGAGAAAAAATTGCCGAAGTTTTTCCTGATGAGGAGAAACAAAAAGCTTTTTATGTGAAATTGTTTTCCGGAAAAGCTGTTAAATCATCGATGAAAGATGAAGTTGGTCTTGAAAATGAGATACGGTCAAATCTTCTAAAATCAGGAGGTAAAGCATTCGTTGCCGAAGATGATCAGGCTTTTTTAAGTCTGGAACAGGTAATTGAAATTATTATTAATGCAGGAGGAATTCCATGTTATCCTGTGTTGCTGGATAATGCAAAAGGAGAGTATACTGATTATGAAGGTGATTTCGATGAATTATACAGGAATCTGGTAGCGAAAAAAATATATTCTCTTGAATTGATTCCCGGAAGGAACCGTCCCGAAATTCTTGAGAAATTTGTAAATTTTTTTAATGAAAAGGGTTTCGTAATTACCTTCGGAACAGAACATAATACTCCACGGCTTGACCCTATAACGGTTCTTGACGGAAACAAAAAACCACTTTCTGACGATATGAAAAAGATTTCATATCAAGGCGCATGTGTTATTGCGGCTCATCAGTATCTGGTTTCCATGGGAGAAAAAGGTTATTTAAATAAAAATGGCAGCGCCAGAATTGAAGAACGTAAATATTTTATAAATTTAGGGAATATTGTAATTAAACATTTCATAGCTAAAGGATAAACATATCTTATGCTAATGATAAAACCAATAAAACAAAAAAATTAAATCAAAATGAACAAAGAAATAAAAGACCTTATAGAAATCTCGCAGTATTACGGAAAACAAAAAGAAGCAGTAATTGCCGGTGGTGGTAATACCTCTTTTAAAAATGATAAATTTTTATGGATAAAAGGAAGCGGTCATAGTTTAGCAACTATTGGCGAAGATGGTTTTGTTAAAATGGATCGTTCTTGTCTTGATAAAATCGGAACAACAACATTCTCAAAAGATGTAATGAAGAGAGAGTCTGAGATAAAAGATGCATTGCTCAATAGTCGTATAGAGCCTGAAAAAGGACAACGTCCTTCGGTAGAGACTTCTTTTCATAATCTAATGGCTTTTAAATATGTCGTTCATACGCATGCTACGAAGGTAAATGGATTGATGTGTAGTATACAGGCTGAGAAAAAAACTGCTGAATTATTTCCTGATGCTCTGTATATTGGTTATAAAGATCCTGGATATATTTTGTTTAAGTATGTAGAAAACAAAGTATTAGAATATCGAAAAGAAAAAGGAAAAGAACCTTCTGTTTTGTTCCTTCAGAATCATGGGATTTTTGTTGGTGGTGATTCTTTTGCAGAAATTAAAAATATATATGACGGAATCTTTTCTAAACTGGATGAAATATATGGCAAAAAAGTATCTGCCGAATTAATTCCTGTTGCAAAGGAAGCCGATAAAATAATTCCGGCGATAAGAATGATGGTATCCGGGGATAGTCTTAAGACAGTTCGTTTGTTTAATAACACTGCTGTTAATTCTTTCCTTGATAAAATTAATTATAAAAAAATAGCTGAACCCTTTTCTCCTGATGGAATAGTTTATGCAGGATATAAATCAATCTTTATGTCTTTTGACGGAGATATTGATAAATTTTTAGAGAAATTTCAAAAAGAGATAGAAAATTTTGAAAAAAAGATTGGAAAATTGCCTAAAGTTATTTTTGCCGAAAATTTTGGTGTGATAGCCATTGGTGAAAATGCAGGTGATGCAGATATTTTGGAAGATATTGTAACCGATTCCTGTGAAATCGCAGCGCTTGCTGAAAATTTTGGTGGTCAGCATCCTATGACATCTGCCCAGATCAAGTTTGTTACAACATGGGAGGTTGAACAATACAGATCGAAAATAGCATTGGGAAAATCATCCGGAAGAGTAGACCGCAAAATCTTTATTGTTACAGGTGGAGCTCAGGGATTCGGCGGAGGTATAGTAGCCTTTTTAATGAATTATGGTGCTAATGTTGTTATAGCTGATGTTAATGAGATTAAAGGAAAAGAATATGCCGAAGAACTTAATCAGATTAACAGAAAAAATAAAGCGTTTTTTGTAAAGGCCGATGTTTCCAGTGCAGCGTCTGTTGAAAATTTGATTTATCAGACATCTGTACATTTTGGAGGACTTGATGTGTTTATCAGTAATGCAGGAATCGTAAGAGCAGGAAGTCTGGAGGTAATGACACCTGAAAATTTTGATTTAGTTACAAAAATAAATTATCAGGCTTATTTTATATGTTCTAAATATGCTTCAGCTGTTATGAAATTACAGTATAAGTTCAATCCTGATTATTTCATGGATATTATACAGGTTAATTCTAAATCCGGATTAAAAGGAAGCAATAAGAATTTCGCATATGCAGGAGGAAAATTCGGAGGAATAGGACTGACACAATCCTTTGCTATGGAGCTTATGCCTTTCCATATTAAAGTTAATTCGATTTGCCCTGGGAATTTCTTTGATGGTCCGCTATGGTCGGATCCTACCAGAGGGTTGTTTGTTCAGTATCTTAAGGCTGGCAAGGTTTCAGGAGCAAAAACTGTAGCAGATGTGAAAAAGTTTTATGAAGATCAGGTTCCTGCAGGAAGAGGATGTACTCCTAAGGATGTCATGAGAGCTGTATTTTATGCCATAGAACAGGAATATGAAACAGGTCAGGCTATCCCTGTTACAGGTGGTCAGATTATGCTGAACTAAAAACATATTGGGAAATTTCGGGGATATACATATACATATCTCTGGGATACCATAAAAATTTGAATAATAAAATAATTTAAAAATTATAATATGAAAACAAAAGCAGTTCGTTTATACGGGAAAAAAGATTTAAGAATGGAGGAATTCGAACTTCCTGAAATGAAGGAAGACGAAATTCTTGCCAAAGTTGTTTCTGATAGTATATGTATGTCTACATACAAGTCAGCAACTCAGGGGTCAGATCACAAACGTGTTCCTAAAGATATTGCAACTAATCCTACAATTACCGGTCATGAATTCGCAGGAGAAATAGTTAAAGTTGGCTCAAAATGGAAAGATAAATTTAAACCTGGTCAGAAATTTTCAATTCAGCCGGCTATTTATTACGAAAAAGGACCTGTCGGCGTATTGAGTGCACCGGGATATTCCTATCAGTATATTGGTGGAGATGCAACATATGTTATTATCCCTAAAGATGTACTTGTCCAGGATTGTTTGCTGCCCTATCATGGTAAGGGATTTTATCCTGCTTCATTATCAGAACCACTTAGTTGCGTGATAGGAGCCATGCATGCCAATTATCATACAACACCGGGCTCATATATTCATGAAATGGAAATAAAAGAAGGTGGAAAGCTTGCAATTCTGGCAGGTGTAGGGCCAATGGGTCTGGCTATGATTAATTATGTAATAAGTCGTAAAGATAGAAAACCGTCATTGTTGGTTGTTACTGATATTGATCAGACTCGTCTGGATCGTGCTGCAAAAATTTATTCTGTAGAATGGGCAAAATCCAACGGGATAAAACTGATTTATGTAAACACAAAGATTGCAGATCCTGTTGCTAAACTTCGTGAATTGTCAGATGGTACCGGATATAATGACGTATTTACACTTGCTCCTGTTCCTCCTGTAGTAGAGCAGGGAGATGCTATTTTGGCAAATGATGGTTGCCTGAATTTTTTCTCAGGACCAAGTAGACCTGATTTCTCGGCTAAATTCAATTTTTATAATGTTCATTATGCTGCTACTCATGTAGCCGGTACTTCAGGCGGGAATAAAGACGATATGATAGAATCACTGGAAATGTTTAAAGAGGGACTTGATCCTGCCGGACTGGTTACTCATATTGGAGGTTTGAACGCAGTTGTTGATACAACCCTTAATTTGCCTAATGTTCCGGGAGGGAAGAAATTAATTTATACACATAAGGATATTCCTCTGACAGCAATTTCTGAATTTGAAGAAAAAGGTAAATCTGATCCTTTCTTCGCAGAATTAGATGCTATCTGTAAAAAGAATAACGAACTTTGGTCCGTTGAAGCAGAAGAATATTTACTTGCCCATGCGAAAGAGATATAGAAAATAATTAAAATCAGATATTAAAGCATGGGTTCTTAAATGAGCTCATGCTTTTTTTGAGATGTATTGTTTGCTCATTATAAAAGAAATTTTTAAAATTAAAACTAAATATAAATATAAATGATATACATGGCAGACACGGCTGATGTTTCAGTCCTGAAAAATTTGTATGATTTTTTCCCTCTTCAGGGAGTTACTACTAATCCTACTATTATAAAAAATTCCGGAACAAAATTATCCGAGGCCGTAGGAAGTATTTTGAATATTATAGGACAAGGCATGATCCATATGCAGGTTATCAGTGAAATGGCTGAAGATATGGTAAAAGAAGCTAAAGCATATAAAAGCTATTTTGATCTTGGAGATAATTTTTACGTGAAAATTCCGGTAACAAGGCAGGGATATAAAGCTATAAGAATATTGTCTGATGCAGGAATAAATGTAACAGCTACTGCTGTTTTTACTCAGCAACAGGCATTGGTTGCTTCAAAATCCGGAGCAAGTTTTGTTGCTCCTTATGTAAGCCGTCTTGATAATATTTCTTCTCACGGTATTGATGTCGTAAAAGATATCGTAAAAAATATGAATGACTATAAACTTCCGACAAAGGTTTTGGCTGCTAGTTTTAAAACAGTTGACCAGATATACAGGGTATGCATGTGTGATGTCCATTCTGTTACAGTAAGTCCTGATTTGCTGGAAAAATTAATTAAACATCCTATGACAGATATAGCTGTTAAAACGTTTAAAGAAGACAGTGAAGGATTATATGATATTCCGTTTTAAGGGAAAAGATAAAAAAACGGAAAACTTATTTTAAACATGTTTCCCGTTTTTTTATCTTAGTTCTTTATTTTCGTTTCTATTTTATCAGATTCGATATGGCTTTAAACTTCAGATCAGAAGCTGTTCCTAGTAATTCAAATAGAATAGCTTCGCAAGAAGTTATCAGAATGTTTTCCTTATGGAGCCGCTCTGCTGCCAGAAGAATATCTATTTCTTTGCGGGAAGATACACAATCCATAACTACAACAGGGTTGTATCCTTCTTCTTTTAGATCTATAGCTGTTTGTAAAACACAAATGTGACTTTCAATTCCAAAGAGAAGAATGTTTTTTGCATCTGATTTTTTGATTACGGATTTGAATTCAGGTTCATTCCAGCAACTAAATTCTTTTTTTTCAATATGACTGAAATTTTTTACCAGTGATCTTATTTCTTCAGTCGTTTCGCCCAGCCCTTTTGTATATTGCTGAGTAAAAAATAATGGAATATTTAATAGTAGTAATCCTTTTGTAAGAATCCTGCATGATTGTATTAATTGTTCTTTACCGGTCATTACAGACAATAGTCTATCCTGTAGGTCTATGGCAATACATATAGAGTCTTCTTTTTTAAGACGCATAATTTGATTTTTAGAAAATTTAATTCTGTTGTTTTGCCTGCTCCCGGGATTTGTTTCCCAGATAACCGCCATGATGACGTTTTGCGTAATCTTTGCTGGTAAATCCTATCTTTTCCATTAGAAGGACAACCAGTACATCACCTATCACAGTCATTATAGTTGTTGATGTACTGGGGGTTAATCCAAGAATACAAACTTCTTTCGGATTTCCGGTAGGAATCGTTATATCAGCCATTTGGGCCAGTTCACTATCAGGATTTCCGGTAATCACAATAATAGGCAGGTTCTCATACAGATTTTCCGCAAGATTAACCAGTTCCAGAATTTCTCTTGTTTTTCCGGAATTTGAAATTAATAATAGAACGTCGTTAGGCTGAATAACTCCAAGATCGCCATGCTGGGCATCACTGGGGTGGAGGAATACTGCAGGAGTCCCGGTAGAACTAAATGTAGTAGCAATATTCGCGGCAATTTGTCCGGCCTTACCCATCCCACTGGCAATTAATTTGCCATTCATCTTATGAACTCGTTTTTCAATTAAACAGACAGCTTTTTCAAATTGATCACCCATTGGTATCAGGGTTACGGCAGTTGCTTCCTGTTTAATAATATTCTGAATTTTTTCTATAGTATTCATAACTGATAGTATTTTTAAACTTTAAACAAAAATACATGGATTTTTGAAATCTTCAAATGTATTGGACTTTACTTTTACTCTTTTTCTTAATTATTAAGAGATATATAAAAATATTGAATTGTATTAAATTAAGCTGTTTTTCATTATTTGACAGATTTTCCGTAATTATTTTTATTATATTCGTTTCATAAATTAAAATTGTATTAACAAAAAAAATATAATGAAACGATCAATTTTTTATGGAATATTTTTATGTCTTTTGGTATTTTTATCTGTTTCCTGTCAAAAACAGACAACTAAAGTTGCAGACATGCAATGTGAATATTTAAGTAATCCTTTAGGAGTAGATGTTCTCAGCCCTCGTTTTTCATGGAAAATAACCTCCGGTCAAAGAGGTGTTTATCAAAAATCTTATCAGATAATTGTTAGCGATAATAATAAAAATATTCATAAAAATATTGGAAATTGCTGGGATAGCGGGAAAGTTAACTCAAAACGTACTACAAATATTGCATATAACGGAGTTCCATTAAAAAGTAATCAGAATTATTACTGGCGTGTATGCTTTGAGACCGATCATAATAAAAAAGTTTGGAGTAAAGTATCTTTTTTTCATACCGGATTGTTTCATATATCTGACTGGCAGGCAAAATGGATTACCACAAAAGAGGAAATTGTTAATGCAAGTCCTATATTCAGAAAAGAATTTACAGTAAAAAAAGGATTAGATCAGGCCTATGCTTTTATAAGTGCTGCCGGTATTGATGAATTCTATATTAATGGCAAAAAAGTGGGAGATAATGTTCTGGATCCGGTTATAACCGATTATAGAAAGACGATTTTGTATTCTACCTATGATATTACTAAAGGAATAAGGGAAGGTGTAAATGCAGCAGGAGTCATGTTGGGTAACGGTGCCTATAATATAAGGCATATTGAAAAAAGATTCACAGGGTGGGATGATAAAATTTATGGAAATCCGTGTTTTATTGTTCAGATTTGTCTTCAGTATAAAGACGGTAGCAGTGAAGTAATTTCATCTGATAAATTATGGAATTACTCATGGGGACCTATTACTTTCAATAATTATTATGGAGGGGAGGATTATAATGCACAAAAGGAGCAGGATGGATGGGCTGCGGTGGAATTTAAAGATCAAAACTGGCAAAAATCAGAATTGGCAAAAAATCCCGGCGGAGTTCTTAAATCTCAAATGATTCCTCCTGTTAAGGTGGTAGCGACACTTTCTCCTGTTTCTGAGCAACATGATTCAACCGGTGTTTATTTGTTCGATCTTGGACAGAATATAGGCGGATGGTGGCGTATATATGTTACCGGTAAAACCGGGCAAACAGTTAGAATACGTGGTGCTGAGACGCTTAATGATTCTCTTTTTTCTCAGCCTATGAAGAAAGGAGACAGGTTGAGTACCAAGTACTATTACCATTCGGAAGTCTGGAGTGATTATACACTAAAAAGTAATGATAAAGAGATTTATGAACCACGCTTTTTCTATTCCGGGTTTCGGTATATAGAAGTTAGGACAAAAGACAAACAGGATTTAAAGACGATAAAAGTTGAGGGACGCGTTGTTCATAATGCTCTAAAAAGAAACGGTACGTTTGGATCTTCAGATACTCTTATTAATAGAATTCATGAATGTGGAATTTGGTCACAAATGGCCAATACCGTTAGTTATCCTACGGATTGTCCTCATCGTGAAAAAGGAGCGTATTGTGGAGACGGTGAGCTGGAAGCAGAAGCATCTATTCATGATTTTCATATGGCCTCTTTTTATACTAAATGGGTAAATGATATGCGTGATGCACAAACAGAAAACGGCTGGATACCCAATACAGCTCCTACACTGGTAGGAGGTTATGGAGGAGGAGTAGCATGGGGAAGTGCCTGCATACTTGTTCCATGGTGGATGTATCATTATTATTCTGATAAACGTGTTTTACGAGAAACTTATCCTACCATGAAGAGATATATAGGTTTTCTAAATAACACAGGTAAAACAGATGAAAATCCTAATGAACCTTATGTCATTGATAATTTTAAAAGTTATTGGTATTGTTTGGGGGAATGGTGTGCCCCCGGGGAAAAACCTGACGGACCGAATCATTCGGTAGTTAATACTTTCTATTATTATTATGATGTTTTACTTATGTCGAAGATTGCCGGTATCCTGGGAAAGACTTCAGATGCGGATAGTTACAAAGCTTTAAGTGATACGATAAAAGAGGTTTATATTAGAAAATTCTTTAATGATACAACTTACCTTTATGGTAGTGAAAAGGTGTTTCAGACTTATCAGATATTGCCTCTTGTAGGGAATCTTGTTCCCGAAGGATATAGTGAGAAGGTATTTAAAACGTTGGTTGACGATTTACATAAAAAGGATGATCATCTGGCAACTGGTATTATAGGAACAAAATATCTGTGGCCGCTGTTGTTAAATGGAAAAGAAGATGAACTGGCCTTTAGTATAGTGAATCAGACAACTTTTCCGAGTTACGGTTACTGGTTGAAAAACGGAGAAACAACATTACTGGAAGACTGGCATGCAGGATCTTCTCATAATCATGAAATGTTTGGTTCCGTGACGGAATATTTTTTTAAATACCTTGCAGGTATTCAGTCTCCTATGGAGGGTAACACGTCAATTGCCTATAGTCATATTTATCTTCAGCCGCGTATTCCTGATTCTCTTTCTTTTGTCAATGCTTCAGTTGAAACTGTTTCAGGAAAAATAGTCTCCGAATGGAAAAAACATGGGAATACTTTTATGTATCATGTAAATATTCCTGCAAATACTACGGCTACAGTTATCTTACCAACTTTTGCTTTCGATCGGTTTTCTGTTAAGGAAGGTAATAATTATCTGTGGGAAAATAATAAGACAGATCAAAGTTCCCATGGTATCAGAACAATAAAAAAGGATGGGAATAATATGGAAATAGAAATATTATCAGGTGATTATAATTTTACTTTAAAAGAGGAAAAATAATTTGGTCTCAGATTAGGGGGTTTCCTGATTTTCGTTGGATAGATTTAAAATCACAAATTAATAAGTATTTGAATTTTATGCAGGAATTTTATGATGCTGAAGACTTTCATAATTTAAAACTATTTCTATGGCTCTGCGTATAGCGTCATTAATTTGAAGTTGTTCCCCTGCCATAGAGAAATCAATTGCTTCAAGTTGTATGTAAAATTCCTGAAATTTAGGCGATTTTCTCATAATTGTCGGAGTTAGATTATGATAAGATTCAGTGTTCTTTATTTTTTTGCAAGTGATTAACCGGGGATTATTTTCTCTGTCAGTATTTGATGAAAATCCAAACAAACGACAAATTAATCCCCTGTTTTCATATTGAGCGCATCCTCCTTTTTTGTTTTTGATGGAGAGAAAAAAACAGGGCACATTTTCTTTGAGATTACCCATATGGTCATAAACTTTATCTGCACTGCCTTTCTTATAAAGAGCATGTGCCAGAGGAAGAAATTCCAGTGGACTGGCCATGATGTCTTTTTTTAAACAACAGTCATGACACCCCTTTATCCCCTCCAGCCCACTTAGCTTGCAGAATTTGTCGGTTGCGCGGGAAGCTTCATTCAGTATCCTTTGTACACGTTGTATTTTATGGTAAAGCATTCTTTTATTTTAGGCAGCAAAGCTATCTAAATGTTTCTCATAATTATGTTTTATGGAAGGATATTTAACGTGAAAATAGTTTTGTCGCTCATGCCTCTTTAGCGAAACGTCACGCTTGTATTTAATTTACAGGGAATCAAATCGTCTCACTTGTGTTGCGACGGGTATTCTTCTTTCCTACAGAGGAGAAAGTAAAAAAAGTAAAATTTATGATTATAAAAATGCAGAACGGTTGTCTCTAAATAAAAAAATCAGCTATTTTGTTTATTTAGCTCATTCTTTATATAAACGCTTTTAATTAGATGTTTCTATTGAGCATTGTTTGCCTGGTTTAATTTTTGGAATATTAATCCAAACCCAGGATTTATCTCCACTTGTAATGCAGGGATATCTTTTTCTCTCTTTGTTAATAGTTATATGGATTCTTTTCGTGTTGGTCGAAAACGGGCCTAACCTGAAATTTATATTCCTTAAAGTCCCCCCCGTGACCGTTTTGAGTTTTACTGACTGAACTCCATTTTTAGGATAATTGATGCTCATCTCGATTTTGCAGATATGGCTTTTGTCATTCGTATAAATAATAACCGGGTAGTCGGAAATATGCAAACTCCAGTTTTCGGGCAGACGGGGCATAATTCTCAGAATTCCCGGTACATTATCATCAATTCCGGCACAAAGCATAATTGTATTTACGGTTTCAGACTGTTGAATTCCATTCCCAAGATCACCTTGCCTTCTGATGATTCCTCTTTTAACATCAACACTCGCGCATTCAGGTACAATATATGGTTTTGGTAATCGGGGGGAATAGCAGAGAGGGGCCAGGTTTTTCATCCATTTGGTGACATCATCCATCCGGTCGAGCAGCATGGCCGTTTGTGTGAGCAAATTATGATCATAGCCAAGGCCTTTTGGTCCATAAAAATCAGGCCTTGAATCTTTATTTTTCAAACAAGTATTTCGGGAGCGTTCCATCCATTCTGCCGGAAGTTTCGTGGTCAGATCAAAATCTTTATATTCCTTTAAACTTGCCAATACATTTTCATGATTAAAGCCTACCTTATTCCATGTTTTTCCATACAGTGAATCATCAACTGCAAAATAGGCCAGCATGTTATTTTCAAGTTTAGAGGCAGTATTTTGCCATTTCAGCGAATATTCAGAAGCTCCGATTGAATCTGCCATTTCGGCATACATAAGCAACCCCAGGTAACAGGGATAATTGCAATAAATAGTATAATCACACATACCTGCCTCGCTTTCAGCATAAAGTAATCCATAATTGGAGAAAGATAAATCGGGGTTTTCCAGTGACCAACAGATATAATCTGCAGCCTCTTTAAGATATTTCCATCTATCTGATACCCATTCTTTATTCCTTCCGCTGTTTTGCCAGACTTTCCAGTGAGACATCATCGAGTGACCATGTCCGTCCGTTTCAGGATTTCCGAAATCTTTATAATGACTGCCAAATTTGTCGAATGTATATTTGGTAGGCCATCCTAGCCCGGTTAAAACCCGGGAATAAACCAGCGGTGTATTTGCAATAACAGTCCAGTGTCCCGGTATTTTTTTCCCGGCAAGCTGAAGCTTAGGGTACATTTCCGGAAAATACATAAGTTGTTTATCCAGGAACTTAATTGCTTTATTTGATTTGTCGATATAATTTAAATCGGGGAGAATCATAATGGTTTTGTTTCTGGTATAATACGCGGAATAATAAGAACCGTGGCTGTCATCGGTTGGATTTTTCCAAGTACCAAATCCGTCATAAAACCACGTTGGCGCATTGTAAGCCGATTCATGTACAAGTCCATTCGTATCTACGAGGCTGATCTGATCGTTCAGATTGTGGTGAAATATACTGCTGATGATATTGGCTTCAGGTGTGCCTGAAAATATAATCGACGGTCCATTGAAGCTGGAAGGAATGTCAACAGAAACAACTGACTGAAAATCTGAATCAAAACTATACAACAAGTGCATTATTTCCCGTAGGTTATTTTTAATACAAACAGGGTAGGTATTGGTTGTGTCAATTGTATGATTCACGAAAAAATCCAATGGTTCGGATGTGTCATTTCCCGTTGACTGAAAGCAGGCCGTTGTGTTTCCTTTAATTATTTCTGAAAACCGGAATTCAGGTCGTTTTAACTGCCCGTTTTTCAGTATGTTGTCGAAATAACCAATGCTTTTTATTTTGCTTTTTCTTAAGCGTATCCTTAATGTATAATTAGCAGAATCTTTATAAATATTATTCAGGAAAAGGGTGTTATCCAGGAGCTTTCGGGCAGATGATTCTGAAATAATTTGTTTACCTATCTGTCTGGGAAAATAGTTATGAATATTCCTGTTACAGTAAAACAACATAATTACAAGAGTTGTCATAATCTAACCAGCCTTTATGCCTTTTTGCCTGGCTGATTTAAACTGACCCAATATACGCCGTATTTCAAAAAACGATTATGTTATCATCCAGACACATGCCTGTATAGCTGTCACTTTCTATAAATTTTTGAAATTTATCTAAGTTTTTTGTATCCTTCGACTGTTGCATATAGTATTTGTTTTATAACTAATTTAAATATATCCTTTTATGTTGAAATATGAATTTTTCTTTTTCATTTACCTAATTTTCAATATCATATAAGCCAGGGGCATTAGATTTTTAATTGTATTTTTAAATTGTTTTATGTATCTTGTTTTCATTAAATCAAAAAGAGAGCATCAACAGTTTAAAAAATAAACAGAATCAGGTCAACTAAACATTTTTACATTGCCCGATTTTTTGTTTTTAGGCAATTCGTTTAAAATATACTAAGATAATCAAGTCAGGCATAATCAATTCCGGAAACATATTACCATGCGGATTGATGGAAATATTTTTCGACACCTTTATTGTTAGGACAAAACGGCACACCCGATTCTTCTATTCGGTTATTTGTGGCAATGAGTGACGACACAAAATCTATCAGAATAAATATTTTTAATTGTAGTTAAACCAAATTGATAATGATAAAATATTTTTTGTCTTATGGCGGTATAAAAATCGGCTCCAAAAGATAATTTGGAAATCTAAGTTTTATTAAATTTTAAATTAATGCGAAGAAAATGAAAAGAAGGGATTTTGTTAAAACAGGAATAGTGGCTTCATCAGGTGTGTTTTTTATAGATTCTTTTTTAGGTTGTATTAACCCTGATATAGAGAAAGATCAACTGGGAAAATATTTTGAAGAATTTCAAAATCCTCCGGCAGCCTCGGGGGTTTTTGTGCGATGGTGGTGGAATGGGAATATGCTTAATAAAAAAGAAATTCTTCGGGAGCTGGATGTGATGAAAGCTAATGGTATTAGCGGAGTGGAAATTAATCCAATTGCTTTCCCCGATATTGATGATCCTGCGGATTATGGAAAATTAACTAAAAATCATAAAATTTTACCTGTATTTGGAGATGAATGGCTTGAGATGGTGAAAATTGCTCTTCAGGGAGTAAAGGAAAGGGGTATGATTTGTGATATGCTTGTTGGTTCCGGTTGGCCATTTGGTGGAGAATTTTTGCATAAGGAAGATCAGATTCAAATGGCAACAATCGAAACTATTGATCTGGAAGGTGAAAAAACGTATGATTTTAAGTTGGATGAACTTCTTGATAAGGTTGATATTCATAACTACTATAAAAATAAACCTATTTTTAAAAAATTACTTTTAGTTAGGTTAGTCCCAAAAACACCTGGTGAATTTGTAGAGGGTAAGGACTTGACGAATAATTTCAGTAATAAGACAATAACTATTAATGTTCCTAAGGGTAAGTATGTGTTGTATTATGTTGTAAAGGTTGTTGGCTATATGCGCGTAATTCGGGGCGTTCCTGGTGCTGCAGGACCGGTGCTTAATCATTACAGTAAACTTTCTGTTGAAAATTATCTGAATAAAGTATCAAGTCTTTTGACCAGCAAAATAGGTGATATGGGGAAATATATCAGGGCAATGTTTTGTGACAGCATGGAACTAGAAGGAGCAAACTGGAATGATGATGTTCCTGATGAATTTGAAAAAAGAAGAGGATATTCATTATTGCCTTATCTTCCTTTTATATTGAAGAAAAAAGGGACTTATCTTTCTTGGATTAAGGGAATACATATAGATGAGTATGGAACGGAATTTCCGGAAAAAGTAAAAGAATTATTAAAAAGAGTGGATCTGGATTTCCATAATACCCTTATTGAACTACTGGATGAAAGATTTGTTGATACTTTTAATACATGGTGTCACCAAAATGCTGTTCAGTCTCGTGTTCAGGCGTATGGTCCGGGATACAGTCTGCTTGAATCAAGTATGAAAATTGATATTCCCGAAGCGGAGGTATGGATTCGAAAAGAGGTTGGCACGGAATTTCCTGATGTGGGACAGACAGGAAGATCTTATAGCGTGATTAATAAATATGTATCATCTGCGGCGGCACTTGCAGGCAAAAATATTGTAAGTTGCGAGGAGATGACAAACACCTCTGTTGTTTTTATGACATCTTTGGAAAAAGTTAAGATAACAGGAGATCAGGGAATCATTTCTGGGATAAAACAATCTGTGCTTCATGGATTCAATTATTCACCTTCTGATATTCCGTTTCCTGGCTGGGTTAGGTATGGAACATTTTTTAGCGAACGAAATACATGGTGGCCTTATTTTAAATTATGGTCAGATTATAACGCCCGTATTTCATATCTCTTACAGAATGCTGTTATTCAGGCTAATGTGGCCATTCTTCGGTCTAATGTTGATGTGGCATTAAAATTGGGTGGTGAATATATATTCAGCGTTGAAGCTTCACATACGGATTATCTTAATAATTTGTGGGAAGCTATTCAACAAAATGGTGGTGGTTGTGACTATATAAGTGAAAATATCATAAATGCTGCCTCCTATAACAACGGAAGGATGATTTATAATAAACGTTATTATGAAATGCTTATTATACCCGAGATTGAAACATTATATCCTGAAACGGTTCAGTCATTGTCAGCTTTTGCTAAAACGGGAGGTATAATTATTTTTGTTGGCAACGTTCCTTTTAAGTCACCTTGTTACAAAGATTCGAAAATTAATGATGATAAAGTTAAAAAAAATATAAATGATTTGATGAACCTTCCTAAGGGAAGGGTCATTTTATATCCATCCCCGAAAGGGA
>Ga0172377_10002284_pt1 | contig 19567 bp, 15 predicted proteins | sample Pumphouse3metaG_FD_119749 | JGI IMG/M metagenome (GOLD analysis project Ga0172377, IMG submission 119749) | Leachate microbial communities from a municipal landfill in Southern Ontario, Canada - Pumphouse #3 metaG | ecosystem: Engineered > Solid waste > Landfill > Unclassified | place: Canada...
CGGCGGCAGGACCGGGCTTCTCTCACTCAGCAAAAAATCAAGCTTCAGCAGTTCGTTTATCATCAGTGTTGGTATGTCGGTATGCTTTTGGCAGTACCAGTAGAGAATGGAATACAGGTCCCTGCGGCTGTGTTTCTTAAGATTCAGGCCTTCCTCCTCCCAGTATTCCGAAAACTTCTTAAAGAACGCGAAGGGGCCAGCCGTAGAATGGGCAACCGCGACCCTTAGCGTATTGTCAAAACTGTGGCTGTTATAATAATATTCGAAAACCTCCTCCATTAACTTAAGGCGTCTTATATCCCCGTAATCCATCCAGTTGTTTGAAAGAACTTCGTAGGGGGGCTCCACGGTAAACACGTACCCGTATTCTTTAGCTCTTTTCCTTATGCCCGAGCCCTTTAAAAGTTTTAAAAAGCCAAGCTGCAGCATGTCCGGATCCAGGGAATAAACATCGTTGAAGGACCTTTCAAAGGAGGCCATGTCCTCCCCCGGAAGCCCCGCAATAAGGTCCAGGTGCTGATGAATATTTTTACCCTCCGAAATCCTCCTTGCATTCCGGAACAGTTTCTGCTGCCGGGTGCTACGCCTTATTTCCCTTAAAACCTCCAGGTTGGTGGTCTGCACCCCCACCTCAAACTGGAAAAGGCCCGGCGGTGCGCTTTCCAATAGGTTTATTAGTCCGTCATCCAAAAGGTCGGCGGATATTTCGAAATGAAAATTTGTGTCGCCTCCCCTTTCCATCAAGTGGCTGAATATTTCCCGGGAAAAGTCCGCATTGCAGTTGAAGGTCCTGTCCACAAACTTAACCTGCTTTACACCCAGTTCAATAAGACGGTCCAGGTCCTCCTTAACCCTTTGGACCGGGAAGAACCTTACTCCCGGGGTGACGGAGGAAAGGCAGTAGGAGCACCGGAAGGGGCAGCCCCTGGAAGCCTCGTAGTATACAATTTTGCTTAGCATATCCCGGTCGAAACTATAGGGGAAGGGAATGGAAGAAAGGTCGCCCAGGAGGTCCCGGGGCTGGTTTTGAATTATGCCCTTAGGTGTCCTGTGGGTTATCCCCTGGATATCCTTAAGGCTTCCCCGGCCCTCCAGTACATTCTCCATAAGTTCTCTAAAAGTTGCCTCCCCCTCACCTCTTACTATGTAGTCAATAAAGGGATGCTGCTCCATCAGGGTGCGGTCGTCGTAGGACACCTCCGGCCCTCCCAGTATTATCAGGGTATCCTCCATCACCTGTTTTATCCTCCGGGCAAGCTTCAGGGTCTTGGTTATGTTCCATATATAGCACGAAAACGCCACAACGTACGGGTTTTCCTTAAAAATCTCCCCGGTAACGGTATGGACCGAATCATTTATTGTAAACTCCCGCAGCCCTAAGTCCCAGGGCTTGTCGCTGCAGTATGCCCTGAGGTACCTTAAGGCCAGGGAAGAATGTATGAACTTGGAATTAAGCGTGGTAAGCAATACTTTCAAAACTACACCTTCCTTCATGGACAAAAAGGCCGCTTTATCTATATTATACCTTTTTAATTCCTGCTTCTTCAAAGGTCTTCATCTGTACAAGGGCTGCGGCCGCCGCCTCTATTATATAAAACATAAGCACCGCACCGCTTCCCTCCCCCAGCCTCATGCCCAGGTCGAGGCAGGGTTTAAGGCCAAGCCTATCCAGGGCAGGTCCTCCACCCTTCTCGGCACTTAGATGGGAGGGGAACATATACTCCAGCGAAAGGGGATTTAACTTTGCCGCCGAAAGGGCCGCCACAGACGATATAAACCCGTCTATTACTACCGGTATGCGACGGTATGCGGCCCCCAGGTAAATACCCGTCATACCGGCTATGTCAAGGCCCCCCACTTTACTAATTACGTCCAATACATCGGCAGGGTCCGGCTTATTTCCGGCGATAGCCTTTCTTATTACCTCTATTTTACCCAAAAGACCGGCATCGTCAAGGCCCGCTCCCCTGCCGGTGGTCTCTTGCGGGTCTATACCCTCCAGGGCAGCCAGCACGGCACTGGCGGAGGTGGTGTTGCCAATTCCCACCTCGCCGGTGGCCACCATCCGGTACCCCGAATCCACCGCATCAAAAACTGCCTGTATGCCTATTTCTATCGCCTGCACCGCCTCGCCCTTTGTCATGGCCGGCCCTTGCGCCATATTGGCGGTGCCCGGCCTTATCCTTTTGTTTATAATACCGATTTTACCGACGGGCTCTTTCATACCCAGGTCAAAAACCTTCAGGTCGGCACCAACCAGCCGGGCAAAAACCGCTACCCCTGCGGTACCCTCCGCCATACCCATTGCCATCAAAGCGGTAACCTGCTGGGGATAGGCTGCCACACCCTCGTTGCATACTCCGTTGTCCGCCGCCATGACAAGCACCGTTTTTTTGCCCACATCCGGCGTAATGCTGCCGGTTATGCCGCAAAGACGTACCGCGATTTCCTCCAGATCGCCCAGACTGCCGGGGGGTTTGGTGAGGTTGTCCGCCCTTTCCCTTGCCTCCCTCATCATTTCCCTATCAACCGGTTTGATTCCTTCCATCACTTTCTTAAGCAGTTCCATTGATCTAAATCCTCCTTTTGTTTTGGTCTGTAAATATATCCCCGCCTATCTATATATAACGCACTTCTGTCATCCTGAGCGATAGCGAAGGATCTTATGTCTATCTCCAAGTAAGATTCTTCGGGCTTCGCCCTCTTAAATGACAGAGTCGGATTCTTCGGGCTTCGCTTCTTCAGAATGACAGGCAATTGTATCTATACATCAAAAAAGCCCACAGTTCATAAGAACTGTGAGCTTTACCGTCACCCACGGATATTGCGGCTTGCAGGCAGGTCTCCTGGCTTATGCTTCATAGCCCCTTAAGCCGCGCCTTCCCAGGTTTTTACCCAGTGACATCATTTACGGCCGGGCTTTGCATTACAGTGGCGGGTCCGCCCGGGATTTGCACCCGGTTCCCTATTCTCCCTCAAAGGGGCACCTGCAATACGTAACATAGTTGTGTTTTGTTCTATTATATAATCTCAATGCCGGCACATCAATACCCTCTTATACTGCCAGTCCTCCCACAACCGCCGTTATAAACTGGGGCCATCCGAACATAAGGCTCAATGTGCCCGCCACGGGCTGCGGCACCACCAGTATGTTTACCGATGCTAGCCTTCCAAAAACTCTACTATATTCTTTGCACATTCTTCCAGATTGTCGCTTCTTAGTTTTAATGAAAAGTCATACCTTTTCTCCGAATAGTCATACTTTGGGTCGTAGTGCTCTTCAAGCAGTATCCTTACTATTTGATCGTAGTCATTAAGGTCTAAAAGGGCAAGAAGGGTATCGGTCTTCCTTTTTCCCAGCTCCCCTTTAAGCCTTATTATGGAATCCCGTATTTCTTCCAGAACGTCATCCCCCCGGAGACCTGCGTACTCGTCCACTATACGCCTTACTCTTTTCTCCAGCGAGCATTCCACCAGTATATGGACCCCCGCCTTCATGCCTTCCACCAGCTTGTTGGGAAGGTATACCCTTCCCAACCTGGGGCTTTCGGACTCAACTATAATGTAATCCTTTTCAACACCCCTCAGCCGGTCAAACAAGAGGGCCTCGAAGGCCTTCTGGTAACGGGATGCTCCCAGCCCCACCGTGCCGAATATGGAGCCCCGGCTGTTTGCCATATCCTCAAGGTCCACCGAGGGAAACCCGCGACCTTGTAGCATCTTAAGCAGCTCAGTCTTGCCGCTACCGGTGTTACCGTGAATAACCACAACCCTTTTTGAACCTATAAGGTCATCCAGGCTTTCCAAAACATATCTCCTGTACTGCTTATAGCCGCCCTCCAGCTGATGCACCCTGTGCCCTAAGGAGGAAAGCAGTTGCACAAGGGACCCGCTTCGCATGCCCCCCCTTGCACAGAACACCACAATTTCCTTTCCCTTACGTTCCACATCGCCTATTTTGCGATATATATCGGCGAGCTTTTGGGACACTACTTCTATCCCGCGTTTTTTGGCCTCGCCGGTACCCTCTTTTTTGTACAGGGTACCTATAAGGGCCCGTTCCTCGTCATCGAAAAGGGGTATGTTAACTGCACCGGGTATGGAACCCCTTTGGTATTCTCCCGGTGCTCGAACGTCTATTATTGCATAATCCCCGTCAATAATCTCGTTAACCTTCATCCCCTATACCCTCTTCGCGTTTTCCTGCTTGCACAGCCAGAACAATCCTGCCTTTATCAATATATACAACGCATTTAAAACTTTACATCTCCTAATATATTATCCTCAGCAACCTCGTTGTCATCCTGAGCGATAGCGAAGTGTCTATCTCCAATAAGATTCTTCGGGCTTTGCCCTCAGAATGACAGGGAGCTTCACTTCTTCAAGACGACAGGCAAAGCAAATAATACTATTAATGCGTTGTATATAGATATTATATCAAAACCGCTAAAGCTTTATAAAGTTAACTTCGGTTATACCGTCCACTTTTTTGACCATCTCCAAAACGTCCTTAGGGACCATCCCGTCTACGTTGATAACCATAAGGGCCTTACCGCCCTTGGAGTTCCTGCTAACCCGCATGGTGGCTATGTTTATTTTACCAACCCCCATTATGGTGCCTATACAGCCAATAACCCCCGGCTTGTCTTCATTCCGCACAAGCAGCATGTAAGGTGCCGGCTCCATGTCTATCTTGTAACCGTTAAGCTCAACTATCCTGGGCTCCCGCATTCCAAACAGGGTACCCGCCATGGTAAAGGCCCCTTTTCCGTTGCTCACCTTTACCTCTATAAGGTCGGTGTACTCGCTGGTCGAACTGTCCAGACTCTCCAGAACGTCTATGCTCCTGCTCTTTGCTAAAAGCTTTGCGTTTACGTAGTTCACCCTTTCCTTCACAACCGGCTCCAGCAGCCCTTTAAGGTAGGCAAGGGTAAGGGGTCCCGTCTTATGCTCGGCGATACCGCCGCGGTACTTTATCTCCACCCTGCTTATGGGCTTTTTCTCCAGCTGGTAGTACAGACACCCCAGCTTTTCCGCCAGCAGCATATAGGGTTTTAGGTAATCCATATCCTTATCCGGCAGGCTGGGCATGTTGACGGCGTTTGTTACAAGCTTTCCTTCCAGCGCGTCCAGCACCTGCTCTGCTATGTTTATTCCAACCTTGTTCTGAGCCTCAAAGGTATCCGCTCCCAGATGCGGTGTAACCACGGTGTTATCAAAGTCAAACAACGGGTTGTCCGGGCAGGGCTCCTGCTCGAACACATCAAGTGCGGCACTGGCCACTTTTCCGCTTTCCAGAGCACTGTGCAGTGCCTTTTCCTGAATGATACCGCCCCTTGCACAGTTTACAAGCCTTATCCCGTCCTTCATAAGACCTATTTCCCTTTCGCCCAGCATACCCATGGTCTCTTCGGTCCTGGGCGTATGCACTGTAATAATATCCGCCTCCGCCAAAAGGTCCTCCAGCTTTTCAGCCTTTTTTGCGCCGAGTATTTTGAACCTTTCATCCGGTATATAAGGGTCATAGGCGATTACCCTCATATTGAAGGCCAGCAATCTTGTTGTCACCAGAGCACCAATCCTTCCAAGACCTATTACGCCGACGGTCTTGCCAAGTAGCTCGTTCCCCTTGAACCGGCTGCGGTCCCATTTGCCCGACTTTATATGCTGGTTGGCACTGCACGTGTTGCGGCAGGATGCGAGCATCATTCCTATGGTATGCTCGGCAGCGGAAACCGAATTGCTCTCGGGGGTGTTCACCACCACTACCCCCGCTTGAGTGGCGGTGTCAAGGTCAATATTGTCTATGCCGTTACCGGCCCTGCCCACTACTTTGAGTTTTTTAGCCGCTGCGAACAGCTCCGCATCCACCTTTGTGGCACTTCGCACAACAATACCGTGATAGTCCTTTATTATCCCCAGCAGTTCGTCCCTGCCAATCTTTAACCTGACGTCAACCTCCGCCTTCTCTTTCAGCTTTTCTATCCCGGCCTCGGCTATTCTTTCGGTTACTATTATCTTCATTGCTTAGTACCTCCCGTATCCATTATTGTTTTTGCCACCGCTAAGGCCTTTCCCGCGTCCACCGGCCGGCCCAGCCCCACAAGGGTTTCTTCCAGTGCCTTAAGCGTATCCAGAACGTCCCCTTCGGATATATAGCCCATATGGGCAATCCTAATTATCTTACCCTTAAGACTCCTGTTGCCCCCCGCTATTATTATGCCGAAATCCTCTTCCATACGCCCTATGACTTCCTGTCCGTCAATACCCTCCGGCACCTTGACCGCCGTCAGCGTATCGGAGGCATATTTTTCATCGGCGAAGAGTTCCAGCCCCATCGCCTTCACCCCTTCCCGAGCCATTTCGCCCATCCTTTTGTGCCTTTGCCATACGTTTTCCAGGCCTTCTTTTTGTATTAGCGACACCGCCTCCAGGGAGGCCATGACGATATTCACCGCAGGGGTAAAGGGGTGCTGGGGCGGCTGTTTACTTAAAAAATCCACCGCTTTGCACAGGTCCCAGTAATGACGACGGGAGGTATTCTTTCGCGCCGCTTCCATCGCCCTTTGGCTTACCGAGAGGAATGTAAGCCCCGGCGGGCACATGAGGGCCTTCTGGGAGGAGGTGACCACAATGTCTATACCCCAATCCTCCGGTCGCACCTCCATGCCGCCCAGGGAACTGACGGCGTCCACTATGTAAAACATACCGGTACCCTTAAGGGCCTTTCCTATGGTTTCAATATCACTTCGGGCAGCGGTGGAGGTCTCGTTATGGGTGACTATAACGCCTTTTTCGTCCCCGGTAAGGTGCGAGAGCACCTCCGCTGCGCCTATGCCCTTCCCCCAGGACACGTCAAGCTTTGTCACGTTAAGGCCCATACAGCGGCATATATCGTAAAACCTGTCACCGAACACTCCTGCGGACACAAGCAGTACCCTGTCCCCGGGGCGGAAACAGTTTGCCACGGCAGCCTCCATTCCCCCGGTGCCGGAGGCGGTAAGGGTTACAACCGGGTAATCGGTTGCGAATACATATTTAAGACCGCTACTAAGACTTGCAAGCACATCGGCGTATTCCTTTGTCCTGTGGTGCAGGACCTGCTGCCCCAGGGCCTTTATAACCTGTGGAGGCAGCGGAGTAGGTCCCGGTGTCATTAGTCTTTTATTCAAACCAATCGCTTCCTTTCTTTTTGTAATGGGGACATTCCGCGGCAAGGAATACCCGCGTTAGCAGCGGTGTGTCCCCATTCCTCTACTAAAAAACCCCGTCCATTATAGGACGGGGGTAATAACCCACGCGGTACCACCTAGTTTTTGCTCTCAGGCAATCTCACAACCTTTAACGGGGTCAGCCGTCAGAAACTACTATTGTTTTCACTCCTAAAGCTCCGGGACGGATTCCGCCGGGACCGCATACCGGTTCGCACCAACCACCGGCTCTCTAAAAATTGGTTCCCGCGTACTATTCCCCTTCACAGCTCTTGTCTGAAGATATTTTAAAGATTATTATGCTACATATATGCACAATTGTCAAGGAAAACTTTCTGGAAACCTAAAAAAGCTCCGGATATACCGGAGCTTTATGCTTCAAAGCCTATGTATCGCTGTTTACGAATTTTATCGGGTCCACCAGCTTTCCGTTCACCTCAACCTCGAAGTGAACGTGGGGGCCGGTGCTGACCCCAGTACTACCTACTCTGGCAATTGTCTGTCCCTTTGAGACCTTCTCTCCCTTCTTAACCAGGTTGGAACTGTTATGTGCATAACGGGTCTTTATGCCGTATCCGTGATTTATCTCCACTATATTGCCGTATCCGCTCTTCCTTCCCGAGAAGGTTACAACTCCCTTTCCCGGAGCCCTTATAGCTGTGCCCGACTTGACGGCTATATCCACCGCCCCGTGGAAATCGTATCTCCTGGTAAAGGGATGCTTTCGGCTCCCGAACCGCGAAGTAATCCTACCGGAAACCGGCAGGAAAGTAGGTCTGGCTTCAAGATACTCCAGTCTGACATCCACATCGGACAGCAGTTTATCCATTTCCTCCTGCTGTATGTCCATCTGCCCCGACAAAACCTCCACCGAATAATCCAGGTTGTTAATTGAACTCATCATTACGGTGGGAGTCATCCTCGCCTCCGCAAGCTCGGCTTTTTCAAGACCTGAAAGCCTCGGCACACTCCCACCCCTTGAAGCCACCAGAGTCCCTCCGAATTTCTCCTGCAGTTCCTGCTGAAACTCCTCAAGTCTCTTGTCGCTTTCGCTCTTTAGGCCCACCATGCCCCTTACTTCGCCGTCAAACTCAATGAGTTCCTCCATCTTGTTCCTTACCTTATCGCTGTAATTGTACAACCCGGCTATTTCCACGCTTTGTCTCTGGTTGTCGTCCTCAAGGTGTTCAATCCTGGCCAATGCGGTCTGGTGGTTTTGGTCCAAATAAAGGTAACCCGTTGAAAGGGCAATACTGTACGATAAAAATAACGCCGTGAAAAGCGCAGTTGATTTCAAAAATGCCTTGTTGATACGGACCCTTTTTACCTCTTCGTCGGGGCCGGAGATCAGCACAACGGTTATATATTTCTCTTTTGTCCTAGTAAACGCTTTCTTCATTATTTACCTCCAGAGGGAATCAAACTATATATAACGCATTTAAAATTTTACATCTCCTAGCGTGTCATCCTGAACGGCATTTTTGTCATCCTGAGCGATAGCGAAGGATCTATCTCCAATAAGATTCTTCAGAATGACAGATAAAGGAATGTAATACTATTGATGCGTTGTATATAATAATGAAAAATGTTCCACATTATTAATTAGACACGAAGCCAAAAAGTCCTTTAGAAAAAAATGTAATTATTAAAATAATATATCCTATTACTATCGCCGCTAATACCCTCGCTTCTGGCTTTGCACTGGCATTTCTACCCGTTGCATAAGACGCAATGCTAAATAACGCACTTAAGACTTTACATCCCCTAGCGTGTCATCCTGGGCGACATTTTTGTCATCCTGGGCGACATTTTTGTCATCCTGAAGGAGGAACGACTGAAGGATCTTTATTTGCCCTCTGAAAGATTCTTCGCTTACGCAAGATCCTTCGCTTCGCTCAGGATGACAGCTGTGTAAAATCTTTTTCACGTTATATATAGATAGTCCTATGGAAATGACCGGATTATTATTGTATATTTAAATGGTCGAACGGATAGATTCTCGCAAAACCAATTGTTGGCTATATTTAACGCAAGCCGAAGTTGCATATGTATTTAAATGGGAGTGGGTGGTTTTATGCAGGCCAAAGGTAGTGAAAATGCGGTACTGGTAGAGGCACCGAGGAATGATTTTTTGAAGCTAATAGCGATGGTTACAATGCTAATCGACCACATAGGATATATGTTCTTTCCGCAGCATGTCATATTCCGGTCGGTTGGAAGACTGGCCTTTCCTATATTTGCCTACCTGCTGTCGGTAGGTTATGAAAAGACGTCAAGTCTTAAAAACTATGCATGGCGGCTGTTAGTATTCGGCCTGATATCCCAGGTACCCTATGCCTTCTTTTCGCCGGGGCTGGAGTTCAAGCCCCTAGAGCTTAATATAATGTTCACGCTGCTGGCAGCCCTTGGAATAATCTATTTGTATGAGTTTGGAATGAATCGGGTGAGGGAGTACAGGGAAAACAAGGATGCAATAAAAATGGTCTATGGTATAGGTGTCCTTGTAGCGGTGTTTTTGCTAATAATAGCACCTGAGGCCCTGGAAATTGCATACGAGGGTTTCAGGATGGATTACGGTTTTTACGGGCTGCTGCTCGTACTTGTATTCCATATATTCAAGGGTGATAGAACAAAAATGGTGCTGAGCTACATAGTGCTATCCTTTGTATATACCTACGTGTACGGTGCCAAGGTTCTGACTGCCAACTCTATTGCCTGGTTCGGGGAAGATTGGAGCATATGGAAGGGCCTTGCAAGCTTTGGTCCGGTTATGCAAAACATTATCTGGTACAATATAGGACTGTTCACGCTGGGAGGGTATTTCTTTCAAACTCGCAGCATATTTGCGCTTATACCCATATTTATGGCGGACCGTCTGCCCGGCGAAGTGAGGCTTAGAAGATACTTCGCATACTGGTTCTACCCTGTCCATATAGCCCTTTTGGTATTAATAGCCTACGTTTTGTGGGGAGGTAACATGTGAACAAAGCCACCGTCCCTTATCCGTCTTGTCCGTTTTTGATAAAAAAAGGGGCAGACCAAAGGCTGTGAACTTTGGGAAGGGAGTTCAGCTTATGCCTTTGACTGCCAATAGTTCCGGTTTTTTTACCGGATTATTCTATAACCGCCCCAGACGGCGGGTGCCGTTTGAGGCTTCTTAAACTTTGACGGTTTATGGGCATTTATGTTCCTGCACAATACAAAGAATCCCGTTTTTGTGGTTAAGAATGCCACAGGGAGAGTATAATATAACCGTATAATCTAATTAAAAAATCGCAGGAGTGTTGCAGTATGAAAACGAGGCTGGCTTTTTTGGTAATGATTGTGGTACTGGCCATAGCCCTGGCATATGGCTGCCTAAGTTCGGACCGAAATGGTCCTGCCGGTGAAAATGGTGTCGGGCAGACTCCGGAGCCTCCCAACGGAGATGAAAGGGTTTCCCAGCAACTGGTGGATATATTTCCGCGGCAGATTGGGCATGAGTGGTTTTATTCGGGTTTTGCGGAATACGGCCATCGCATGAAACTGGATAATATTTCCGGAAGTACCGACAGCCCGGAGGTGCTGGTGTATGAGATATCCGGGGAGGTTGACGACCCCTCCGATGGTGAAGCAACCGGGGACTTCGGCCTTGAGCTGGAATACGTAATAACCAAGGATACCGTAACCGAGAGGATAAATCGGGGCGAAAAGCTAATCCACGTATTCCAAGAGCTGCAGCTTTTAAGACTGCCCCTGGAGCCTGGTACAAAGTGGAAGCAAAAAGTTGATACAGACGGTGAAGAGGCCGTCCTTACCGCCGAGATATTGTCGGCGGAAATAGAGGAAGAGGAAGGCCCCGTTGTTTACAGGGTAAGGTACAGCGTGCCCATGGAGGGAATGCCGGAGGGCACTTTTATAGAGGAACGGGCCTTTGCCGAAGGGGCCGGGCTTGTTTATTATGCGAGAACTTTAGGGGAAGAGTATGACTTTATGTTCGAATACTTCATTTTCCAGCCGGAAAATGATTAGTCTAACAAATAATGATATTGATTGTGGTGAGAAAAACGGTTATAATTAATACTATAACGACAGCATGCGGGTATAGCTCAATGGTAGAGCATCGGCTTCCCAAGCCGGTAATGCGAGTTCGATTCTCGTTACCCGCTCCATTTTTCGGGGCGATAGCTCAGTTGGGAGAGCGCTACCTTGACATGGTAGAGGTTTCGCAGGTTCGATCCCTGTTCGCCCCACCATTTTTACCCCCTGTATTAGGGGGGGTTTTTATTTTTCAGGAGGACTGTCTGCTGCGTCTGCAGCTTTGCACCACCGCACCAACAGGTAACAAAGGGGAGTATCCAGCAAAGCAAACAGTACCTTAAAACCGTAGACCGAGGTCATCAATTGGAGCAGTTCATTACCTGTCATAGTACCGGCAAAGGCCAGGATAGAAAAAAGAACTGTGTCTATAGCCTGAGACACTATGGTGCTGGCGTTGTTCCTTAACCACAGGTGCCTGCCCTTTGTTTTTCCGCGCCAAAAGTGAAAAGCCCAAACATCATGGCTTTGGGATACTGCATAAGTTATAAGACTTGCTATTACCAGCCTTGGAACTGCGCCTATTATTTGGTCGAAGGCCTCCTGACCTTGCCAGAAGGGTGCCGGTGGTGCCAACCGGGCCAGGGTTAGTATCACCGTAGCCAAAACCGCACAGGCAAAGCCTGTCCACACTACATGATAAGCAGTCCTTTTCCCCCATACCTCACCAATTACGTCTGTCATTAAAAACGTTATCGGAAATACCAGCGTTCCGGCATCCATAACCCACGCACCGAAAGCCATAACCTTGGTTGAGGCTATGTTGGCAATCACTATTCCAACAATAAAAATACCATTAAGCAGGATGAGTTTACCGCTATCTTGCATAAAAAGTTCCTCCTTGTTTTTTTTATGGCGGGTTGCCTCGACCGCCAAGCAAAGTATCGTCTTTTCCGACAGCTCTGCCTAATAACATTATACACCATAATCAACAGGATTCTTAGGGTCCAGAGGAGCTTTATACCCTATCTTAAGCCTTAGAAGTCATTATCTGTATGTCTAGTGCTACTTATTCCACCACTTGCGCCAATAGTTCTATATATACCGCATTAATAATATCATATTCCTGCCTTTATCTGTCACTCCATAGAAGCGAAGCCCGAAGAATCTTACTTGAAGATAGCCATTTAGCTATCGCAAGATCCTTCGCTATCGCAAGATCCTTCGCTATCGCTCAGGATGACAGGATTGCTCAGGATGACACGTTAGAAAATGTAAAACCTTAAGTACATTATATAAAAAAAATTGATTATTTCGGAAAATAGATATATATTAATAAGGTATTCTAAAATAGGAAGGGATTTTTATGTCGAAAAAACAGAGAATAATCAATCTGGCCGTAATAGCCCACGTAGATGCCGGCAAGTCTACCCTGGTGGACGCTTTTTTGAATCAGAGCGGAGTCTTCCGGGAAAACCAGGCGGTTGTTGATTGTGTAATGGACAGCAACGACCTGGAAAGGGAACGGGGTATTACTATCTATTCAAAAAACTGCTCTATTGAGTACAAGGGCATAAAGATTAACATTGTGGACACTCCGGGGCATGCAGACTTTTCCTCGGAGGTGGAGCGTATTATAAAGGCGGTGGACACCGCAATTCTAATCGTGGATTCAAGTGAAGGCCCCATGCCCCAGACCAGGTTTGTACTACGTAAAGCCTTGGAGCTTGGGATAAAACCAATCCTTTTTATCAACAAGATAGACAAAAATGATGAAAGGGCCAAAGAGGTTGCGGATATGGTGCTGGACCTATTCATAGACCTAAATGCAAGCGACGATCAACTTGAATTCCCCGTTGTATACGGCATCGCCCGGGAAGGGATAGCCAAAAGGAACCCGGAGGACAACAGCACCGACCTTACACCGCTGTTTGAAACAATATTAGACCATGTAAAGCCCTATCCGGACTACGACGACCGGCCGCTTCAGCTGCAGATAAACGACCTGGCTTACGATGACTATATAGGTCGAATAGGCATTGGACGAGTTTACAAGGGCACCGTAAAAGCCGGACAGACCGTTGCCGTTTCCAAGAGGGATAAGAGCATAGCAAAGGTGAAAGTATCAAGGCTTCTTACCTATCAGGGTATAAAGCAGATTGCCGTGGACGGGGCAGTAAGCGGTGATATGGTGGCGGTGGCAGGCATTGACGATATTTCCATAGGGGAAACCCTATGCAATGTTGACAATGTGCTACCCATGGAAATGATAGAAATAGAGGAACCTACCCTTTCCATGAACTTCCTAATCAACGATTCACCCTTTTCCGGCCAAAGCGGTAAATATGTGACCACCCGCGACCTGAAGGCCAGGCTAGAGAAGGAACTGGAAATAAACGTTGGCTTAAGGGCGGAAAAAATTGATAATGAAGACGCCTTCAAGGTATCCGGAAGGGGTGAACTCCACCTGTCCATCCTTCTGGAAAACATGAGGAGGGAGGGCTATGAACTGTCGGTTTCAAAGCCGGAGGTTTTGATGCAAAAAGAAAAGGGGATACTTATGGAGCCGGTTGAAAGAGTGGTTATAGATATCCCGGAAGAATATCACAGCACTGTTATTTCAAAGCTTAACCAAAGGAAAGGAATAATACAGGGCATGGTACCGGAAAACGATTATATGAGACTTGAGTATCTGGTTCCCACCCGGGGCCTTATTGGCTACAAAAGCGAGTTTATTAACGATACCAGGGGCGAGGGCACCCTGGTCCGGTCCTTCGAAAGGTATGAAGAATACAAAGGAGAAATACCTCAAAGGCTTAACGGCGTGCTGGTATCCCAGAGTGAAGGCATCGCAAGGGCCTATTCACTGGACAACCTAAGTAAAAGGGCTGTAATGTTCATTAATCCCGGTGAAATGGTCTACGAGGGCATGATCATAGGTATGAACAGCCGCAGCGATGACATGGTGGTAAACCCCTGTAAAAACAAAAAGCTTACCAATACCAGAGCCTCCGGCTCGGACGATGCCATTGTGCTCTCGCCGCCCAGGACATTTACGCTGGAGCAGGCCATTGAATTTATAAGGGATGACGAGCTAATAGAGGTTACCCCTGATGCCATAAGACTGAGAAAGAAAATACTCAACGAACAGGACCGGATAAAATACTACAAAAAGAATTCCTAAAAAAGTCCCTTTTTGTCATCCTGAGCGATAGCGAAGGGTCTTTAAGTTATAGAAAACATAAGATTCTTCACTACATTCAGAATGACAAAGTCAGATTCTTCAACTTCGTTTCAGAATGACAAGCAAAAAAGCGTAGTTTTTCAGCAGTCTCCTGCTTTCCCTGTCATGCTTTTTTACTATCGTTTCCAGAAACGGGGGGACAAAAGCGCAATAACCGTATATATCTCCAGCCTTCCAAGAATCATGCAGAACGAAAGAAGCAGCTTTGAAAACCCCGAAAGGGCGGAATAAGTAGTGGCAGGGCCCACCATTCCGAACCCGGGCCCTATGTTTCCCAGGGTTGCTGCCACAGCTGCCACCGAGCTTACAAGGTCGTGCCCCTGCACTGCCAGAAGCAGGGATGCCACAATAAATATTATCATATAAAACATCACAAAGGCCATAACACCGGACAAAACCTCCTCCTGTACCGGAGTATTCCCTATTTTTACCGCCGTCACCGCTCTTGGATGTATAAGCCTGTTAACTTCCCGCTTCATATATTTAAACATTAGATTTATCCTTATTACCTTCACAGAACCCCCGGTGGAGCCGGCGCAGGCTCCTACAAACATAAGTACGAACAGCACCGCTCTACTGAAATCCGGCCACAGGTCAAAATCGGTGGTGGTAAACCCGGTGGTGGTAATTATGGACGCCACTTGAAAGGCCGCATGCCTTAGACTCTGCAAAACGCCGTCAAATACTTTTCCGTTCAGGTTAATGGTAATAAAGGTAATTGCCACGGCAATTATGGAAATATATGTTCTGAACTCGACATCCTTAAAAAACCCCGCCGGACTTTTTCTTCTAAAAGCAATATAGTACAGCGAGAAGTTCACCCCGGAAGCTATCATGAAAACGGTGATGACAATATCGAAATAAACACTGTTGTACGCCCCGACGCTGGCATTCTTTATTGAAAACCCGCCGGTACCCAACGTCCCGAAGGTGTGAATAAAGCTGTCAAACAAGGGCATACCGCCCAAAACAAGCAGCAAAATTTCTGCCGCTGTAATGACGGTATATGTAATATATAAAATCTTAGCCGTGTTGTTCACCCTTGGGGTCAGCTTGGTTGAAATGGGGCCAGGGCTTTCCGCCTTAAGTATCTGAAAGGTACCCACTCCCAATACCGGTGCAAGGGCCAGAGCCAATACCAGTATTCCCATGCCGCCCAGCCAGTGGGTAAAGGAACGCCAGAAAAGAAGGCTCCGGGGCAGAACCTCAATATTATTTATTATGGTAGCCCCGGTGGTGCTAAAACCGGACACCGTTTCAAAAAAAGCATCTATTACGGAAGTTATGGCCCCTGTAAACAAAAAAGGCAGTGCCCCCAGTACCGAAACCATAAGCCACCCGAAGGTCACTATGGCAAAACCCTCTTTATATCTTATTATCTTGTCCTTTACCCTTATAGAAAAAAGCGTAAGGCCAATCATTGTAGTAATCGCTATGGATACAATAAAAGCAAAAATAGTATTCTCCCGGTATATAAGGGCGACAACAACGGAGGGAAACATTGCAACCGCCTCACATAGAAGCAGCATCCCCAGCGTTCTTAGCACTATTAATGAGTTCATGTATGCTGATGCCTCCCCCTTTTCTGCTGAAAAGCTGTGTAACCTTATCTATATGGGAATCCAGTGTAAACACTATTACCCTGTCAGAACTCTTTATGACCGAATCGCCGTTTGGGATCATTACTTTTCCCTTTCTTAATATGGCACCTATAATGATGCTCCTTGGCATTCCCAGTTCCTTAAGGGGTCTGTTAAGCACTGGAGCACCCTCCTGCGGGATTAGCTCCACCACCTCGGCCTGGCCTCCTATAAGCAGTGATATGGATACTATCCTGCCTCCGCGCACTATCCTCAGTATATCACTGGCGGTAATTAGCTTGGGGCTTACAGCATTATCAATGCCTATGGTCTCCAGCACCGATGTATAGTTGGAACGGCTTACCTTGGCTATTACCTTTTTGGCTCCCATCTGCTTGGCCAGCACCGAAACAAGAAGGTTTTCCTCGTCGTAGCCTGTAACTGCAATGAAGGCGTCCATACATTCAACGTTTTCCGCCTTCAAAAGCGTAATATCGGTACCATCGCCGTGTAGGACCAGTGCATCGTTTAGACCCTCCGCCAGCTCTCTGCACCTTTCAATGTCCTGTTCTATTATCTTTACGTTAATATCGAGGCGTTCCAAACCCTTCGCGAGGTAATACCCAATCTTGCCCCCGCCTATTATCATCACATCTTTAACCCTGTTGTTTACAATACGCACCCCGGCGGTCTTTGCAACGCTGTCAACCACGCCCTTCTCGCCCATTATATACAGCGTATCATCCGGCATTACATAGTCGAAACCGTTGGGAATGATTACCTCTCCGTTTCGTGTTATGGCGGTAATAACAACCCTGGCGGGCAGCTTAATATCCTTTATCTGTTTGCCTGCAAAACCGGAAGCAGCCTCAATTATGATTTCGGACATCCTGACCTGTCCCTTTGCAAAGTCTGCAGCATAGGAAGCATAGGTGCTGAGCAGCAGCCTTATTATCTCGTTGGCTGTGGCGTGCTCCGGATTTATTATATAATCTATCCCAAGGTTGCTTCTCATAAAGTCCAGTTCCACCACGTATTCAGGGTTTCGCACCCTTGCTATAGCCGTTTTCACTCCCACCTTTTTGGCTGTAATGCATGCCACTATATTGGCCTCGTCACTGTTTGTAACCGCGATAAGAAGGTCCCAGCCCTCTATATTCAGCCCTTTTAACAGGCTACTGGAGATGCCGTTACCCTTCTTAGTCAAGACATCAAAGTTGTCATTTATTCTATCAAGAACCTCCTGGTCGGTATCCACCACCAGAATATCATGGTTTTCCTTGGCCAGGCTTTCCACAAGCTGATACCCGACTTTCCCGGCACCCACAATAATAATTCTCACTTTCCTTACCCCCATCTAAACTGATTTGGTCCCGCTTAAAATGGGACAAGGGATGGTTCTTTGTCCCATTTTATTTTGTATGCCTCAGACTCACGTACTAATATACCATGTGCTATATAAAATGCACACAGCTAAGAACCCATCAGTGCCATTATATCTTAAAAATAAAAAAGTTCAATCAATAATCGTTATTTCTTCTCCACAGCTGCCAGTGCCACCTGCCCTACCTTGGCATGTTTGCAATATCCTTAAAGGTCTCAATGTATAGGAGTATATCCATGCCTATGGCTACCGAATCAAAGCCCCTTCTGAAATAGCCCGAAGCGGTCTCTTTGTCCGGGGCGTATATAAAGGAGTGCTTTTTATGTCGCTTGCAGGCCTCTAACACTTTGTCAATAGTGTCCTGTATTTCCGGGTCGGATATCCGCCCCGGCTTGCCAAAGGCCTGGCTTAAGTCATAGGGGCCAATAAAAATACCGTCCACTCCGTCCATATCCAGAATGTCATCGATGTTTTCCACGCACTCCCTGGTCTCACACTGGGGCAGTACCAGGGTTTTTTTGTTGGCCTCCTCAAAATAATCCTCAAGGCTTTTTACGCTACCATAGGAAGATGACCTGGTAAAGGCCACTCCCCTACGTCCCTGGGGATAGTATTTCGCAAATTCAATCACCTTCTCAACCTCTCGCTTGCTTCTTATCATTGGTATAATAATCCCCCGGGCTCCAACGTCCAAAACCTTTAGTATGGACGGCCTTGTAAGGTCCTTCACCCTTACAAGGGGTGTTATATTCCTTCTTTCGGCTGCCCTTATGTACTGCTGTACCGTCTCCACCCCGTAGGGACCATGTTCCTTATCCAGGATTACGTAGTCCATACCTGCTATGCCCAGGGCTTCGACTGCCTCGCTTGAGCCCATGCTGAAAAATGTCCCCACCGGTCTTTTATTCTGCTCCAGCATATCCTTTAAAAGGTTGTCCATAACTGTTTGTTAACCCCTCCTTTGAGATTACTATGTTCCAACAGTTGCCCTTTCATCCCTATAGTTTCTACATCCCCTAAAAATATCCTTCCCGGTACCGGTTGAAAAAAGTTATCTTTCATTATATATACAACCGCAAGATTCTTCGGGCTTCGCCCTCTTAAGCGACAGAGTTGGATTCTTCGGGCTTCGCTTCTTTGGAATGACAGATAAAAGATGTATTATTGTAGCAAGCATTGTATATAGATTGACAATTCCTTGTCAAGGAGATAGTATAAATTTAACTGGATTATTTACCTTGACCTTATACATAGCGAGGACATTGTTACAATAAAGGATTGGAGGTAATAGGCATGAAAGCAAAACGATTTTTGGCAGTAATGTGTCTTACGGTTATACTCCTGGCCGGGTGCTCAGGAGAAAACCAAAACATCACTTCTACAGGATACAATAAAATAAGCGCAGATGAGGCAAAGGATATGATGGAAGGCGAATATGTGATAATCCTGGATGTGCGTTCCCGAGAGGATTACCAAAGGGAGCATATCCCCAATGCTATACCGCTGCCCAATGACGAAATAGAGACTTGCGCAGAAAACGTGCTACCGGATAAAGACGCAAAAATACTCATCTACTGTACAAGCGGAAAAAACAGCACCACGGCTACGGAAAAGCTTATCAAAATGGGATACACCAGGGTTTATGACTTCGGTGGTATAAACGACTGGCATTATGAAACAATTAAAGGCAAAACAGGGGACTAGAACAGGGGACAGTTATCTGTTCTGGCCCCCTATCCGTTAATAAGAATAGGAAAACTTCCTTGCTATACTCCTTGTGAACTCGTCCGCCAATCCTTCAACGATACTTATTATGGTCATCCTGGTCCATGCCGCATGCTGCTCCCAGAGCATCCGCATTGTATTATTGAGCCAAAGGAACCCGACCTTTTGAGGATAATATCCCATGTAATCCACCCCTTAGACAATTCTGATACATAATATGTCTGTGTGACCGGGCTGGTTACAGTAACCGGCATGCCCCGGGCAAAATGGACCCTCCCGCGGGTTCCTTTGGTATCCGATAGCAGTCTTTCAGCACCGCTCTTATACATAGAACATATTGTATATATATAACAGAATATATGAAAGGAAGATTAATATGTATAACCCCTACGGATACCCTTACCCC
>Ga0172377_10002285_pt1 | contig 19548 bp, 17 predicted proteins | sample Pumphouse3metaG_FD_119749 | JGI IMG/M metagenome (GOLD analysis project Ga0172377, IMG submission 119749) | Leachate microbial communities from a municipal landfill in Southern Ontario, Canada - Pumphouse #3 metaG | ecosystem: Engineered > Solid waste > Landfill > Unclassified | place: Canada...
ATGTTGGGACACCCAAAGAACTAACACTCCCTCAAAAAAGGTTGGTTTTTCCAACGGAACAAATTACTCAAATATCTGAATCACTATATCTTGTATCATTCCCAAAGAAGGAAATCTTTGCAAGAAACATAAACAATACAAACGGCTCAAAAACAACCTCGGCACAAAACAAAAACATTGAGACGGGATTTACCATCTTACAAAATGGAGAACATGTTAAAGATTATTTTAACGACGAGCACTATTTAATCTATAAAAAAAATAATAAAATATCTCTTATTACAGGCTGTTCACATAGAGGCATTTTACAAATAATAGCGTTGGTAGAAAACCTTTTTAATTTACCTGTTTGTGAAATAATCGGAGGGCTTCATACCCAAAAACAATCTAAAGAGGAGATTGAAGTTCTTGCAGAAGCATTAAATAAAACCTCTGTGCAAAGCCTAAGAATTAATCATTGCACGGGAGTAAAGGCTTTTGCTCTTTTAAAAGCCAACCTTAGAGCTAACACATCTTATAATTATACAGGGAATCTATTTAAATCTAATATTTAAAAAAACATTTAATAATGGGAAAAAATAGTATCTTTACTTATAACCACTTCATAATGTAGTAGGTGAATAACTCAAACTAGATGGTAAGAAGACGTAGCATATACTCCCAGCTTCTAATGATGGTTACCTATACAGGGGTAATTCTAACCTTCCTGTTTGTCACAATTATAATTCTACACCGCAAACAGGCAAAAAATATTTTTGAAGAGTCTCAAGCAAACTACACACAAGAGATAAATTCTCTAATAAATCTTAAAAAGAGAGTAACACAACAAATAGTCTTAGACTATGCATATTGGGACGAGCTGAATAGTCAGATAACCAAAGGGGTATCCGAACAATGGATTAACCAAAACATAAAAACAGTACTACAGATATATGATTTTAACTATATAGCAATTTATAACAAAAATTATCAATTACTGTATAAGCATAGTAGAGACACACTATCTATCCCCAACATAACTAATAAGGAAGCTCTACTAAAGCTCACCAAAGAGAGGCAGTTAAACTATTTTTGCAAAATACCGTCTGGCTACTTAAGGGTAGTATCTGCCTCTGTTCACCCAACTAGTGACAGATTTATAGGCAAGACAGAGCCTGTAGGATACATTGTCTTTGGGAAATTATGGAGTCAACAATATGCTTCGGAATTTTCCGAAAGTATAGCTCAGGAATTCGCTAATCCTTCTCTAGAAAATAAAGATAAAAACAAAAACAAATTTAATAAATTATACGCTCATTACGAGTTTAATGACTGGAGAGGTGATAAAATAGGAGGGGTATGGTTTGTTAAAGATAATGCTGTGTGCAAGCTTTACTACGAGATCTCTAACTATATGTTTATTGTAATGCTCTTTGTTATGCTTTTCATGTGGGTTACACTGCGCTACTCAATAAAAACATGGGTCTTAAAACCCCTTAGATTGGTAGAAAAAATATTTGACAGCGAAGATAAGAACAATATCTCTAAACTTGTAAGCTCTTCAGACGAATTTTCTAATATAGCCAACCTTTTTAAACGTTACATAGCCCAAAAGGAAGAGCTTAAGCTAGCAAAAGAGAGAGCCGAGCATGCCGATTTGCTAAAATCTCAATTTATTGCAAATATGAGCCATGAAATAAGGACTCCAATGAACGGCATTATTGGATTTACAGAACTATTGAAAGACACCTCCATTAATAATGAACAACGCGCGCAATATATAGAGATAATACAAAGTAGTGGAGAGAGGATGATGATGATAATTAACGACCTTATTAATATCTCTAAGCTAGAATCGGGCCAAGAGAAAGTAATTATATCTCCTGTCTCTTTAAAAGGGGTTACTAAAAATATAATGTCGTTCTTCCAATTAGAGACAACTAAAAAAGGCCTTAAATTAGTATGCACCCTAGAGTCAGAAAAAGACGATATTATTTTACAGACAGACAGAGAAAAACTTTATGGTATACTAAACAATCTTATTAGAAACGCCATTAAATACTCTATAAAAGGCACTATCGAATATGGCTATGAGCCAAGTAAAGAAGAGATACTTATTTTTGTAAAAGACCAGGGAATAGGAATTAGCCAAGAGGCCAAATCAAAAATATTTGATAGGTTTTTCCAAGTAGAGGCATCATTAAGTAGAAACTACGAAGGTATAGGACTAGGTCTATCTATCACAAAAGCTTACATAGAGCTTCTTGGTGGAAAAATATGGGTAGAGAGCGAAGTAGGGCAGGGCACAACCTTTTATTTTACATTACCAAATGTTTTCATAAACTGAACACGTTCAAACTTGCCTGGATTCTCAATGTTTGCATAATTAAGCTTCCCTCTAAAGTCCGAAATACTCTTAAAACCCTGAGTATCCATAAAAAGATTGATATCTGCAATCGATTGCGAAATAGCAATTGCACCCTTTTTATATAGAGCAGTACACATTTGAACAGTAACAGCTCCTGCAAGAATCTGTTTTATAGCAATTGTACCATTATGAACACCCGTACTAGCACTCAAGTCAATGCTCGGGACCAAGGCTGAGACTATGCCCATCCATCTCAATTCACGCAAACTTTCGTCTGGAGAAGAAAAGGCATTGGCAGGGAACACTCTAACACTTTTAATATCAACATCGGGACTATAAAACCGGTTAAACATAACTACACCTTTGGCACCATGAGCCATTAAACTATTTACAAAGCCAGGTAAATTAGTAAATGTAGATGCAATTTTTACAGCAACAGGAATTTTGATCTGTTTAGAAACTTGCTCAACCACATCTAAATATCCCCTCTCTACATCTGTAGAAGATTTATAAATGTCTAAAGGTAAAGAGTAAATATTAAGTTCGAGCCCATCGGCGCCTGCACTTTCAATCTCTTTTGCAAAGGAGGTCCACTCCCCTCCCGAATAACAGTTAATGCTGGCAATCACAGGTACAGAAACTGTTTTCTTGACGTCACTAACTAGCTTAAGATAACGATCAATAGAATTTTGCCTCAAATAGTGATGCAAATAATCAGCCGATTCTGGATAGTCATGAGATTGACTATTAAGAAATTCAGCCTCGTTTATAATCTGTTCCTCAAAAAGAGATTTTACAACAATAGCACCTATCCCAGCCCTTTCAAACTCGGCAACTCTATCTAACTGAGCAGTAAGACCAGAACTAGCAGCTATTATAGGAGAGCTCAATTTAAGCCCCATATAGGTTACAGAAATATCAGACATAATAATCAGTTTTTAAAGTTTAGCAAATATATTACGGAAGCTAACCTTCTTTTCAATTACATCTTTAACTTGGCTAGCAGGAACCCTCTCCTGCTCCATAGTATCTCGGTAACGAATAGTAACGGTATTGTCTTCCAATGTTTTATGGTCTATAGTAATACAAAAAGGAGTTCCAATAGCATCTTGCCTACGGTATCTTTTACCTATGCTGTCTTTCTCGTCGTACTGGCAATTAAAATCAATCTTTATTTCGTCCATAATTCCCCTTGCAATCTCTGGTAAGCCATCTTTTCTAAGTAATGGCAAAACAGCAAGTTTTACTGGTGCAAGAAATTCTGGTAACTTTAGTACAACCCTCTCCTCTCCACTCTCTAACTTCTCTTCGAAATAAGAGCTCGCATAAATGGCTAAAAAGGTTCTATCCAAACCTATTGAGGTCTCTACCACGTAAGGTACATAACTTTCGTTAGTTTCGGGATCGAAATATTGTAATTTCTTACCCGAAAATTTTTGATGTTGCGCCAAATCAAAATCGGTTCTAGAGTGAATACCCTCTAACTCCTTAAAGCCAAATGGAAAATCAAACTCGATATCGGTAGCAGCATTTGCATAATGAGCTAGTTTATCATGATCGTGAAAACGATATTTCTCTTGCCCCAATCCAATAGCGTTATGCCATTTAAGACGAGCCTCTTTCCAGTGTTCAAACCACTTGAGCTCCTCTCCTGGCCTAACGAAAAATTGCATCTCCATTTGCTCAAACTCCCTCATACGAAAGATAAATTGCCTTGCAACGATCTCATTACGAAACGCTTTTCCAATTTGCGCTATACCAAAAGGAATTTTCATTCGAGAAGTTTTTTGAACATTCAAGAAGTTAACAAATATCCCTTGAGCAGTCTCGGGACGTAGATAAATAACATTAGTGTCGTCACTCACACTACCCATTTTGGTAGAAAACATTAAATTGAACTGCCTAACCTCTGTCCAATTTCTTGTACCCGAAACAGGACACGCTATATCACAATCTATAATAAGCTGTCTAACAGCTTCAAAATCATCTCTACCCAAGGTGTCATTCATTCTATCACGAACCTCATCGGCCTTTTTTTTATTCCGCAACACATTTGGGTTAGTTCCACGAAATTGCACCTCATCAAAAGTTTCGCCAAATCTCTTACGCCCCTTCTCTACATCCTTCTCAATCCTATCTTCTAGCTTTGCAATATAATCTTCTAGTAGAACATCGGCGCGATATCTTTTTTTAGAATCCTTATTGTCTATTAGAGGATCATTGAAAGCACTCGTATGGCCAGACGCCTCCCATATCTTAGGATGCATGAAAATTGCAGAATCTATCCCTACAATATTTTCATTGAGACGCACCATGGCATCCCACCAATATTTTTTAATATTATTCTTGAGTTCTACACCCAACTGCCCATAATCATACACAGCACTTAGCCCGTCATAAACTTCGCTCGATTGAAATATAAAACCATACTCCTTAGCATGTGCAATCAAACTCTTAAATAGATCTTCTTGTGTCATAAAATCAAAAATTTACAAAAGACAAAATTAGCTCTTTTTATAGAATTTTTCATACTTTTGTTTTTATAAATAAAAAAAACAGATGCGAAAACTATTTTTTCTCTTAATATCTATTTTTTCCATTACTGTAATTTATGCTCAAACAACAGCTACATGGCACTTTGAACAAAAAGACAATGGAGATGGAACAATAGACCTAATTTTTAAAGCAAACATAGACCGCCCTTGGTATATGTACAACACTACAGAGATAGAAAAAGGACCTTTACCAACTGGTTTAGACCTCAATATAACTGACCTGTTCGAGCCTATAGACAAACTAAAAGATTTAGCAACTCCTAAAAGCAAATATGACGAGGCATTTGAAATGGATGTGTTCTATTTTGATATAGAAGCTTCTTTTGTTCAAACCATAAAGCGTAAAACATCAGAACCATTTACTTTAGAAGGAATTTTAATCTTTCAAACTTGTAATGGTCGCGAATGCATTTTAGATGAAATTGACGTCTCATTTAATATACCTGCAAGCATCCTTCCAGCAAATACTCTTTTGGCAAGCGATCAAAGCACCGAAACTATATCTGGCTCCAAAGCAATAAAAAGCGAGTCAAAAACAGCAAAACAAGGGCTTTTTACATTTCTGATAATCGCCTTTGCAGCGGGTCTAGGTGGGGTATTCACACCTTGTGTGTTCCCAATGATTCCTATGACTGTAAGTTTTTTTATTGGTGGTGCTGGTAAAAAGAGGGATGGAATCATTAAAGGATTAGTATTTGGGCTCTCAGTAACTCTTATTTATACCCTAGTAGGAGTAATAGTAGCACTCTTCCAAAGTACAGACGCCACCGATGCTATGGGAACACATTGGATTCCAAATCTTCTTTTTGCAATACTCTTTATTGTTTTTGCAATCTCTTTCTTTGGAGCATTTGAAATCACACTCCCTACAGGTCTTGCAAATAAAGCCGATGCAAAAGCAGACAAAGGGGGTATTATAGCCTCTTTCTTTGTAGCCTTTGCAATGGTAATTGTATCATTTTCATGTACAGGGCCTTTTGTAGGATCTATTCTTGCAGCAGCAGTTACAGGGGGGCTAGCCATTAAACCTATTTTAGGAATGGCAGCATTTGGCTTTGCATTTGCTCTACCTTTTGTGGTATTCTCTTTCTTCCCTGCATTAATGAAAAAAATGCCTAAATCTGGCGGATGGCTAAACGTTGTAAAAGTTGTATTTGCCTTTGTATTGCTTGGCTTTAGTATGAAGTTTTTAGCCTCTGTAGATACTTACTTTGGATGGGGTATTATTTCTCGTGCACTATTTATCTCTGTTTGGATTGCAATTGCAATACTTCTTGGAGTTTACCTGTTAGGCAAGCTTAAAACCTCAAACGACTCAGACACACCTTATGTTGGTACATTCCGTCTATTCTTAGCAATAGCATCATTTTCGTTTGCTATTTACCTAGTACCTGGCCTGTTTGGCGCACCTCTAGCATCTCTCTCGGCCCTAATCCCACCTCAAGACGGAAGCACGCTAGCAATTGGGTCTAGCCCCTCTACCATGTCACAAACTGTTTCCAAAGGAGAGGTAAGCCGAGGTTTATGTGGAGATGCAAAATATGCTACTCCTAAAAATAGAGCCGCCCACGGCCTTAATAGCTACTACGAGGTAGAAGAGGCCATCCAGTGCGCAAAAGAGCAGAATAAGCCTGTTCTACTCTCTTTCAAAGCTATTACATGCAGTGCTTGTAAGGTTATGGAAGCTACTGTCTGGAGCCAACCCCAAGTTTTAGAAATTATACGCAACAAAGTAGTGCTAGCCTCTCTCTATGTAGACGACCGCACACAACTTCCTCTAGAAGAGCAAGTAACCTCTACAATAGATGGTAAAGTAAAAAACACATTAGGCCGAAAACTACGTGACTACCAACTAAGTAACTTTGGAGTAGCCTCACAACCCTATTATGTTTTGATAGATCATAACCAAAACATACTAGTACAACCGGTTGGAGAGTGTTCTAAAGAAGAGTTCATGGAATTCCTCACCAAAGGAGTTGAGGCTTTTGAAAAAAAGGGTGTCCAATAACTAATTGTTGGCCCCTCTTTATTTTTTGCTGAATTTCTGTTTTAAGCAACGATTTTCACTGAATAACTTTCACTCTCCGCGTAGCTGTAAATTCTGCCGATAGTCACAACCGATTTAGAGCAATCTGCTTATTGCCAATGTTATAGTTTTTTTAAATAATCGCTTTTTAGCACATTAACAAAAGTTATTTAATTGATTCACAGCATATCAACTTAAATCAGTCGAATGTATGGTGCGGCTCACTGGTATATCCAGAATTAGCAACAATTATCTCACCCTATAGGGTATAACTCTGCAGGCTATACATCTGCTCAAATGTTTTCAAATAAGGAGTCGGTGTTGCAGTATCGTTTGCTCGCCGATATATTTTTAAATTAGTGATGAACTAATTTTCTGTGAAGAAGAGTTCCTTTTTTAAGCACTTGTTACAATGGTTTTTTCATACATGCAAAAGTGGTGAGTATTTAAAAAGTGGAGTCTATTTAATAAAAAAAAGAGGATGCCCTCTTTCTTTTTAGAGAGATTCTTTTTTTTTATTGCTCATAATTAAATGTTTACAAACACCTCGTTGGGCGGTTTCCTCACTTTTCTAAAAACTAGGAAAGGATCGTTTAAATCGCGATAACCTACAGCAAGCATTACAGACGAAGTTAGCCCTAACTCTTTTAGACCAAGAATTTGATCATATTTCTTGTTATCAAATCCTTCCATGGGGCTTGAATCAATTTTAAACTCAGCACAAGCTATCATAAGTGTTCCAAGAGCAATATAAGTTTGCTTTGATGTCCAAACACTCATTTGCTCTGGAGCCATTGAAGCCATCTGAGCCTTAACCATATTGCTATACTCACTAGACTCATTAATATCTAAATTGTTGATTTTAGCTCTCAATTTAAAAAAGGCATCAATCTCTTTATTTGAGATATTTAACATATTACAAAAAAGAAAAAGATGAGATGCTTCTGTTACCTGCCTTTGCCCCCATGAGGCATCACTCAGTTGTTCTCTTATTAGGGGATCGCTTATTATAAACACTTTATATGGTTGGAATCCATACGAAGAAGCTGTAAGATTGATTGCCTCTTTTAAAAGCTCTATTTTTTGATTAGATATTTTATGTGTTGTATCGTAATGTTTTGTGGCATATCGCCATTTTAAATCTTCTATTATACTCATCTTAAGCCTATTGTTTTATTAAGGGTTAAACTATTAAATTAGAGACAATTAAAACACCAATGCATTAACAATTGTTTAAACTCCATTAACAATACTCTATAACTTCCGATTTATCTACGCATAGAGTTAAAAGCTCATTTACAGTAGCTTTAAGCGTTGGATGTATGTAGTCTGGCACAATTTCGTTTAGAGGAACTAATACAAAGCGTCTTAGGTGCATACTAAGATGAGGGATAACAAGATCTTTTGTTTCTACTATCCTATTTCCATAAAAAATAATATCTATATCTATGCTCCTGGAGTGGTACTTCCCATCATTTACTCTAGTACGGCCCAATCTCCTCTCAATTTGGAGAATAAAACTTAATAGTATATGAGGATCTAGCTTTGTCTCTATCTCTAATGCCATATTAAGGAAACCTTGCTCGGCCTCAAAGCCCCATGGTTCACTTTTGTAGATCTTAGATTGAGAAATAATAGTACCGCATTTTGCATTGAGCAATTTTAAAGCTTCTTGTAAAAATTTGTACCTATCTCCCATATTGCTGCCTAGCAATAAAAAAGCTGTTTCCATAAATAGATGAAGTCTAGTGATTACAACATTCCTAATTGAAATAGTGCCTCTTCGCTCATGCGATCTTTATCCCATGGTGGGTCAAATGTGAGCTTGACATCAACATCTTTAATGCCAGGGACAATAGAGACAGCATCGCGAACATCTTGAAGTAAATCATCTACCATAGGACAATTTGGAGATGTTAAGGTCATTGTAATAAAAGCCTTGTTAAGTATGTCTACCCTAATCTCATAAATAAGGCCCAAATCGTATACATTTACAGGAATTTCTGGATCATAAACCTGCTTTAGGGACATTATTATCTGTTGTTCTATACTCATGATACTAATAATGAAATTACAAAATTATTTTTTAGTAGCTGAAAAAGCCATTGCATATATTTTAATTTGCTTAATCATAGAGAGTAGTCCATTTGCTCTCGTAGGTGAGAGATTTTCTTGTAGCCCTATCTCTTTAATAAAATCTAAATTGGCATCAAGAATCTCTTGAGCAGTTCTACCCGATAAGAGGCGAATCAAAAGAGATATTATCCCCTTAGTTATTACAGCATCACTATCGGCTTTAAAAAATATCCGACCATCTTTAAACTCAGCATCTAACCATACCCTTGACTGACAGCCTTTTATTAGATTAGAATCTAGTTTTGCACTTTCAGATATTATGGGAACACTCTTCCCTAGCTCAATTAAATATTCATACTTATCCATCCAATCTGTAAAGAGGGCGAACTCCTCTATTATTTGATGTTCTACTTCTTTAATTGTCATTGTATATTCCCTTAATAATCAATGTTATAATTAAATTAACTTAATGTTATACTACTATGGGTAAATAATGGTACCTTAACCATAATTATATAGTGTGGTTAAGCAAGCATTTTAATTGCCTTTTTAAGCGATTCTATAAATTGTTGTGCCTCTTCTATCGTGTTATAGACAGCAAAAGATGCTCTTAACATAGACTCTACACAAAATCTATCCATAACAGGCTCACTGCACATCTGCCCAGAACGTAATGCCACACCCATATTATCCATAAGCAAAGCCAAATCTGTGGGGTGAGCTCCCTTTACAGTAAATGAAAAAAGAGGGATCTTGTTAGGGGAATTACCATACAGTGTAATGCTTTCTATAGCTTTTAGCTCTTTAAGCATATATTGAGTAATCTCCTTTTCGTTAATACTGGCCTGCTCAACATCTATCTCAGATATAAAATCTACAGCAGCTCCCAAAGCTGCCGCTCCTATAAAATTAGGCGTCCCAGCCTCAAATTTAAGCGGTGGTGGGGCATAAGTTGTTTTAGCAAAATTCACTGACTCAATCATGTCTCCCCCTCCCATAAATGGAGAGATCTTCTCTAAAAGATTGTATTTACCATACAATACACCTATTCCGGTTGGTCCATACATCTTATGCCCAGAAAAAGCATAAAAATCACAACCTAATTTTTGAACATCTACTTTAGAGTGGACTATCCCTTGAGCTCCATCAATTAAGACCGGTATATTCAAAGAGTGTGCTTTTTTAATAACCTCTTCGATAGGATTAATAACCCCTAAAATATTGGAGATATGAGCTACCGAAACTATCTTTACACTACTGTCTAGTAATTTGTCTAGTAGATCCATTCTCCAGCATCCATTATCATCTAATGGAAGCACTCTAAGGGTAGCTCCCGATCTTTCACATGCCATTTGCCAAGGGACGATATTAGAGTGATGTTCTCCACCCGAAATAAGAATAGAGTGCCCTGGTTTAAGAATATCTCGAGAAAAACTGAATGCTACTAGGTTAATAGAAGCTGTTGTGCCTCCAGTAAATATAATCTCTTCTCTGCAGCTAGCATTAACAAAATTCATTACCTTATCTCTAGCACCCTCGTACAAAGCTGTTGTTTTGGCACTTAATTCGTGAACAGCCCTATGAATGTTCCCGTTAATACCAGAGTTCATCTCATTTACTAACTCAATTACAGAAATAGGTTTCTGAGAAGTAGCACCATTATCTAAATAGATTAACTTTTTACCATTTATAGTTTGGTCTAACGCAGGAAAAAAGCTGCGAATATTTAATATTGACGATCTATTTTTCATCTTTAATAATTTTATAACTCCAAAATTAACAAAACAAAGTTGCCAATTGTATCTTAAAAACATAAATTTGCTTCAAATGTTTATTTAGTAAATCATGTACGATTATATAAAGGGAGATATTACCGAGCTAACACCCACAGAGCTAATAGTAGAGAACGGAGGAATAGGGTATAAAATATTGATCTCTATTCAAACTTACTCTTCTCTTGCACCCGACACCAACTGCAAACTCTATCTTTACCATCATTTAAGAGAAGATATAGAACTTCTCTATGGGTTTTTTAAGAAAGAAGAGAGAGAGTTATTCAGCTATCTTATAGGAGTTTCTGGTATAGGGCCAAATACTGCACGCATGATGCTCTCTTCACTTACAACAGAAGAGTTACGCCTAGCCATTATAGTTGGAGATCTAGACAAGCTAACAAGTATAAAAGGGATCGGTCTAAAAACCGCCCAAAGACTTCTAATAGATTTAAAAGATAAAATAGGAAAGAGTTCTTCGGGAGATAGCTCGGCATTTATAATGGGGCTTCCTGGCACAAGAGAAAGAGAAGAGGCATATTCGGCACTTGTATTACTTGGTTTTACTAAGAAAAATATAGATAAGGTTTTAAACTCACTCCTTAAAGAAAACCCAGCCTACACTCTTGAAGAGCTCATTAAACACTCCCTGAAAAAATTATAATATCAAATTAATTTAATACATTTGCACAAAATTTAAACTAAAGAAAATGAATATCCCAGCAAATCTAAAGTATTCGGCAGATCACGAATGGATCAAAATTGAAGGTAACATTGCTACAATAGGTATTACCCACTTTGCCCAAGACCAACTTGGCGATATCGTATTTGTAGACATAGAAACAGAAGGAGAGACTCTTGCACAAGGAGATGTTTTTGGAGCTATTGAGGCTGTAAAAACAGTTGCTGATGCAATTATGCCTTTATCAGGTAAAATTGTAGAAGTAAATGAAGAGTTAGAAGATGCACCTGAATCTGTAAATAAAGATCCTTACGGATCAGGTTGGATGATTAAAGTAGAGCTTAGCGACGTATCCGAAATAGCCTCATTGCTAGACGCAGATGGTTATAAAGCTATAATCTAAAGGGCAATAACAGTAAAAAAGGTAAACCTGCAGTAATTTTTACTGCAGGTTTTATTTTTTTCTAAAATTACAATTACTAAATTTAAAAAAAAATGAGACACAGCTTTGGAAGTGATAACCATTCAGGTGCAGCCAAAGAGATTATAGATGCAATCTCTGCTGCAAATCAAGGATTCTCCATAGCATATGGAGAAGACAGCCTAACAGCAAAAGCACAAGAAATTTTCAAACGCGATTTGGGGAACGATACTTATGTATACTTTGTATTTAACGGAACCGGTGCAAATATCCTAGCTTTAAAAGCAATGACAGAATCTTTCAACTCAATATTGTGCCCAGACACGGCACATATTTATGTAGACGAGTGCGGCGCTCCAGAAAAATTAACTGGGTGCAAAGTTATTCCTATACCCAACGTAGATGGAAAGGTGAACTGTGACAATGTTAGAAAAGAGCTCAAAGGTTTTGGCTTTCAACATCATTCTCAACCCAAAGTACTTTCAATTTCTCAGCCTACAGAACTAGGTACTTTATATACAAAAAAAGAGATCCTCGAATTAGCCAATCTAATGCACTCCCATAATGGTTACCTACATATGGATGGATCTAGGATTTCTAATGCTTCTGCATCTATGAATATACCAATAAAAGAGTTTACGGTAGATTGTGGAGTAGATGCACTCTCGTTTGGGGGGACTAAAAATGGACTGCTAATTGGAGAAGCAGTCGTTTTTTTCAAAAAAGAATTAGCACAAAACTTCTTATATATAAGAAAACAAGCAGCACAACTCTTTTCTAAAAACCGCTTTATTGCTGCTCAATTTATTGCGTTCCTAGAAAACGGCCTAAACATAAAACTAGCCACTCATTCAAATAATATGGCTAAATATCTTGAACAACAGCTTAAAGAGGTTAAAGAGGTCCAAATTAGCCGACCAGTCCAAACTAATGCTGTATTTGCACTTATAGATCCCAATTTATGTGAGAAATTACAACAAAAACATTATTTTTATGTTTGGGATGAGGAGACCAACGAAGTAAGATGGATGTGCTCATTTAATACCCATAAAAAAGAGATCGATCTATTTGTAAAAGATCTTAAAGCTTTAGCAGAAAATCTTTAATTTCACAAAATATAAACCTAATAACCTATAAACTAAGATGGAAGTAACCAGAACATTTGATCTTTTGGAGAAACTAGTAAAGGTATATCCTAAAGACGATATCTTAAGTAGAAAGTACAATGGTAAATGGATAAAGTATTCATCTGAAAGCTACTCAAGACACTCACATTTAATGGCTTATGCCTTCCTTGCTATAGGACTTGAGCCAAACGATAAAGTAATAACGATAAGCAATAATCGTCCAGAATGGAACTTTGTGGATATGGGGCTGACATTGGCAAGAATGGTGTACGTTCCAGTATACTCAACTCTGAGCAACGATGATTTCATCCATATATTTAACCATAGCGATGCTAAAGTAATATTTATTGGTAGCGAAGCACTTGCAAAAAAAATTGCACCTTTAATCCCAAAAATCAAACGAGAAGTAAAGCTTTACACGTTTGATAGAGTAGATGGGTTTGAATGTATAGAAGATTTATATAAACTAGGCCAAGAGTCTGAGAAAGAATATAAAGAAGTAATTGAAGAGAACAAAAAGAGCATTAGTGAAGAGGAGCTAGCCACAATAATATATACCTCAGGCACAACTGGCACTCCTAAAGGTGTTATGCTCTCTCATAAAAACCTAGTATTCAATTTTATCGCTACTGCCGTACAGCAAACTAAAGATCATAGACACAAAATGTTAAGCTTTCTCCCTTTGTGTCACATTTATGAACGAGGAATGAACTACGACTACCAATACGTAGGAATAAGTACTTATTACGCCGAGAGTTTAGCTACAATTGCAGCAGATATGGCTGATTGTCAAGCTGATGGATTCTGTTCTGTACCAAGAGTTCTTGAGATGATGTTTAATAAATTTGAAGCTGCAGAGAAAGATCTAAAAGGGATATCTAAAATTATTTACAAGTGGGCGTTTTCAATTGCTTGTAAATACGACTACAATAAAGAAGGTTTCTATCACAAACTACGATACTCAATCGCAGATAAATTAGTTTACAGTAAGTGGCGTCAAAAGCTAGGGGGGAAAGAGATGCTGATAGTTTCTGGCGGTTCTTCAATTCAACCCAAAATTATAAGACTATTTACAGCTGCAAAAATGTACATATTTGAAGGATATGGAATGACCGAAGCATCACCAGTAATTGCTGTAAACAATCCTAAAGAAAGAATTATTAAGATAGGGACGGTAGGGAAAGCAATGGAAGGAACCGAGATGAAAATCGCTCCAGACGGAGAAATTCTATCTAGAGGGCCACATATTATGATGGGCTATTACAAAGATCCCGAATTTACAAAAGAGGTGGTAGACGAAGAAGGATGGCTCCATACAGGCGATATAGGAGTAATGGTAGATGAGATCTTTTTAAAAATAACCGATCGTAAAAAAGAAATTTTTAAATTATCTGCTGGGAAGTACGTCTCTCCACAAGTTATAGAGAACATGCTTAAAGAATCTAATTATATAGATAACTGTATGGTAATAGGTGAGAATCAAAAGTTTGCATCTGCTCTTATTATACCAAATTTAAGCAAACTTCACTCTTGGGCAAAGAAAAACAAAATCGAGTATGAGAATAATGAAGAACTAGTTAATAACAAAGAAGTTATTGGCAAAATTAATCGTGAAATTGCTGTTACTAATAAGAGACTATCTGCTCACGAACATATTAAAAGAGTAAAGTTAATAATAGACGATTGGACCCCGCTTAATGACCTGTTATCCCAAACATTAAAATTAAAAAGGCACAATATAAAAGCAAAATACAAACACTTTATAAACGAAATTTATAAAAACGATCTTAGTGAAGCTTCCAAAGCATAAAAAAAACAATAGCACATTTGAAATAAAAATTTTGACAAAAGAAGAGACTCTCTCTATTCAAAATATATGGAGAGAGTGTTTTACGCCAGATATCCAATACATTAACAACTTTATTGAAATTTGCTTCCCCTACTCTATTAGTTGGGGCCTCTTTCTTAATAACTCAAAGGATGCAATAGCAATGTTATCGCTATTGCCTTCATACGTTCTTTTTAAAAACAACTCAGGAGGCTCTAAGAGAATTAATGGGGCTTATCTGTATGGAGTAGGGACTTTGAAGGAACATCGTGGGAACAAATATTCTAGCATCCTAGTGAATGAAGTGATCTCTTATTCAAAAAAGAATTCATTAGATTATATATTAGTAAAACCAGCAGAAGATTCCCTATTTGATCTCTACCAAAAGCAAACATTTGACAACCTATTATACTGCTATAAAGTAGAAGTAGAGCTGAATAAAACCTTTAACTTAGATTCAAATTTTAATAAGCTAAACTCTTACACATCTCATCTAAAATTAAGAGAATCTATCGCCGCAACAAATTTTTTATGGCCTAATGAAATACTTAGATACTCTTTGATGGAGATAGAATCCAGAAATGGAACCACTCGTTACTTAGATAATTGGCATGAGGCACCACTGTTCTATTCTGCATATCCTAGCGAAGATGAAACACAAATAGTAAAAATAATAGATCATAATATAAACAGTCCTAAAGGATTAGAATCAGTCATTAATGATATTAGTTTATCTTTTCCCTCTAGTGCAAAAGCGCTCATAGAATTTCCAATTACTACGAATATGGATTTATTTAACGAATATAGCAATAAGCCACTAATCACCAAAAATGCCCTTATAAAAACTCTTACTCCAGAACGAGAGATTGTGCAAGCACTGTTAGAAATGCATTTGACCCTCTCCATGGAGTGAACTTGTTACGAGGATAATTGACATAGCAGTATAAACTAAATTAAAATAGGAGATGTTCCACGAGGAACATCTCCTATTTTAAAGTTAACCTAGAAAGGAATTACCTGCCAAAATAAATTAAAAGTACAGAAATATCAGAGGGAGAAACTCCTGGTATTCTAGAAGCTTGGGAAATAGTTTTTGGTCTTAGCTTAATAAGTTTATGTCTAGACTCAGTAGAGATTGACTTTAATTTATTATAGTCGAAATTCTCCGGAATTTCTATATCTTCTAATTTTAAGATCTTATCGGCGATACGCTTTTCACGATCAATATATCCTTTGTATTTAATGGAGATTTCCACCGATTCTAATATTTCTTTAATTACAATATCTGTAGAAATTGTATTGTTAGCTATAACCTTTTCTTGATAAGGCAATGGTAGGATAGATAACGGTATAGTAAAATCATTAAAATATGTTTCTCGTGGAACACTTTCAAGTAATGGTTGCAAAGTAACCTGAGGGCGTGTTAAAATATCTGACAACTTTCGCTTATAGGTAATCTCAGACGAGTTCACACTCTTTAAATAGCTATTAATCTCTTTGGGATCTACCGAAGTGACTGATAAATAATTTACAAGAGAATCTACACACGAGTACTTTTTTAGCATTAAATCTAACCTCTCCTTGGTAGCTAACCCAATATCATACCCAATCTTGGTCAATCTAAGATCAGCATTATCTTGTCTTAGTAAAATACGGTATTCTGCTCGAGAGGTAAACATTCTATAAGGCTCGTCTACCCCTTTTGTAACTAAATCATCTATAAGTACACCAATATAAGCTTGATTTCGCTTAAGAATAAGAGGAGCTTTACTATTTAATTTCAAATGAGCATTAATACCCGCCATTAATCCTTGTGCTCCAGCTTCTTCATAACCTGTTGTGCCATTTACTTGACCAGCAAAATAAAGATTTTTAATAAGTTTAGTTTCTAATGTGTGATCTAGTTGGGTTGGAGGAAAATAATCATACTCAACGGCATAAGCGGGTCTAAAAATTACAACATTTTCAAAGCCTGGTATAGCCCTTAGTGCACTATATTGTATATCTAATGGTAAAGATGAGGCAAAGCCTTGTAAATAATACTCATTGGTATTCCACCCCTCAGGTTCCAAAAATAACTGATGTGTTGTTTTTCCTGCAAAAGTTTTTAATTTATCTTCTATACTAGGACAATATCTAGGACCTAGACCAGAAATTTTTCCAGAAAAAAGTGGTGAGAACTCAAAGCCCTTCTCTAAGATACTGTGAACCATCTTATTGGTGTGCACCATATAACAGCATAACTGTTGGGTTTCTGATTGAATTGGAGAAGGATGGTTAAAAAAAGAAAATTTATCTGGAATCGAATCTCCTTGCTGTATTTCTAGGGTAGACAAATCTACAGAGCGAATATCGATTCGTGGAGGAGTTCCAGTTTTCATTCTTTTTACTTTAAACCCTTTTGAACATAGCTGTTCAGATAAATTTAATGAAGATGATTCTCCTGCTCTACCCCCTACAGTGCTGTTTAATCCTATAAAGATCTGGCCATTGAGAAAAGTACCAGCTGTTAAAATAACAGCTTTGGCCTTAAAGCAAGCGCCCATTATGGTCTTAACACCTATAATTTTATTTTCGACAAATTGAAACTCACTAACAGTATCTTGCCAAAGTTCTAAGTTATCTGTATTCTCTAAAAGATATCGCCAATTGAGAGAAAAATGTTGCCTATCACATTGAGCTCTTGGGCTCCACATTGCTGGCCCCTTAGAACGATTTAACATCCTAAATTGCATAGTAGAGGCATCTGTAACTAAAGCAGAATAGCCCCCCAACGCATCTATCTCACGAATGATTTGACCCTTAGCTATGCCACCCATGGAGGGATTACAAGACATTTGGGCAATCTTGTTCATATCCATTGTAAGCAAAAGTACTGACGAACCCATTTTAGCTGCAGAATAAGCAGCTTCACATCCGGCATGTCCAGCTCCTATTACAATAATATCGTACTCATTAATCATAACTTATACTTTTTAGTCTTGACAAAGCAAAATCTTCAGTTTCTCGCATCTCTAATTTTTCCTCATTACTTTTGTCTTTGTAGCCTAAAAGATGAAGTACACCATGAATAATGACTCTATTGAGTTCATCCTTAAATAAAGTTTTAAACTGCACAGAGTTTTGATTTACAGTGTCTACACTAATGATTAAATCTCCCGAAATAACATTATCTTGAGTATAATCGAACGTAATGATATCTGTGTAATAGTTATGTTTTAAAAACTCATTATTAACACTTAAAATATAATCGTCATTACAAAAGACAATATTTATTTGCCCAACAGTAAAATTACCTTTTGATAATATATTAACAATATCTTTAATCCATTTACTACAAATACGTTTGCCTGTAAAGTTAAATTTGATCTCTTTATTTAAATAAGTAATCATGAAATATTATATATTCTCTCTATTTAGAAAATTTGTAGAGTTTCTAAAATATTTCACTATTTAATAACTCCCATTGTGTTAGGTATAACAATTAAACCCTCAACAAGGTTTGCAACAGAGAATATTTGAAATAGCAGAACTCTAGTTAACAAAAAAAACATCTTGGCACGATATATGCGCATTTTGGCGAGTATATCAACTTTTCTATTTTTTTTGCAAAAATACAAAATAAAATAACTTAATTTTTTTAATATGTCTAAGGTAAGTGTAATAGGCGCAGGAAATGTTGGCGCAACTTGTACTAATGCAATTGCAAATATGCAATTTGCATCTGAAATCGTATTGTTAGATATCAAAGAAGGGTTTGCCGAGGGGAAAGCGAGAGATATGATGCAAACAGCTAAGCTATATCGTTACTTTAGTGAAGTGAAAGGTGTCACAAACGATTACGAAGCCACAGCAAATTCTGACGTAATAGTAGTAACTTCTGGAATACCACGTAAACCAGGGATGACTAGGGAAGATCTAATTGGTACAAATGCCAATATAGTAACCATGGTGGTTGAGAACGCTTTGAAGTATTCACCAGAAGCCGTTATAGTAATCATTTCTAACCCAATGGATACTATGACATACCTTACTTTGAAAAAAACAGGTTTACCCAAGAATAGAGTTATAGGCATGGGTGGTATATTAGATGGTAGCAGATTTACAAACTACTTAAGCGAAGCACTCAATGCACCATCAAGTGACATTGAAGGAATGGTAATTGGAGGTCATGGAGACACCACAATGATTCCACTTGCAAGACTTGCAAGCTATAAAGGTATTCCCGTAAATACACTATTAACAGAAGAAAAACTTGGTAAAGTAATTGCGGATACTATGGTTGGAGGGGCAACATTAACAAAGTTGTTAGGCACCTCGGCTTGGTATGCACCAGGAGCAGCAGCTGCAGTATTAGTTAAATCTATATTATTAGACGAGAAAAAAGCTTATGCATGCTGCGTGTACTTAGATGGAGAGTATGACCAAAAAGATATATGCATAGGAGTGCCAGTTACAATTGGGAAAAATGGTTGGGAAAAAATAATTGAATTTGATCTTAATCAAGTAGAAAAAACGCTCTTTAAGAAGAGCGCCGATATTGTAAGAAACACCAATAGAGTTCTTTTTGACATGAATGTGCTTTAGTTTAGCTAGAGAATCAATTGAAATAGTAATTATTTTTGCATCTTTGCGGTGCAGAAATATGGGGCATTAGCTCAGTTGGCTAGAGCGCTTGCATGGCATGCAAGAGGTCATCGGTTCGACTCCGATA
>Ga0172377_10002287_pt1 | contig 19545 bp, 24 predicted proteins | sample Pumphouse3metaG_FD_119749 | JGI IMG/M metagenome (GOLD analysis project Ga0172377, IMG submission 119749) | Leachate microbial communities from a municipal landfill in Southern Ontario, Canada - Pumphouse #3 metaG | ecosystem: Engineered > Solid waste > Landfill > Unclassified | place: Canada...
GGAGGGATTTTATGAAGTCAAAGGACGCCACCTGCGACTTACACATTATACACAGAGAAGTTGTGGAAAGGGTTTCTGAGGCCATGCCGCCGGAGGAAATGCTTTATGACCTGGCGGAGCTTTTTAAGGTTTTCGGCGACAGCACCAGGATAAAGATATTGTGCGCGCTGCAGGAGGAGGAGATGTGCGTCTGTGATATTGCGGCACTTCTTGGCATGACCCAGTCGGCCATATCTCACCAGCTACGCATTCTCAAGCAGGCGAGCCTTGTAAAATACAGAAGGGATGGTAAGGTCGTATATTATTCGCTGGACGATGAGCATGTTAGCAACATATTTGCCCAGGGTTTTGCCCATGTAAGCCACAGATAAAGCCAGCAGGGGGGAGATAAAAGTGAGGCACACGGGTAAAATTGAACTTTTTTTGGAGGGGCTACAATGTGGGAAGCGGTATTCGCCGACGTGGGCGTGGCCCTAATTGCGGTGCTTAACTCCATGCGGGCCATTAAGCCAAAATAGACAAGGGTATGTTTGTAATACCAATAGCAAATAATTATTGCTTGGGTCTACCATATGACCACAGGTGTAGTTCACTGCCGGTGGCCTATTTTTATTTCAGTTTACTGAATATCAGTGGATATTATGTGTTATCAACGTTATAATAAAATAGTAATTATACATTTAAAATATTGTGATTGGAGGAGAGTGGATTGAACAACAGATTTATCAAACTAAATCTCACTGTACTGGTCATAGTAGCATTATGTGAGATGATAGGTACAAAGTCGTTTTCCGTCGGTATAGGGACCATTGTACTGCTCCCCATGCTTTTTGCAGTGGTAATCGGGATTTTGATTACTCCCGATGTGCTGGGGAAGAAATTGTCAGCTTTAAAGAAAGTAATATCAAGGGAAGAGGTGGAGATGGCAGGGCCCTTTGTCATGCTTGCACTGTTACCGCTGGGAGTTAAGTACGGAACCCTTGTGGGGCCTGATATTGTAAAGGTTATACAGGCGGGGCCGGCATTTCTGCTGCAGGAACTGGGCAATCTGGGTACAATTCTTATAGCCCTTCCCATTGCACTGCTGCTTGGAATGAAAAGGGAAGCGATTGGAGCCACAGTATCCATATGCCGCGAGCCTACCCTAGGAGTAATAGGCGAAAGATACGGTATTGCTTCTCCCGAAGGAACTGGAATACTGGGAACCTATTTGGTAGGGACAATATTTGGCACGATATTCTATGGCCTTTTGGGGTCATTGTCTATATCAACAGGGCTTCATCCATATGCACTGGCCATGGCGTGCGGTATGGGCAGTGGTAGTATGATGACGGCTGCATCTACTTCGTTGGCTGTTGCAGCACCCCCGGAGATGAAGGATACAGTACTGGCGTATGCTGCGACCAGCAATATGCTTACAGGGGTAACGGGATTGTATTCGGTTGTATTATTTGGTTTGCCTCTGGTAAACTTCTTCTACAAAAAACTTGAACCTATTCTTGGCAAAAGGGGGAATAAAGATGCAGCTTAAGGCTGAAAAACTACTTGAACAGTTAAAAATTCTAATAATCGTTGGTATTCTTATTCTAATAGGGCAACGCATAGGATATGGGATTTCTATTATAGAGGCGATACCCGGCATTATACTGGTTATTGCAGTGGCCATGTTTTCCCTCATTATCAAAGAGCTTACTCCCAATCTGAAATTCCCTGCCTTTGCATGGGCATCATTGACAGCCTTGGTGCTTAGCATGCCATTTATGCCCACAGCTGACTGGTTTTTGGGGCACACGAACAATGTTAATTTTTTAGGTACAACAACCCCTATTCTTGCGTTTGCCGGCATTTCGGTCGGTAATAGGATTGAACAGTTTAAAAAGCTGAGCTGGAAGGTATTGATAGTTGCCGTTATGGTGTTTATAGGAACCTTCTTCGGTTCGGCGATTATTGCCCAGATCATTCTAAAGCTCCAAGGAATCATATAATATTATCATTCATGGGTAATCTGAAAAAAGATTACCCATGAATGATTTTAAAGAGGTGGTAAAGCATGACAAAGGATAAACTTAAGTCCAAGGTTGTTGATATTATTGATAAGAACAAAAAAAGGATTGCAGAAATTGCCGATGAGGTCTATTCACACCCGGCACTGGGGTATAGGGAAGAATATGCAGGCAAGTATGTTGCAGACAAGTTCGGTGACCTGGGCCTGGAAGTGGAGCGGAATATAGCTGTAACCGGCTGCAGAGCACAGGCAAACGGAAGAAGCCAAGGGCCCTCTATAGCTGTTCTGGGCGAACTGGATGCAGTAATGTGCAAGGACCATCCCGATGCCGGTGACGATGGCAGTGTGCATGCCTGCGGTCACAGCAACCAGATAGCGGTTATGATGGGTACAGCAATTGGCCTGGTTGCTTCAGAAGCAATTAAACAGCTTGATGGTACAGTCAATTTCTTTGCGGTTCCTGCAGAGGAATACATAGAACTGGAATATAGGTCCGGTCTAATCGAAAAGGGAAAAATAAAATATTTTGGCGGTAAACAGGAACTCATCCATAAAGGGTATTTTGATGATATCGATATATCAATGATGATGCATTCCATAAACCTTCCGGGAAACAAAAAGGCTCTTATAGGGGCAAAGGGTAACGGATTTGTAGGCAAGAAGGTACGATTTATAGGCAAGGAATCCCACGCCGGCGCAGCACCGGATAAGGGCATAAATGCTCTAAATGCCGCAATGCTAGCGATAAACAATATTAACGCTCTGAGGGAAACCTTTCCTGAAAGCGAAAAAATAAGGGTACATCCGATTATCACAAAGGGTGGGGATATAGTTAACGTAGTGCCGGCGGATGTTAGAATGGAAACCTATGTAAGAGGCAGGACCATTAACGGAATCCTTGATGCCAATAAAAAGGTTAACAATTCGTTAAGGGCAGGGGCTTTGGCGGTAGGGGCCGGGGTTGAGATAGTTGAAATGCCGGGCTATCTGCCGCTGCTGAACAATGACCAGCTTGATGCAATTTTCAAGAGAAACCTTATGGAGTTTGTGCCACAGGAGGATATTGTTGAAGGGGAAGACTTTTCGGGTTCTACGGATTTTGGGGACCTGGCCCATATAATGCCTGGGTTGCATCCCTTTATAGGAGGGATTGAAGGAGACCTCCATACCCGCGATTTCAAAATAAAAGACCCGGAGCTGGCATATTTAATACCGGCGAAGGCTATGGCTATGACCATAATAGACCTTCTCTATGACGGCGCGCAGACAGCCCATAATATAAAGGATAGTTATGAGCCGAGAATGACAAAGGAGGAGTATTTAGATTTTATGGGGGAAATGTCAAAGGTTATCCATGAATAGGACTTTAATGTTTTATCCGATGACTAACCACCACGCCTTCTTTACTTATCAGCATTATAGGATGTATAATTGATTGTATATGCACATCATGGAATGCGGGACGGAGGAATATACTTTGAAAAATGGAACACGGGATAACAGGCTGGGTACCGAGCCCATAATACCACTGCTTTTTAAATTGGCAATACCGTCAATACTATCCATGTTCATCCAGTCAATGTACAACGTAGTGGACAGCATATTCGTAGCAAGGCTGGGTGAAGAGGCGCTGGCGGCCCTGTCGCTGGCTTTTCCGATTCAAATGGCGTTAATTGCTATTGCGGTGGGGACCGGTGTTGGTACCAGTTCTCTTATATCAAGACTTTTGGGTCAGGGCAGGCCGGAAAGGGCAGCCAGTGTGGCAAGCCATGTGCTATTGCTGGCCCTTTTTTATGGTGTTATTGCGGCATTCGTGGGTATCTTCCTGCCTGAGCGGTTAATTGGGATATTCACCGACGATCCGATGCTTATAGACTATGGCGCAAGGTATATAAGCATAATTTTGATGGGTGCCGCAGCTATGTTTATACCCATGATAGCCAACAATATACTGAGGGGCGAGGGCAATACTGTTATACCTATGATTACAATGCTCATTGGGTCAATACTCAACATAATACTTGACCCGCTGCTAATATTCGGGTACGGTTTTTTCCCGGAAATGGGTATAGAGGGTGCTGCGATGGCCACCGTGTTATCCAGGATAATAAGCGGTACCTTCATTGTGATAATGCTTTTAAAGGGCAGCAACCAGGTTAAGGTAACCTTCAGGGACTTCGAGCTTGACCTGTCTATAATAAAGGGTATATACCAGGTGGGCCTTCCGGCGGTGGTAATGCAGGTTCTGGCTTCGGTGATGGTGGGAGGGGTAAATACCATACTGGACGGATACAGCTCCACCGCCATCGCGGCAATGGGCATATACTTCCGGCTTCAGTCCTTCGTATTCATGCCGGTGTTCGGGCTTAACCAGGGTTACATGCCCATAGTGGGGTACAACTTCGGCTACAACAATGCCGGCAGGGTCAAAAAGACCATGAAGGCGGGTTTTATGATGGGGTTTGCCTTTACCGTGCTGGGGTTTATCATATTTCAGGTATTTCCGGAGCAGCTGATAAGGCTTTTCGGGGACAGCCCGGAACTCATTGAAATAGGGGTAAAGGCTCTTAGGACAATAAGCCTGGCCTTTCCGGTTATAGGCCCGGCAATAGTGGGAGGTACAACCTTCCAGGCACTGGGCAAAGGAATGCCAAGCCTTATTCTGTCCTTTTCAAGGCAGATTATAATACTACTGCCGCTGGCTTTTCTGCTTGCAAAGATAGGGGGGCTGGACCTCATATGGTACGCCTTCCCGGTAGCGGAATTCATTGCGGTGGTGTGGATGGCAATTTGGCTAAAAAGCACATTAAAGACCGTGTTTAGGGTAATGGAAAGGGAGAGCTAAATTCAATTCCCTACGGGAATTAGGGTTAGTTTCAGGTGGATTCCTCCGTGATATAGGCCCCTATGGCCTTGGTCAATGTTTCGAGCACATACATTTCCTTATTCGAAAGGCTCCTGTCTTCAAATCGAGCTGTAATGGATTCAATTGTTTCCTCCGGTTGGGCGTGGTAGTAATTGTTGTATGCAGTTTGGCTGCACACCTTTTCGATGCTCTGTTCGTCCAGTTCGCTCAACAGTTTTACATATTTTTCGATATCGCTGCGGAAGAAGTCGCCTACAATTATGCTGTACTGTTCGGTAAGCACCCCGTCCAGGCCTTTTGTGGCCTTAAAAACCTTAAGCATGTTGCTGCCCTGCACTGTTAGCGGGTTATCGGTAAGTCGTTCCAGGAGGTCCAATGCTCCAATACCATTGTCAGCGACGGTGCCGTATTCCTTTGAGTACAAGCACCAGTCTATATCGGGTAGAGCGTCCAGTATTTCTTGAAAACCCTCCCGGCCATCGGCATCAAGGGATTGGAACAGGTCATGTATCCGTTTGACGACGTCAGGTGCCGGGCTTTCTTCCTTATCTGTCGGGGCAGTCATACTCTCCGTGTTTATCGTGCCCGAAGCGGCGGGCGGTTCGTCCTGCTCTACGGTGTCATTCCCCACGGGGGCTTTAAAGGCTATGGAAACTGACATGCTTGAATTGTATATTATGTATCCGGCAACAAGGGCAATAATAAAGAAAATGACTAACAGTACTTTTACCGTTCTCATGGTATTTCCTCCCGGCTTGGATTAGAATTATCTAAAATATATTACATGGCAGTGTAAAAGTCAATGACGGCGGAACGGGCAGCAAACTTTTGAGTACAGTCAATACTCGGTTGTGCATTTCATATAATAAAAGCTATAGTATATACAACGTTTTTAAACCTTTTCTGTTTCTTCGTTCAAATACATGAGCACCGACCTTTACAAATAGAGGGTGTGTATTGCTTCTGGCGGAAGGTAATCGGAAACCGAGGGAGAATGATAGTATAGTATAATACATTTGGAGTGTGGGGGAGTAGCACATGACCAGGCAGTTTAAGGCGGACCTCTTGCTGTTTATGATTACGGTGTTCTGGGGAGCGTCCTACGTACTAACCAAAATGGGACTTGGTGCCTTTGAGCCCTTTAACCTGACAGCTCTTAGGTTTATAATAGCCTTTGGGGTTTCGGCCCCGGTGTTTGGCAGGCATATTGTAAAGGCGGATGCAAAGACTTATAAATACGCCTTTATTCTGGCTGTAATACTCTTTGCGGTTTTTATGTGCATGACCTTCGGTCTGGAGTACACAACCGCATCAAATGCAGGTTTTCTGCAAAGCCTTACAGTGATTATTATACCGCTTATATCCTTTACCGTTTTAAAGCAGAAAATAGAGAGGAAGGTCATCGCCGGGGTATGCCTGGCAGTTGTCGGCATAGCCCTGTTAACGCTGGATACCCGGCTGCAGGTAAATTTCGGAGACCTCCTGTGTCTTTTGTGCGCCGCGCTATTCGCGGTACATGTGGTGGTGACCGAGGTCTATACCCGGAATGTGGATTCGGTCGCCCTTGGTGTACTGCAGCTCGGATTTGTGGCATTATTTAGCACCACCTTTTCGCTGGCCGTAGAAAGCTTTACCCTTCCGGGGGATTTAATGTCATGGATTGTGGTGCTGGCCCTCAGCATATTGTGCACAGCGGTGGGCTATATAGTGCAGACAACGGCGCAGCGCTACACCAGTGCCATCCATACCGGTCTTATCCTGTCACTGGAGCCGGTTTTCTCGGCTGTATTTTCGTATATAATACTGAAAGAGGTTCTGGCACCAAAGGGGTATGTAGGGGCGGCAGTGCTGCTGGCGGGCGTTTTGATCGCGGAGTTGGATTCTGGTAAAAAGACGGCAGGAAAAACTAAGCAGACAGACTCGGAAAAGATGATGTAAGGAAGGATAGAAGAGGCCGATTTTGGAAATATGGTGGAGGCCGGTTTATGTAAAGGGATGGAGAAAAGACCAAGCTCTGATTAAGAAAAGGGGCCGGCAAAAAAACGTATAAAAGGCTCACCTCGGAACAGGTAGCCCTTTTGATAGAGAGAGGGATACGCCGGGTAATATAATTGATGCGATGGATGTATATGAAGTCAATTTTCAGCCAAAAATTTCAAATTACATTTTATGGCTGAAATGTGCAAGCTTCTTGGTTATTCCGAACGCGTTCATATAATTGGCATAATAAAAATCCCCGACTTTCAAAGACTATTAATAGATCTTTGTTTTGAAGGGAGAATCGAATATATGAAACGTCAGTTGTTTTTTATATTTATCGCAACCCTGCTGATGGTATCACTTGCAGCTGGATGTGCACCCCAGCAAAGGCCTGCACCGGGCAACACGCCGGCACCGCAGCAGAGAAACGAGCAACTGCCCAATACTTCTGAAGGACCTGGCAACAGGGTGCCAAACGCCGAACCGCAGGAGGATTCGAGAAGAGCGGACAAATTGGCAGACCGCATAGAGGACCTTGACAACATTGAGGATGCAACGGTAATAATAAGCGGTAGCACTGCCTATGTGGGCGTGGATATGGATGAAAACCTGCAGGGTAGGATGACCGATGCATTAAAAGAAAGGGTTATTGACAGGGCGAAGAAAACTGACATGATGCTGAACAGGGTATACGTATCGGCGGATTCCGATACAGTGACCCGGCTAAAGAACTACGCAAAGGACATCGAGGATGGTAAACCCATAAGCGGAATAATACAGCAAATAGACGAAATATTCAGAAGGCCCGCACCGACGGTTAAGTAACGTAAAATCGGGATAGAAACCTCTATCCCGATTTTTTTATGTATTCTATAAGTAAACTGTCTAACTGTCGTGTCAGTTCTATAAGTTCCTCCGAGTCAAGAGTATCCGGGTCATTTTTCAGCATTTCATCAATGCCGTCTCTTATGGTATCAAACTGGATTTTCAGTGTTTTATATCCCATAAGCCCCGCAGCATCCCCTTTCCTATGTAGAATAGCTCTTCATTTCCCGAGAAATCTATACTACAACATGTCACCTGTATTATATATTATTTATTGTCGAATAAAAAGTTTTATTAAGAAGTGTTGCCATGAAAGGAAGTCCCCAGGTAAAAGGGGACTTCTTTTACATGGCATTTCCGGGTATTATCGCATCCACAATGCCGAATATAAGGGCACCTATAATAGCTCCCCAGATGGTGACATTGAAACCTGTCACGAAGTATTGTGTAGCGTAAATAATAACCGCGGCTGTAATAAAACCAACTATTCCTTTACCAAAGGGCGAAGCCTCTACGCCTATCAGTTTGGTTACGAGATAATCCAGTACTGCCAGTACCACGGCCCCAATAAGAAGAGCCCATATTCCGTCAATTCTAAATCCGGGGGTCAGGAAGGCAGTTATGCCAAGAACTACGGCTGCTACAATAAGCCTTATAACTATGCTGCCAATATTCCAACCGCTTTCCGCCTGACGGCCTTCATTATTCCTTTCTCTTTCCGCCATGTTTCACACTCCTTTTTGAGTTTTATGCATTTTTAGTATGCTATGTATCCGCGTAAATATTCATTATATTTAGTTTATATTTCCCTGCAAATATAAAAAACTGCCAGCGGGCGAGCTCTCCGGCAGCCTTTTTGACACATCATGAATGCATTTAACTTATTGAAATGACACTTTTGTTCGCGTTGTCAATCAGTATGTCCTCAAGTTCTATCCGATGACTAATCCACTTTGACTAACTCATAGCTGCCGGAGCCCAGCCCCAGCTCTTCTGCGTGCTTTATTTGGACGTTGTAATCGTTCTCCGGCCAAAGGTTTCTTAGTATGTCCTTCCCGGATTTCCCAATCAATAGGTCGGTGGTCGCCTTATCTATCGCAACAGGGTCATAGGACGCCAGAATGCCTATATCTTTTGTTATCTTGCTTTGGGCCTTGTCCGCACAGTCGCATTCCTTGGTTATATGGGTGAGGAAATTGAAGAAACAGCATTTCCCTTTCTTGCCCTTTAACGCACCCAGGGCGTATTCGGCCATTTTTTCCTGTAGCGGGACGCTTGTGTCTTTAAAGGAGTATTTGATTGCCTGGTGACGACAGGTGGCGATGCATTCGCCGCAGCCGTAGCATTTTTCAATATCTATCCGTGCGGCACCGTCGTAAATCTGTATTGCATCTCTGGGGCACCATTCTATGCACAGTCCGCAGGCCCTGCATTTTTCTTTTTTCACTTCAGGCCTTACATCGGCGTGCTGTATCTGTTTGCCACTCCTTGGGGCACAGCCCATTGCAACGTTTTTTATAGCCGCTCCCATGCCGGTCAGTACGTGACCGGTTACATGGCTTAGGACCATGAGCGAATGACTGTGTAGTATATCGTTGGCTATCTTGACCGATTTAAGGTGCTTTCCGTCAACCGGCACTTCAGAATAGTTTTTGGACAAAAGCCCGTCGGCTATAATAATTGGAACGCCCAGGTTTTCGATGCAAAAGCCGTGCTGGTAGGCCTGCATGAGATGGTTTATGGAGTTCTGGCGCTGGCCTCTGTACAGTGTGTTGGTATCGGTTAAAAAGGGTTTGCATCTCTTTTGTTTAACGGTGTCAAGGAGCGGTTTTATCCACTGTGGATTTATGTGTCCCGTATTGTTTTTCTCACCGAAATGGATCTTTACCGCCGCAAACTCGTCCTTATCGAATACCTTTTCAAAGCCTGCAGCATAATACAATCCCACCACCTTTTGGGATATTATATCCGGTGATGTGTTATCTTCCAGGGTACTAAACCATACTTTACTCATTAGTATACCTCCATATGTAGTTTGTTTTCCTAATTCATAAGGCCGGGCAAAGCGAGGCTTGCCTTATATAACAGTATACAGGTAAAAAGGCTATTTTTCTAACGTTTTATTATGCATCTTTTGTTCGGGAAAATTGATTAATGACCAGCAAGGCGTTATAATAGAAGCTATGATAAAGGAGGAGATGCAGCATGAATAACCGACGCAAATACGCAAAAGCATACAAGGCAGTACTGGCGGTAGTTTTGATGGCGGTTACTGTTTTTACGGCCGCCTGTTCGAGCAGCGAAGAAGTGGTGGCAAATGTAAACGGCGAATCCATTACCAAGGATGAACTGTACGATGCACTGGTTAAACAGGGCGGACAGCAGGCCCTTGACGTTCTCATTATGAAAAAAATAGTTGAAATGGAAACAAAAAAGCAAGATATCCAGGTGACGGCCGAAGAGGTTGACGGAGAAATAGAACAAATGGCGGAGCAGTACGGAGGCCTGGAGGCTTTCGAACAAATAATAGGTATGTATGGTCATTCAATAGAGGGCATGAAAGAGGATATAGGGATGAACCTGAGTATTAAGGCACTGCTAAAGCCCAGGATTTCCGTAACCGCGGAGGAAATGAAAGAATACTTTGAACAGAACAAGGAATCCTTTGTCGTTAAGGAGCAGATAAAGGCAAGCCACATCCTGACCGAGACTAAAGAGGCTGCCGTTGAAGTCAAAGAAAAGCTCTCGGCGGGCGAAGACTTTGCAGAGCTTGCTAGGGAGTATTCCACCGACGAATCGAACAAGGATTCTGGAGGAGACCTCGGGATTGTTAAAAGGGGAGAAATGGTGGAGGAATTCGAGGAAGCGGCCTTTGCACTCGAGGCAGGCAGCATAAGCGAGCCGGTAAAGACAAATTTCGGGTATCATATAATTAAAGTGGACGAGAAAAAGGAAGCCCAGGAAGCGAACTATGAAAAAAGCAAAGAAGAAATAGAAGAAATACTGTTCGACGGAAAGGTGCAGACCGAATTCAACACATGGTATAAGGAGAAACTGGACGAATACGAAATAGAAAACTTCCTCACCCAGGAATAGAACCAAAAAGGGACAAGGGACGGGGACGGTACTTTGTCCCTTTTTGCCCACGGGACGTTTTGTTTGGCATGGCCATTCATAAATAATGGAACGGCTCTGCTGATTAATCGCGGGCCGTCCCTTTTGTGTTATTCAACCAGTGTGATTTCTATTCTCTCTTTTTGTTTACCCCTGTTGTTTCGCTTAAGGGTCACCTTGCCTATTTCGGCGGTGCTTTTCAGGTGCGTCCCGCAGCACGGTACCTTTGCGAAACTCTCTATCTGCCAGTATCGGATTTCTTTATCCGCATCATCGAAGTCGCTTAAAATTTTCAAATCGGCATCAACTATCCTGTCCAGCTCGGCCTGCAGGAACCCAAAGGTTTCGGATATGTTACCGTTCCAGGCAAAGTCCAGCCTTCCCTTGTGTTCAGATATATGGGCACCTATTTTTTCAACATCCCCGTAGTTCTGGTTCACAAGCTCCAGTACTATTTCCACTGCGAAGTGTAGCCGCATCAGTTTATATCGCCTGTCCCAGTCTATCTTGACCGATACCTGATCACCCTTCTTAAGGGCATGGCCCTTTTCCAGGGTGTAAAAAATCTCGCCTTCAATTATTTCAGCTTTAAGTACCGGGTAGCCGCCAATGGTTCCCCCGTCGGATTCCTGCCCTCCCGAGAAGGGATATATTATGGTTCGGTCAAGGGTTACAACATTTCCCTCTACGCCTGTAACCTTTGCTTCTATTTCCCGAAGGTACGGGTTACTCCAAAACACCTTTTCAACCATTTATGTATGCCTCCACTTATTTATATATAACGTGCTTAAGGCCTTACATCTTCTAACGGGTCATCCTGAGCAAAGCGAAGGATCTATCTCCAAGCAAGATTCTTCGGCCTTCGACCTCTTAAACGACAGAGGCGGATTCTTCATATCTACTTTTCTCTCCCGGTAAAGCACACTATTCCTGCCCCCAATAAAGACAGTACGGAATATATGAACACCCAAACAAAAACGATACTAACGGGAAAACAAATAACGCCATCAAAAACTCCATAAGTCACATCCCTCATATATAGGTATGCGGTGCATAAAAAAAGAACGGTGTCTTACTCCTTAACAAACATTATACTACATCTATGGGTAGATATTTTGAAAAATCTCTATTGCGAAAATACGTATTTACGTATATACTGAAATTGCGAAATTATCGTAAGGAGGTGCGCCAATAGTGACTACACCTAAATCATACAAAGTGTCCGTAAAAAGGAGAAATCTGATTACTCTGCCAAAGGAGGTCAGGAAAGAACTCAAAATATCCGAGGGAGATATGCTGGATGTGCGTATAAGTGAAAACAAAATAATAATGGAGCCATATAAACTGGTTCCTTCCAGCCAGGCATACTTCTGGAACAAAAAGACCCAGGAGGATATCCTGGAAGCCAGGGAAGATGTCAAAGCAGGTAGGGTCCGTGAAGTTTCGAGTATTAATGAATTTCTGGAGGGTATGGAAGATGACTAGACGGTTCATGTTCACCCGGAAATTTGATAAACAATTTAAATCCCTAGACAATAAAACCCGTAAACAAGCCGCTAAGGCTATGGAATTATTTATGAAGGACCCTGCTCATCCATCCCTTCGCTTAAGGAAAATCCAGGGTACAAGCAATTTCTTTGAAGTATCCGTTAATATGTCTGTAAGGATTATTGTTGAGGTCACCAAGGCTCCGAATAATGATCAAATAGTCACTTTTTATATAATAGGGAAGCATGAAGAAGTATTCCTGCCCAAGTGAGACATTGAATTCTGTTTATGTGGATAGACATGATTTATCGTTTCCGGCTTTTTAAACTGGGAGTGCCCTACTCACTGTCATTTTGAGGTTTATATGGTTAGGGCGAAGATTGGTTCCCCATCAAGATCTTCTGTATGGCAGGCGGTTCAGTACAACAGGAGATTCATGATGTTTAAGTTATCTTAATATATTTCCGATGGCCTTGCTGATATTACTCAGCAGGGTCATTCTTGTTTTATATCCCTCCAACATCATAAATCTCTAATTTGTTCTACGACGTATCGTGCCCCCAGACTCAGACAGCGTCATGGACGGCGCTGCCTTGAATACATCCAGTCGCCAAGAATAATACATAATATAATTTACCCATATTACAGATTTACTCATAAGCTAAAGAAGAAAATGTAAAAAGTTCTTGACATTTGCGTCCCCTCACATATAATTAATGTAAAAACATCTTTACATTAATTATATGTGAGGGACTTTTATGAGACTTAAAAAAGCGGATGAAATGGAAATGTTTATCAACTTCAAGTCTATGAGGTTATCTTGGGTATTTGTGAATATTGCTTTAATTATTTGGCTTGCAGAAACTTTTATCAAGAGCGGGGAGCTTCCTTTTATTCTTTTTACGATTATTTGCTTTCAAAATATCATTTTCTTTGGCAGTAAACTTTATATGACTCGCAAAATGTCTAACAATGAGAAATAATATAAAAATCCTACGCAAGGAATTAGGATTGCGTCAAGAAGATGTTGCAAATCAGCTTGGTGTGACAAGACAAACCATTATAGCCATTGAAAATGATAAGTACAATCCCACTCTTGAATTAGCAATGAAGCTTGCTAGATTGTTAAACACTTCCGTTGAGGAAATTTTCCAGTTAGATGAATGTTAAAAGCATTACTAGCTCCACCGTTACTGCAAGGAATCTTTTCATACGCGCCAAGGATGGCGCGTCCTTTGCACGATATGTCCTATATCGTTTGGCACTAGCGACGTCCGCCAGCCTTAGATAACTCCTATCTTAGGCTGGTGGATGTGGGCAGGATGACCTCCTGACCCTGCTCCAGAGCCTTTCTCTCTGTTGTGCCCTTTATGCGAGTGCTTTGTTCTCCGAAGCCACACGTCCTTAACTCAGAGTGTGACAGGACGTCGCACCCCTAGATTAATTTTTTAACCTCTATTGCACCATATATGAATGATGCGCAATAGTATACTCCGCTATCGCTCGGATGACAAAAACGCTAGTTGTACATTTTTCTACACGCACGTCATAACTCATTTTCGATACTTTATAGCAAAACGAAAAAAGGTAATTTGACCGTATTTTCCGCCCATTAATCGTCTTTTAGCTCAAATCACTCCCGCCTGAAGCCTTCAGGAATCACGTAAACGCTTGGCTATATCGCTGGCACTGTACAAAACGTTTGTAATGATTACCCGCTCTTCTCTGATGTGGAAGAATACAGAAAAGCTATCAACAGGCATTTGCCTGAGCCCCAGCTCACGTTCTTCTTCTGTCTCCATTAACTTCACACGTTCCGGGAACGTATCAAGCGTTTCGATTGCGTCAGCTATTCTGTTATACTGACCCATGGCCGCTTCAGGTGCCTGTAACTGCTCTGCGATATAATTATAAATCTCCTCCATATCGGAAAGTGCCTTGTCTGTGATCTGAATCCTATACTGTTTCATGCGTGTGTCTCCCGAAATCTTTTAAAGGCAGCAGATGCATCCTGCACATTACCTTTTTCGATATCGTTGTATCCTTCCTTTAACTTCGCATGAATTTCGTCAGTTGTCATCAAATCGGCATTTATGGAAACCGGTGCTTTCGGCAGTGTTACCGCAAAAGGTATTCCGCCGGTCATTGAAATCTGCTTCAGATAGATATCTATCGCTGTGGACATAGGCATGCCGAGTTGTGAAAGGACTTGCTCAGCCCTTCTTTTTACTTCAGGATTAACTCTTAAATTTAAAGTTGTAGTTTTTTCCATGTTAATCATCTCCTTCTGATAATATTGTAACGCTTATGACGTTACAATACAACAAGGATTTTGACTTAAGACCATTGATTTGTAGATCACTCTATAGGAAGAATGCGTAATAGTATACTTCGCTATCGCTCAGGATGACAAAAAGGCTAGTTGTACATTCAGCATGGAAATGGTCACAAAAAACTGGGACTTAAGCAGGGAGCAGGAGATATATTTCCCGGAGGTTACTGCAGAAAACAGCGTTACGCTGGAGGATTTGGAGGATGAATACAAGGACGGGCTGAATTTTTTTAAGGGGGAAACCGATTAATGCTTATTGAGGCTAAGGGAATAAAGAAATACTACAAAAAAGTCAGGGCGGTGGACGGCATTGACCTGGAGGTAAGGCAAGGCGAAATATTAGGGATACTCGGCCCCAACGGTGCCGGTAAATCCACCGCCATATCGGTTATATCCTCCCTTATAAAGCCGGACGGAGGGGACGTGTTCTTCAAGGGAGAGAGCATCCTGAAAAACCCCGCCGTTATTAGAAAAGTAATGGGCATCGTGCCCCAGGAGGTAGCCATTTACCCGGACCTTTCGGCAGCGGAGAACCTTAAGTTCTTCGGCAAATTGTACGGTTTACGGGGGGATATGCTACAAAAAAGGATACAGGAGGTGCTGGACCTCCTTGGCCTAAACGGTAGGGCAAAGGATGCCGTTAAGAACTATTCCGGAGGCATGAAACGCAGGGTCAACATAGGGGCAGCCCTTTTGCACCACCCGGAGATACTTATAATGGATGAACCCACCGTGGGAATTGACCCGCAGTCCCGCAATCATATACTGGAAACGGTGAAGGAGCTAAACAAAAAGGGAATGACCATAATATACACAAGCCACTACATGGAGGAGGTGGAGCACCTCTGCCACAGGATATACGTAATGGACCACGGCAAAGTAATCGCTTCGGGTACCAAGGAGGACCTCAAAAACCTTATGGGTGGCGATGATATCGTGTCGCTCCTGACAGACAGGGCTTCTGAAAGCTTCCTGAAGGAACTAAGGGGTAACCTGAAGGTGAAGAACGCCGACCAAAGGGATGGCAGCATTACCCTTATGGTGGAAAAGGACTGCGATATACTGTCCGATATTTTCGAGGCGGCCTCCAAAAGCGGTATAAAGCTTAAGTCTCTGGATGTAAAGACCCCCACCCTGGAGGATGTGTTCCTTTATCTTACCGGCCGCGGGCTGAGGGATTAAGGGGGTGCAAGTGTGCTTCTTACAATGATTTGGAAGGATTTATTGGTGATACTAAAGGACAGGAAATCGCTAATAATAACCCTGTGCATGCCTGCAGTACTTACCACCATACTGGGGTTCGCCTTTAGCGGTATGATGAGCGGCGGCTTCTCCATTGATCGGGCAAACATTGCGGTGGTAAGCCTTGGAAGCCGGGAGCAGGATATTGAAAGGATTAAGGAATTCCTGGACGGTCCCAACATGGAGGGAAGGCTGTCCGTCGGGCAAAGGGAGGACCTCTTAGAGCTCCTTGGCGATATGGACTTTGAGAATATCCTCTATGAGGATGTATTGGGCAGCCCGGAGGTGGGAGAGTTCATACAGTACGAGAGGATGGAGCTTGACAGAGCCAGGAGTATGCTGGAAACGGGCGAGCTGGCGGCGGTGGTGGTGATCCCGGAGGGGTTTACCTACGACACCTTCATGAACCTTGCGCTGCCCTTTAGAAACCCCATAACAATCGAGGTGATAAAACACCCCGACCACAGCATTAAAGGTGAGATGGTGTCTGGGATAGTAAAGGGTTTTACCGACGCACTGTCGGCGGGCATTATAGCAAAGAACGTGCTCCTTTCTGTATTCCTTGCGGTGGCGGTGGGCGGCCTGTCGGTGCTTTTGTCGGCCATAAACCTAAGGCTTAAAAACAGCAAGGCCTCCACCATATTCCAGGCGGTTGTGATACAGATTTTCGCCCTATTGGGAGGTAGTTTCTTCCCGGTTGCCGGAATTCCTGTTATGCAAAGGTTGGGGGGCCTTACCATAAACGGTGCGGCAATGCAGGGGTTCCTTAAATTAATGATGGGGTACGGCCCGGAGGAGCTGATCGGTACGCTTATTACCCTCACGGGAATTGCGCTGGTGCTGTTTGCGATAGGGGCGTTTGTGGCTGCCGAAGCGAGGGAGGTATAGGAATGATAACAATAATATATGGAAGGCTTTTAAACCTTAAGCGGAACTGGTTGCCCTACGCGTTTATGATAGTGCTGCCACTTATGCTGATGTTTGTGTTGGGGGCGGTAGTGGGCGGGCAGGAGTCGGGGATTACTCTGCCAGTTGCCGACGTGGATGGGTCGGTGCATTCGGCGGCACTGGTGGAAGAGCTAAAAGGCCTTGGCACCTATAATATAAATTATACCGATGTAGAAAGCTTAAAGGAAACGGTAATGGAGAACGGGGCGGAGGCCGGGCTTATTATACCCAAGGGCTTTGGGGAGGGCATTATGCAGGGGAATACGCCGCGGTTCGACCTTTTTATTACCCGGGAAACCCAGGTGGGTTATTCGCTGCACGGGGTGCTTACCGCTGCGGTGCAAAGGCTTGCCTATAATACCGCTATTGTGGACGGGACGGTGGAGGCACTGGAAAGGCATAAAAGTCTTGGCAGCGGGGAAAAAGGCAAGCTGGAAGAGCGGGTTCATAACCTGGTAGCGGAAGAATGGGAAGAAAGGCTGCCCATAAAAGTAGCGGGCAGTACCGTAAAAAGCAGTGGCGGGGGCACTTCCTTCGATATGTACACCCAGACCTCCATAGGGTTTACAATTGCCTTTTCAATGTTCACAATGATATTTGCAGTAGGCGAGATTCTTGAAGAAAAACGCACCGGGGTATGGGATAGGATACACGTATCCCCGGTATCAAGGTTTAGGGTGCTGACCGGTGGCTTGATATGCGCCTTTGTAATGGGAATGATAAACATGATGGTTATGGTGCTTATTAGTGACGCGGTGCTGAGGGTGAACTGGTTGGGGCATATAGGCGGCGTAATTGTGATACTTTCGGCCTTTTGTTTTTGCATGGTAGCCTTCGGGCTGCTGCTGTCCTTCGGTATAAAAACAAGCCAGCAGCTTCAGGTTATAGCACCAGTGGTGCTGGTTAGCTCCGCAATGCTGGGCGGGTGCTACTGGCCCCTTGAGATTGTAGGTTCCAGGGCAATGCTTATTGCGTCCAAGGTGATGCCCGCCGGGTGGGCGATGCTGGCCTTAAAAGATATGATTGTCTACAATCAGGGCCTTGAAGCGGTGTACCTTCCGGCGGCGGTGCTGCTGCTTATGGGGGTTATATTCCTTGGCACGGCGTTGCAGCTGGGAGAGCGAGCATAGATAGATGGGATAATAAGGAAAACACTGACGGCAGTTTTTGTGGTATTATTATACTATATATAACGCATTTAAAACTTTACAACTCCTAGAGCGTCATCCTGAGCGATAGCGAAGGATCTTTCTCCAGTCAGATTCTTCGGGCTTTGCCCTCAGAATGACAAATAAAGGAATGTAATACTATTAGTGCGTTGTTTATAGCTTAACGGAAAGGACAAGGTTGCCTATGAGAAACAGATATAATAAGTTTAGACTAATACTAATAGCCGTAATTATTGTCGCTGTCATGGTGCCATATACTGCATTTGCTTCTCCTGACATGGTGCAGGATAACGTGGATACTCCAAGCGATTGGGCCAGCGAGCAAATAGATAAGGCCAAAGAGATTGGTATTATTCCCAAGGGGATGAAGGGAGAGTACGTAAGCAGCATCACACGGGAAGAGTTTTGTGCTCTTGCGGTAGGATTATACGAAGCTTTGAGCGGTAAAGAAGGAGAAGTACCGAGGGAAAACCCCTTTATTGATACGGATAATTCAAAGGTTTTGACAGCATACTGCTTAGGGATAGTACAGGGAAAAGGTGAAGGATTTTTCGAGCCGGGCAGCACAGTAAACCGCGAAGAAATAAGCGTAATGCTGTATCGCACTTTGCAGGCGGCAAAACCGGAGTATCATTATTCGGTTACAAATGAGTACATATTTGCTGACCAAAGCGAAATATCACCATGGGCAGAGGAAGCCGTCGGGTATTTATTTGGCGTGGAAGTGATAAACGGGGTAGGCGACAACCGGTTTAACCCAGGTGGGGATACTACAAGGGAAGAAGCAGTTGTTTTGGCAATGAGGCTGCATGACAAAGTCCTGGCATCCGAGAAGGCTTCGCAGAATACCCTTACCTTATCACGGGGCGGCGCGGGCAGACAGGAAAACGCTTTGAAGCTGAAGCTGCAAAGCCTGATAGAACAGGAAATGGGCAAGCCCTATAAATGGGGAGGAACCGGGCCGGACGGCTATGACTGCTCTGGGCTTGTATATGCATTGTTTGATAAGCTTGGGATTACACTACCCAGGACGTCAAGGGGCCAGGCAAGTGCCGGGACCTATGTGGAAAAAGAAAACTTAGCCTATGGAGACATCGTGCTGTTTGCAAGGGACGGTAAAAACATAAATCACGCGGGTATATACGTGGGGAACGGTGAGTTTGTACATTCTCCCCAATCGGGGGATGTAGTGAAGATTTCATCACTTACGTCGGGGTACTATGCAAATTGTTACTACACAGGCCGAAGGGTTCTTCAATAAACGAAAAGCCCGGCGTATATAAAATGAAGGACAGGGCCGGGAATGTCATGTACGTCGGTAAAAGTAAAAGCCTGAGGATAGGGGATGACGGCAGGGCAAAACCCCTGTCGGTGGTGGATGAAAGAACTATTGATAACTGCCCCGCCCCCTGGAATCGGAGGAATTTGAAAGGAATGGAATGCCTAGGTTTCGGCGAAAATATCTTTTAGAGGCATCTCCAGGCCCTCGAATGCGGTAGATTTTATTGTATCCCCTTCTTTAAGGTTTGTTAAGCTTTCAATATCTCTTTCCCTGGAAAAGGAGTACTGAAGGACA
>Ga0172377_10002288_pt1 | contig 19540 bp, 10 predicted proteins | sample Pumphouse3metaG_FD_119749 | JGI IMG/M metagenome (GOLD analysis project Ga0172377, IMG submission 119749) | Leachate microbial communities from a municipal landfill in Southern Ontario, Canada - Pumphouse #3 metaG | ecosystem: Engineered > Solid waste > Landfill > Unclassified | place: Canada...
CCGGGTTATAAACTTTGGAGTAATTATTTGTCAGAAGCTGATGACATTGCTAAAATGTATATGGCTTGCTATGAGTATAACTTAAGTTGTTGCCAAAATACTTTTTACGCTTTTATGATATCCGTTGTAGCGGGTGACATTCGATATAATAAAGGGACGATTACTGATAATGGTTACTTTGCTTATGCGGCTTTATGTGCCAATACAATTATTACCACTGGGACAACCAATCTCCCTGTTTCTAATAATGTAAGCTTGTATCAAGAATTCTCAGAAAATGTATTAAAAGAATTAGCTGATATGGGAATCGTAACGTTCAGACATAGTCCGTTGTATGACCGAGTTGTCGTTTATGACGGCATCACCGCTTCTCCGGAAAATGAGAATTTAAAACTATATTGCAACGTTCGAATGATTCAGTTGTGTATGTCTTATATTAATCGACTCTTTCAATTTTATGTAGGATATAACATCATTATGCTAATCAAAAACAATACCATCATTGATGATTTAAATAACATTTTGACTTACTTGTCGGCCAAAGGAATTATTACTTCTTATGATTTTACAATTGTGCCGTTTTATGCAAAAGGCGAAATAAAGGTTTATTTGAATTTCATGACACAATACATGGTAAAAGCTGTCCAGCTTTGTTCTGTTATCAATGTAGAATTTGAAGAGGAGGTGTAATATTGACCATTAATAACGAAATTTACAATAAGTATTTTGGAAAAAACTTAGGTCCGAACGAAGCCGTAACCTTAGCTCCAAGACATCCGAGTAATGATATTCGTAAAAAAACTCAAGTTACTTCAAATAAAGAATATGACGTTCAAACATTCAGACAAATGGCTGACGGGAACATTGATGATATTGAACAACTTGCTGAAATTCTTAAAAGATTGTGCAATGCAGCATGGGGAAGTGACTGGGGAGAGTTATCGCCAGACCTGAAAAAAGGTGAAGACAGTTCAAAAGTTACCTTACCTCAGATAACCATCGACATCAATACAAGGGATATTTCAAGTGGATTGGGTGGATTAAAACCTTTGTTAATCGACATAGTTGACGAACTGGATGAAAAAGGAAAGCCAACCAGAGATGCTTTCTTAATTTATAGACAATGGTTTGACTGCATTGTTGAATTTGATATTTATGGCAGAAATAGTCAAGAAGCCCGACAGCTTCAAAAAAAGTTTGAAAACTTATTAACCGTTTATACCGGTTATCTTAAACGACAAGGAATTAGTGAAATGTTATTCGAAAGAGAGGTCTCACCAAAAAATTCCTTGAACTACGACGAATCGGTTGCCATGCGTTGTATATATTACTATATAAGGTTCGAAAGCATAATTCCAATACGTCAAAGCCTTATTAACAGCATCAATATTGAAATCGGCGCTAACAAAATTAGTACCGATAAGGTTAAAACGTTGATAAGTAATCAGTCTAAATCTGACTTAGTTGAGTTAGATTTTTTCGATGGCGACAACGGAATAACTTTCGAAGATAGCTGAACAATTTAAAGGAGGAAAATAAAAAATGGCTGTTACAAATCTATATCCAAACTTACCCGGGCATCTTGTCGAGTTTAAAGATGGCGGATTGCAACTCACTACGAATGCTGAATCTGCTACTGGAAAAAGTTTATTAATCCTTGGCACAGCAACTGATGGCCCAGTTAATGAGCCTGTTCGAATTGACGAACAGAGTGTATCTAAACTGTTTGGCTCCGAAGTAAATGAAAATGGATACGCAAACGGGGCTACCCTGACTAAGTATGCCAAACAAGCATTCAAAAACGGTTTTTCTGACGTTCGTTGTATGCGAGTTACGGGTTCACAGGCATCGGTTGATATTCCAAAGGTTGTCTCTAGTTCCACTGAAGAACTTGTGGCTACTCCAATTACTGGGGTTATTCAAGGAAACGCAGTTGCGACTGACCTTCAGTTAACCCATAAACCTATTATTGGCGATTCGCTTAGCATTACAACTGGTCCAAATGGAACAGGTACAACGGTAATCACAAGCGGCTACACTGAATATGAAGCAAAATTCAGTATTCCACAGGGGGTTATTTCCAAGAACAGTTCTTTGTATGCTGCTTATAACTACAAAGACATTGATGAAACCAAAAAGACTTTAACCGCTCAAGACGTATCTGCTGACGGCATTGTATTTGATACAGTTACATTAGCATTTAATCCAGCGGCAAAAGAACATATCTATGTAACACCAAAAGATACTTTTGGAGTTTACGTTGATACTACGGGCTTGTATCCATTGACTAGCGGCATTAAAGTCAAAGTAACCGCCGGAGCTGACCTTGTTGAAGGAACAGATTTTACCATTACTGGTAATGTTTTAACTTTCATTGGGGCAACTGTAAAATTAACCGACACGGTTGATGTGGAATATTATATTTATACTGAAACTTCAGCGGTTGACACTTTAGTATTAAATGACACCAATCAAGTGATTACATTACCAAGAACACCAAAAACAGGTACCGTCGCTGTTACTGTGGCAGGTGCTGTTGTCACTGCCAGTGATTATGTTGTCAGTGAAAAAACAATCACATTAACTGCTGGAAACTTCCATATTAACGATGCATTCAATATTACTTATCATTATGAAGAAGTGACAGAATACAAAGAATCAATGACCATCCGTTCAATCTACGGTGGAGCTGCTTACAAACAATCATTGGTTACTATTACAGAAATCACTAAAGATGGAGCGTCAGGCCGTAAATTTACATTTACAAAACCAGAAAGCAAAAAGTACTCAAATGCTGACCTGCCTTTCTTCTTCACATCGTTCGAATGCCCAACTGTTGGTATGTTAAAACAGGCATTGTCGAATTATGCATTAAACAATGTGTTTGAAATCATTTCTGACAATGAAGACATTACAACTGCTGATTTCCCAGCTTTTAGTAGCACTCTTATCAATGAAGGAACTGACGGCATTATTGTAAATAATAACGAAATGTTTGAAGCTCTTTCAGGTACCCGTGATACTAATGGTTTGTTAGTTAAACAAGGTGCTTACCAAATCCTTGAAAACTACAACGTAGACTATATCTACCCAGCTGGTATTTATGCAGACTCAAAACAAACTGTCGACGCTCATAGTGATTTCCATCAGGAACTTGCTTTGTTATGTGCGGTACTGACTTACCGAACAAAAATGACACATGGCTTTATTGATGTGAAACCAAACTCCAATACTACATTAATCGGAATCCAGGCTTACGTTGATAAATTATTGACTTACAACAACTTGCATTATATGCAGGATGGCGAAGGTAATGATATCATCGACCAGTCTGGTAAGAAAATGGATATTGGATGGTACACTTCTGTTGTTGTCGGCCCAGACCCTGTTATGATTTCTGATACTCTTGGAAATTACTATGGTTCTGCCGCTATCGCATATGCTGCTCTGAATGCAGCATTAAAACCTGAATCCGCACCAACTAACAAAGCTCTTCCGGGCGTTAAGGGAATTAAATACAAATTCTCTAATAAGCAGATGAACGAAATTGTTGGCAATCGTATGGTCGTCTTTAAACTAAAGAACGAAGGAACAACTACCGCTTCTTCTATTCCATACGTCGTAGATGGTTGTACTTCAGGCGCTCCAAAATGCGACTACGCTCGACTTTCTACAGTGAAGGTTGTAACTGATGTAGTTGACCAGATTCGTGACGTATCTGACCCATTCTTAGGGGAAGCCAACACGACTGAACAACGTAATGCATTATCTGCTTTGATTTCCAAACGGTTATCTTACCTGATGGAACAGGGCGAGATTTTATATTATGAATTCGAAATTAATGCAACGATTGAACAAGTTATCTTAGGTGAGAGCTCCATTGCTCTGACTTTAGTAGCTCCACAAGAATTGCGTAAAATCACCACAGTAGTTGCACTTCGAGCTGCTGCCTAAAAATACAAAGGGCATATGGGCTAGAAAATAGCCCATAGCCTTAATTTAACAAGGAGGAAAAAATATTATGGCAAGTCCAACCATTCAAACTTTAACTAGTTTTTCTGGAGCTGACCTCGTTGCTACATTCGCTAATAAAGTAATTGGCGAACTTCAGCAAATCTCTTGGGCAGTCCAAAGAGATAAAGCTCCTGTATTTACTTGTGGTTCTCCCGACGCACGTTCTTTCTCAAGAGGAAAGCGTGGTCTAGCAGGCTCTATGGTGTTTGCAGTCTTTGACCATGATGCATTAGTTTCGGCTTTGCAAACTGTATGGAATGATATTGCACCATCGGCAATGTTTACCGCTGCCGCTAACAATGTTTTATCTAACTCAGAAGATTTCACCAATGCGTTAGATATGATTAAATGGAATCAGACAGTAACTGCTGCACAGCTCAATGAATCAACCGCTGACCGTGCTGGCTACGGATTCTCATTTGGGTCTACTACATCAGGAGACTATACCAATGAAATCAGTGCTCAGTCCGCACCGGGCTCTAACAACACCCCTAATATTAACGCTGACGGTTTCGTTGAGTCGTGGGGTACTGACGGGGATAAAGTATTTGTTCCATCAGGCTTCTCACCTATTCGTGGTGAAAATGTTATCTATGCAGATACACTGCCTCCATTCGATGTCACTCTTACGTTTGCATCTGAATATGGCCATACTGCATTTCAGAAAATCTATGATGTTGATATCTTGAACGAAAGTTCAGGCGCTTCTGTCGATACGGTCGTTATGGCCCGACAGGTAACTTGGATTGCTCGTCGTTTAAGTCCACTCGTTCGTGGTGTTTACACTCGTGACGAAGCTGGGGCCGTTAAAGGCGTTCAACCAAATGCCGCTTCAAAAGCTTAATTGACTTAGATAAGAAAATGAGCCAAGCCAACATAAACGGCTTGGCTCATTTTTGTATAAATGATATAATCTTACCATAATTCAGAAAGGAGGGACTTATTTTGGAAAAAGAACTCAACTTAGGTGCTCAAATATCAAAATATTATAAATCATTTTCAGGTACAGATACGCTCGCTTTTATTATGATGCCCGGGTCTACACCTGTTGTTATTGGTTCTCTAACTACAATGAGTTACTCTATGTTCAGAAATAAAAAACCTGTTGTTAATATCGGACGTACTAATATCAATGGCGTTACTAGAGGTGCTCGGATATTTGCAGGAACAATGATTTTTACATTGATTAACCAACATTGGCTTAAAGAACTTCAAGAACAAATCACATGGCTTTCTGGATTTGAAGAACTTAAAGTAGATGAACTTCCATTGTTTGATATTATGATAGTATCCGCCAATGAATACGGTAATTATGCCCATATGTATATTTACGGTATTGATTTTACTGATGAAGCCCAGACTATTTCCGTCGAAGACTTGTTTACAGAAAATACTTTTAGTTTTATTGCCAGAGATATTTCGAACTTTAAAGCAGGCAGCTTACATGCTAATGGTATTCGTAAAAATAGTTCCGGTCAAAAGTTCGAAGAGTATTCTCAACGGTTTTACGTTCTTGGGTCTAGTAATATTTCTCTTGATGAATTGGCAAAATTAGAATACGAACTAAAACAATCAGAACTAGACATGAGCAGTAATTATAAAAAGGCTTATAAGCTTGACCGGGAACTTTATTATTCAACATCCAGAGCCATGATGGGAAATGATGTTGCTCACATACAAGAACTACTTAATCAAACTAATATGTATACACTTCCTATTAATGGCGTCTTCGATAGTCTTATGGATAAAACCATCCGGGATTATCAGTCGTCAATCGGCGTGGATATTACTGGTATTGTAACCGATAGATTATATAACCAATTAATTAACCAAACAACGGCATCCGGAGAACGTAAGGGTGTTGTTGTCAATAAATATGGAGCTTATGTTTATAATGATACCAGTCTTAACTCCAATATTGTCGATACCAAACCTTATCATGAACAAGTTTCATTGAGTGAATTTGTAATCAGCGACACTGATGGGTATACTCAAAGATGGTATCGTATTAATACTGGATTTGTTGTCGAAGAAGATATCTATAGTTCTTATTATACCGGTAATGTTGTCGAGTTTCCTAAAGTCGAATATGGCAACAGTAATGCATATGTTACGTTAATCCAGTCCGCTTTGGCGACTATTTATCCATCGTACACCTCGATTAACGGTATTTATGATTATACGACTCAATCACAAATTAAAATATTACAAGAAAGTAATGGCATCTATCCATCTGGTATTGTTGATAACGATACATGGTTATTATTACAGTCTCTATCGGGTAATGTCACAAACCAGATTTCCAGTGATAATTTTAAGATTATCTTTAAAACAATGCCCGGGGTATATCACCTAGAAAGAACAGGGGTTTTGAATGAACTTAATTTGTTCGATGTGAGTGTTTCTTGTGATAATTATATAAACATAAAGGCCTCAGCTATTTGTATTTATGACGACGAGTCCTCTGAAACAATTAGCAAGACTTTTTCGATTAAAGAACTAGAAACCATTTCTCTTAATGACTTTAAAAACGCTTTTATTTTCAGTCCCAAATATAACAAAGTACCGCGGGAAATCAATTATGTTATTTACCCATATAATAAGAAACCTTATAAATGGACAATTTTGTATTCATAAAGGAGTGATGAAATGGCAACAGCTTCATTAACACATAAATATATTCCAAGAGTTGAACAGACTGAAGAAAACACTTTCATGGAAGAATATTATTCGAGCACAGATGTCAAAATCTTTATCGAAGAAGAAAACCAGACTGAAATAAGTTATATCAGTTATTCACTACAAGAACAATTAAAACCATTATACGGATACGCGTCGCGTACATTTGATGACGTAGCTGTTGGTAATCGAATTGTGACAGGAATGCTCAAGATACCAATCAAAAATCCGGATGCCCAGTCGTCACTCAGAGAAATTGAAAACCAAGGTGGGGTTCCTGTTCCTGTTAATTATAATGACAAGCAAGACGACCTCATGGAAAATATTGATTGGATTACTGGCCCAAATAAACCAGCGGAACAAACCATAACAGTCCAAGGCGAAAATCCGGTTAACTCTGAATATGTTACGAAACTAATTAATTTAGGTTATGACTTAGATTATAATGCAACATCAGAAGTTTATACACGGGAGATTAAGAAGTTTCAAACCGATAATAACATTGATTCTACTGGAAATTTAACAACTCAAACCATGGATGCGATTAATAAAAAGTTACTTCAAGCCAATCCCGAAACCACTCTTTTCTTACAAAAAGGAACAAAAATATATGTAGGACCAGAAATAACTTTTAGTAATTTTGTCTTAAAAGAAAACGAAACGGTTACGATTTTAAATGACAAATACAACAATGGTTGGGTACATGTTATGACAAAAGACAGTACCGAAGGCTATGTTAATAATAACGAATTATAAGGAGGTTATATGATGGCAGTAAAACAATCTATTCCAGAACTTACTGATTCTCAATACAATGAATTACGATACAATAGTTCTGGCTCGCTTATCGTTGGGTCTTTTATGCCCATCATCTGTGACATGCTTGGTAAGTGTGGTATTGACGTTAATTACACCGATAAATATGATGACACCATTGAAAGTGCCGTTTCTGAATTCCAGCAGAAAGCAAATTTAAATATAACCGGAATCTTAACAACAGATACATGGAAGTCAATGATAATGTATTCCGATACGATGTCTGATTTAGTCAGTGACGATGACACTTTAATAGAAAATGATATTAGCGAACTCAGCGTTTCTCCTCATTATGGAACTTTCTTTGACGATGAAAAATACAAAACGCATCGTCGCAGTCATAAAGATATTGTGATTCAATTTGGGAATCAGTCCATTACCAAGACAATCAAAGATGTTTTCATGCGTAGTGTCACCGTTGAAGTTGATACTTCTGGGAATCCTATTTTTGAAATCTATGAATTTATTGCAAGAGACATTAAAGAGTCGGATGAAATCAGTGATGCAACAAAATACACATCAGATAACGAGCCAAGTTCTTCTTCTGATATTAAGTATAATTTCAACTTTGTCAAACCGGCAATAGTACAAACCGCTACTCCAAGCGATGCTTCTGGCGGCGGCGGAGGCGGAGACGGCGGAGAATCATGGTAAATTAATTATAAATATAATTTTAACAAAACAATATAGAAAGCTTAGAGTAGAGGTGGTATAATGAACTTAGATGAAAACAAAGAAAAAGAAACAAGATTAGAATGTATGTTTAGATTTATGGCAATGTCAAAATTTATTGGCGTTATTGCCTTCGGGTTCGTTTTTATGATTACAGTCTTTTCAATGGTTGAGATGCATGAGACAAAAACTTATGCAGCCCTTCCGCAATTAATTGTTTCGGCGTTTGCTTTTGCTACCGTATATGCTGGATTTTATTTACTCATGGCAAAAGTGGAACATGTTGAAGAAGAAAAAACGAGAAGAGAAAAAGAACTGGCTTTTCTAAATAACGTTAAAGCCCCAGTCGAAGAAATTGTTAGTAAACAAACAGAAATACAAAACCTTTCAAAAGAGATAAGCGAAATACTCAAATAATATTAATTCAGAGGAGAAAAATATGGATAAGAATATACAAGACCTCGTTAATGCAGCAAAGATTAAACTTCAACAACAGGAAGCCAATGAATTAACCGACTCCGTTGCTCATGAAGACACAGAGGATATTTACGCTGCCATGCGAGATGAAATGGATAACGAAGACAATATATCAATGGCATCTGATTCATTTGAAGTAAATAATAAACAAGAAGAACCCTTCCAGCCGATTCCTTATAGTCCAGATAGCATTGATGACTTTTATATTGACCCGGATGATGAACCTGTATTCGAGGACGGCCCGGGAATCTCTCAAATTAATCTTTGGAAAAAACAATTTTCTAAAGAAAAGATTTACCATACCCAGATATTAGAACGACACTTTGTTTTTAGAACCCTTAATCGGTTTGAATATAAAAATATCGTTGCATATGAAAATCTTGACGCTTTACGTCGAGAAGAACTTATCTGTCAAACTTGTACTTTATGGCCATTTAATTATGATTTTAAAATAATGGCGATAGAGGACAGTGGATATCCCAGTACATTAGCTCAAATCATCATGGAAAACTCTGGATTTACAAAAGAATATGGAATAGAAGTGCTTTAAGGAGGCTTGTTATGAACGAAAATAACGTAGATATTTCATTATTGCAATACTACAAAGACCTTTATAGCGGACATAAAATTATTTATGTCCGCTTTTCAGATACTGATTTTGTTTTTAGAACACTTAACCGCAAAGAATATAAATACATTATGGCTTCCGGAAAACCAACAATGGATGTTGAAGATGCAATTTGTAACACCTGTTGTCTTTATCCCGAAGATTATGAATTTGAAACTTGTGGTTTTGCCGGCCTAAATGAATATATTTCTAGCATTATTAAAGATTTATCAGGATTTACCGATATCGAGACCGTTCTTTCTGAATATCGACAAGCCAAAGAGTTTACAAATTTAGAGATTCAATTAATGGATTTAATTAAAGCTTTTATTCCAGAATACACTTATGAAGAAATGGAAGAATGGACATGGCAACAACTAGCCAGAAAAGCAGCTAGGGCAGAGGAAGTGGCTAAACTTAAAGGATTTGATTGGCATATTATTGATAACGCCGAAGCTTACAAAGAAGACTTTGATAATATTGATTCAAATAATAAAGAATTTGTCGAAGAATTAAACAAAAACGGCATTGACCCAATGTTTTATTTTGCTGAAGAAATACAACATAGCTTTAAAAAAGAAATATTGGACTTTCCATTAATCGGTGGCTCTCACTGGAATGACGAGGTAGTATTAGATGTTATCAGAAAACAAATTAGAAAAACGGATACTCGACGATAGTCCCGACGACCAAACCATTATTGACAAACAAAATTCAGGACAAGAAGATACGGTGTCAAATATTATCAAGGCTGGACTGGTTGCAGCTACATCTTTTGCTTTATTTAAAACCGGAGCATTAAAAGATATCGCAAAACCGATTATGGAGCTGGCAGATAAAGTTGCTAAAGAAGGAACGGATAAAGCCGGTGTTGCGATGACCACATTAAAAGAGTGGTCTAATTTAAAGCACTTATCTCCGGCTCAGTTTGACGTCTCCAAGACGCAACGTTATAATGCCCCGGCCCAACCCAGTATCTTTCGGGACCGGGACAGCTCTGCCTTTTATGACCTGATGGAAGACGCCAAAGACTTTGCTAATTCTGGACGGCCTAATTTTTATAACGTTAAAAAACTCATGAATGGTTCAGTCGAAGATATTGGCTTATTAACAAAAATGATTCAAGAAAAAGAAGTTAATATTAAAAACGTGCAATCGGATTATTCAAATACGAATTTAAACTTTAGACTAAATGAAATATCCAAATTTGAAAAGACAGTATCTTATCATCACCGAAACCAACAAATACAATTAACCACTAAAGCGACCGAAGCATTTATGGAGCTAATGCTTCAAGACAGTAAAAAAGCCAAACAGGAACTCGTCGAAATGGGTTATCGGAAAATGACGCTGGGTGATATTGCCGAATTAAAAAAAGAAGGTAATAAAGAATACCTAGTCATGAAGCCTGATAGTCCGATAGATTTAGGGTCACGGAAGAATCCTCAATATGAATCCATTCTTGAAAAAACAAATCGGTTCTTTGATAAAGATAATGTAAACCATCGTTATTTAAAAAACGGCAAAGGAACAACGGGATTTGGCTCTGGAGACTGGAAAAATATCATCGTAGACCCTAGTATCCGAATCGATGAAAAAGGTAAAATCGTTGATTACCGGATGTCTTATAATAATTTTATTGGTTTTTTCAATTCTTTAGCTAACGATTTTAAACTACCATTAGTACAATTCAATCCAGCCAAGACCCTTTTTGGAATGGATAAATGGGGACGAAAAGAACCATTGATGGGTTTAATTAAAAATACCCAGTTTGATGCTAATATCACCAAGACAGGTGGAAATAAAACAATTCAGTCTTGGATGGTCGACGAATTTGGAGAAGCTTACAAAGATAAAAGTATTGCTATTATTAACAGAAAAGCATATACCATCGACGAAAATAATAAACTTAAAGAAATCGGCAGCGGTTATAAACTTCATGATATTACTTATTTGGGTCAAAAATCTGGACTGAAGCCTATGCTTAATGCCACTCGACAAATGAGTGGCCTTAGTATGGGTGAAACCAGTAAAATGATTACTAAAGAATATATGAAATATTACGAAGAACAAACCGGCAAGAAACTAAATTCATTTCAAAAAGGAAAATATGAATTAGGTAAAATGCTGGACATGGGTTATCAGGAGTCTCGCCTGCCCGGGGATGAAGCAGCCAAAGAATTTGACTCCGCCACCAGTATTGATGAAGCCACGAATAAGTTTATAAACTGGATGACCGATAAGCCGTTTTTCCGAACAAACGGATTTGAATATAAAGATGTTGCTGAAATGGTAGAAGCAACGAATAAGTATAATTACAAATCTGTTTTTGGTAAAGGTTTTGAATCATTTATTATCAACGATAAAAAATTTGAACCACATATGTTTACTACTACAAAAGAAGGATTTAAACTTAAAAATGCTTTTAATCAATGGAATAACGGAAATACAGAAGCTGCTAAACATGAACTCAAAGGATTTGGCGCACAATTCTTTTCTGGTCGGAAAAAAGACAATACCATGGGTGAGTTTTTTACCGAACGGTCAGGTGTTGCTTGGAGTATCTTTAATCAGTTATCTGAAGGGTTGAATGACTCGTCCCATCTACTTGGTCTTAGTATCGATAGTAAACGGTCTATGCCCGTCCTCGCTGCAAATTTGGTAGTTAAAAGAGCATTGCCGGTTTATATGGCCACTAAGATTCCTGAAGTCTTTAATTATTACTCTGAACCTTTTATGGGAGACGGTGACGAGACCGGCAATCGGGATAATATTACCAAGGCTTTGTTTAGAGAGGTTGTTAAACCATTAGATATTGCCGCCCATAAAGCCATGGACTTTCTTGGGGCTACCAAGGTCTTTAAATTTTTGGGCGCAATGACTCCCGGGTATGACCAAATCAATGAACTCCCAGGCATTTCTGATTTAGGATTAGGGCAGACCGAAAAAGAACGAGAAGATTACATCGAACACGGCTATGACCCTATGCGTAAAGGTCGTTACTGGGGTGCTGGTAATACGCCATTCACTGGTGGAAAAATCATGTATTATCGACCGAATAAATATCGACGTATCGAAGCTGACGTCGAATTCAGTGATTCTAAATGGGGTTCCCGACAAGAATATTATAATAATACATGGTTCCCGAATCCGGTGAATCCATTAGCGCCGATTAATTATTTTATTTTAGACCGAAATCATTTTGATAAAAAACATTATCAAGACCGACCTTATCTACAAACCGCACCGGTCGGACAAAATATTCCATTGATTGGGCCACTGTTCGGCGAAACTATTGGAAAAGTTATTTCCCCACAACAGAAAATGCATAAAGAATATTGGCGACAAGGTTTTGCGGTAAATCCGAACGATGAAAATCCAAGTACTTTATTAACCGAAGGAAAGCTATCTATTCCTAGTCGTAATATTTTTACGAATAAGCCATATGATAACAGCTTAACTGATATTGCTTCTTATAATAAAATAAAAGTTGATAACGCTCAAAAGACAGCAGCTTATTCTAAAACACTATACACCTCAGCCTATCAAGCAAAAGAAGTTGTCAGTAAATCCTTTATGGATAAAGCAGGTATTATCTTTCAGCAACGTAGTATTTTACCACAGAAATCCATTGGCGATTACACAGCCGTTGATTATGGGACACAAGGTCCACGTAACTTAATAACCGAACAACCTCAGATTATTCAACAGCGTTATGAACAAGCTCCATTGACACAGTCACAAGCTGAAAAACAATACGAAGTTTACAGTACCCCATCTGGAGCCATGAATGTGGTGGACGTTCCGGACAATTTAAATTTATATAACGTCAATCGAGATTTGCAGAAATACAGTATCAGTAAAGTCATTGGTACAAACCAACGCATCTCAGTTAGTAATATTGATGGCCCGGGCGTAGCCGTAGGTAATGATAGTGAAGAAATTGACAATACCTTTATGTATAATTTAGGTGAACAGTATAACTGGCTGGGCGATGTGGCTGGTCTAAAAGGATTTGCTGTCGGACAGTTTATCACTGGTCATCCCAACACTAAAGGCAAAACAATCGAAGATTCTGGTTATGCTTATAGTTTTAACAATGATTTCTGGTCTGAAAATTTAGGCGGCCTTGGTGGAAACTTATCAGAAATTACAAGACGATTTATTCCAAAGAGAAATAATAAAACTGACTATGTTAATCCGATTCGAAATACCATGCCAGCCTGGATGCCGGGAAGCAAATATTTTACCGATTTTAAACATGGCGACCCGTATGTCAAAGTCGACAATGGCGAGGAACGATTACCCGGAGAAGGTTATGAACGATTAAATCATATTAAAGGTCTGATGGAATTTAATATCGATGCTGACTCCATCGGGAAATCAAAACAACAGATTGTCTTGCACATGTTAAAGCAAGATAAAAATAAAGTTGCTTCTCCTCAAGGGATTCCCAGTAAAAAATTAGAAAATGAAATTCATGCTCAAATACAAAATGCATGGACAAATGTCGGAATGGCAATTAATATCAATCAAGAAATACATGACCGACGTAATGGGATTAACAGCACTTATGATGCACTTGTTCATGACCGGACATCCAAGAATGGAATCGGTATTGTCAGTATTCAAACAACATCGGCTGATGAACTAAAGCAAATCAGAAAATCCCATCGTCCTTTAAATGAACACCAACGAAAAGTCAATTATGATTTATGGGCCACCGGGAATACTGAATCTAAAGGATATGTCTATTATGTTGACAGAGAAAATCTAAATAATAGTTATACGACAGGATTTAAATACGATGATAATTTATTAAGAGATACCCTCAAGAACGTTGACGAGGCCCGTCAAGAAATCCGGGGAGCAGTTGAAAAAGGTATTATCGGTCGAGGTGACTTATACAGCACCATGGATAGATTTAGAATTCTGGCCGATGTTGCCCCTTACTCTCAAGAATTCAAAGATACAGCCGCAACCCTTGACCCGAACAACATGACAGCAGCTGAAGAACGAGAAGCCAGCGCTATCCGGGAACGAGTTAAGAATCAAAAAGAACCATTACGAGTTTATCCGTATAAGTTTAAAACCTCTAATCTTAAGTCCGAAACGGTTACGATTACCGGTATGATTGATAACAATACGTTTATCACTAAAGAGTATGGCAACGAACACGGGGTCAAGTTTGCCGGGATTAACGTATCGAACGCTAACTCCGAAATGTATGATAAACATCATACTAAAGCAGAGGCGGCCAAAAACAAAATTGAGCATTATGTAAAACCCGGTCAGCGAGTTAAGATTATGTATGATGCTGACGAACGAAATCAGTTTTCCAAGGATTCTACCGAATCAATTCGGGCTGTTGTAATGGCCAGAGGAAAAAACCTAAATAAAATATTATTAAGTGGTGGATATGCTAAAGAAAAACCAAACGATGATTCACCAGCCGGTATTCATGCCCGATACACTAAAGGAGAAATCGCTTTTGGTTCGGCGATGGAGACCCTTACCCATGATGTCGTTGGCAGTATTCCTTTTATTGGCAGTAAATTTATGCAAGTCCGTTCACCTTATGAACAGTACCGAAAGAAAGAAGTTTATTCGAAAGACTTTCAGTCATGGAATCATCCCATTAATGATATCTTAATGCCGTTTATCGATGAGAATATTGCCAATAATTCCTTTGGTGGATTAGGGGGTATTGTAACCGGTGCTTTTATCGGCAGTATGTTTGGAAGAAAACGCGGCTTTGGAAAACTAATCGGTGCTATCATCGGTGGCGGTATTCCAGCTATTGGAAAAATTGCTTTTGTCGCTGGTTCAGACAAAGACCGAGACTGGCGACCCAAACGACGAGTTGAACAAGAGAAATTAAATGAATATGTTGATATTTTAAAATATGTTAAAAATACCAGACTTTATGAACGATATAAACTTAAAGCAAAAAAAGAAGATAACTTTGACGTTGATGCTTATATTAAATCAGGCGAAGCAGAAGGCGCTACAAACAAATTAAAAAAACAGGAATTAGCTGATTTCAAACGAAATGTAAAACTTGATTTTAAGAACAAAGATAGATATACTTTTAAACAAGGGAAACCAAAGTACGTTGAAAGCAAAATGGATAAAAAACAAACTATTAGCGCAATCAACAAAGAAATGGCAGAAATACAAGGAGACCGTAAAGTTAAGAACCTTTCAAAAAATGCACTTAAAGCAATTGAGTTTAAACAAGCTGCCGCCCAAACCATGTATGGATATAACGCCGGAGACTCACTTGTTAATATTATGACCGCTCTTCCTAAGAAAGAGCGGCAATATTTCAAACACTTTATGAGCGCCCCAGAAGAAGAAAAAGACAAGATACTTCGAATTGCTCCCAGTTATATGCGACGGGCATTACAATCTGCATGGGGAAAACCAGTCGACGCAAAACCAACATTGGATGAATATTTTCAAACTCATGCCCTTCCGAATCAAAACTGGGTAGGCTGGGAAGCTTCGACAGACATGAATGATGTTAAAGTTAAAATGATTCATCAAAACAATCTTGACCCGGGTGAATTTGATGTCTGGGATGACGGCAAGCAAAAAGCTGATGCAACCAATATTCCGATACCAAATATTAATGCCAAAAATAATGCCGGAATTGTTCAGTCAAGACTTGTCAGTATTTTATCAAAAGCAGGATATGATGATGTTCAAGCTAATTTCATGGAAGCCTCAACTGGCAATAAAACAAAATTAATCATAAAAAGAGATGTGCGTCCTGATGTTGAACAACAAATAAATTCAATGTCAGTATAAACACCGAAGGAGGACTCAAATGGAGCTAATTGGATTCAATACCGAGCTAAAAGACATCTGGGAAGACAATAAGAACGTATTTAGATTAAACGGAATGACGTCAGATGAATGGGTTGCGGAGGATAAAGGTAATCGAACCCATGCTCAGTTTTGGGCTGAACGAGATAGATTAATCATAGAAAACTATCAAAAGATTTACGGTAATTCATCCGGCCCTTCGGGTTTCCCTTTGGAGCAACAACTTAAAATGATTCAAGCGGCCAGCCCTAACTCACTAAAACAAATCATGGATGCCCTTCCGCAATGGAAGAAACTTGAAGAAATCATAACAAATAATAACGGCCTAGCAGTTGGATTTGACCTTGAAACAATTGGAACTGCCGGGAAAACCCCATTTGCAATAACCGAACTGGCGATTGGAACCCGGCAATACCAAGAAGGATTAAAAGTTAAAAAAACCGGCTACTCGTTTGCCTTTGGAATTAAGTCAGGCTCAAAAGAATATAATTTTATTCAAGATGGTATTACTAAGTTTAAACAAGGTGGTTGGGATTCATTAGATGACACCGAGCGTTTCTCTCTTGAACGAGTCAGTATGTACGGCCATGGCCAGGTTCATGATGTTTTTGCAAAAAGTGAACCCATTGATTTTCTTAATAATGAACGGCACATGATTGTCAAACAACTTGGCCAGCCAACACATAAAATCGAAACAATCGAGCAAGGTCTTAAAAATCTGGCTATCGTCAATAAAGAAGTTGGTGATGTTTCAAAAGTATTTAAGACTTTAATTAATTATATTGAATCAGACAAAGGTCAAGAATCAATATTATTTGGCGCTAACAGTGAGTTTGACATCACCGGACTTGAACATGCTGCCAAAAAATATGGTGTTGATTTTAATGGTAACAACTTACGAAATAAAATGGTTGATATTATCTATGGGGCAAGAGCAATGTCTACGACAGAAGGTATCTCAACCGAATCTTATCACGAAAAGTATTATGGTAAAAGAGTCGGTGCAAAAGTTGAAGACCTGCTTGATACTTATGGAATCGAAGCAATTCAAACCCATCGAGGCGACGAAGATACCGGCAATGAAGGAGATGTCGCTGAATTACGAAAAACAAAAGATGGAAAATCTTTTGCTGTTAACGTTATTGAGTCCGTAGAAAAAGTACAAGAAAAGTCCTCAAAAGTAGTTCGGGAATACGACGATGATATGTTGTTTTTAATTAATAGAGGCAGTGGTTTTGATAAAAACAAATTAGATGTCGCCAGTGTCGATGGGACAGTTACACAATCTTACACAGCAGCTAATGAATACTGGAAACTTGACAAAGAACATTCTGGTTATATCGTTCCGGATGCCAATAAACCAACTGAACAAAAATATGTCCTATCTATGATAAATGCCTTAGACCCTAACACAAGGTTCTCGATTGAAAAAGACTCTTATGAAGCAGCTGTATCTCATATGGAAAACAATATGACATGGGTTCAAAAAAGTCAATTAACGAAAGCACAAATGAGAGAACAGGTTAATTATAAATATCAAGATGAAGGTCGTCGCCAATTTGATAAATTAACCACCCCAACCGCAGTAGGTGTGTCCGGAACAGAGGAAGCTTATGGTTTCGAAGAAATCAAAAAATATCTGGCTTTTAATGACGAATTAAACAAATGGACAAAAACTGAGGCCGGAACAAAAAGTCTTGTTGATGGCAAAGTCGGAGTTGAAACGCTGACCAAATTTATTGATGCAACTTACGAAGACAAGAACGAGTATCCGATTCATGGATTCTATCAAAAACAAGCCTTTATTGGCATGAAAGGAAAGCTCGATAACGAAGACAAGTTATTAAAAAAGATTATTACGACGATTGACAGCAGTGACATTGATGCCCATGCTGATAACCAGAATGGTAATTTAATGAAGACTATCGCCTTTAAACAATCCTATAATGCGATTAATAAAAAATTCAATGAACTACATCCCGGCAGTGTTAAAAAAGCGGCCAGTATTACCATGTCAGATGTTTTCGGAATTGACATCCAACTTCCCAATGATGAAATCAAACGGGTTCATGCTCAAAAAACAAATGTGGCTATTGGTCATGTCAGTCGTATCTTTAGTAAATTAACCGTTAGCGAAGCCACTGATTCTTTAAATGATTTAGCCGAAAGAGGAGTCCTGACTTCAGAAGAAGCAACTGGATTTGCCAGTCAATTATCTGAAACAGGAAATAATTATAGCGTATACACTGATATTGGCTATAAACTAAACGAAAAAGTCGATACTTACAATGATGTCAAAAATCCAATTAAAGACTTCAAAAAGGCTTACAGGGACGGACAGACGCATACTATCTTGAGACCAGAACTACAAAGTACTCAAGAAAAGCTTGTCAGAAAGTTTAGAGCCATTGAAGGTGATAAACGGCACTTCCTAACCGTTAATAATATTCTCGAAACCGAAAGCAACGCTATTGACGATATTGATAGTATCGTTCAATCAAAAATAAAGAATCTCCCAGAGACTTCATTTATCCAAACAGGGGGTCTTAACGAAAGTGCTTTAATTAAAGTAACCAGAGATTTAGCTGAAAGTCTAAATATTCCTGTCGCAAGTAGTCCCCAGATTAGCGGTGAACATCGATTATTAATGGATATGTTTAATGCTCGTGACCGTAAAACAGAAAAATATAAAAAATATAGCATCAATGGTCATCACAAAGAAGGGGTTCGAACCTTTTTAGTTAAACCAAAAGAAAAAGGACAATCTGCTTTTCTATTAATGTCAAATAAAGAAAACATGAACGCTTTAGTAGATGGCATTCTCAATGAAGACTTTGACTTTAGTTCAAGGAGTAATTTAGTCGAAAGTGGTGTTGAGAAATTTGCCGGTATTTATGAAATACCCTATGTTAATAAATACGAACTTGAAAAAGCGGAACCTGAAGTTGCCAGAGTTATTGGCTCATCCCACTATGAAATTGCATCGATTAAACAAAGTGCAACCTTTGAACGGTACTTAACACCTAAACTTGAAGTTCGCACTAACTCAGAAGGTAAAATCGAATCTTATTTAAATGCCGGTATCTATGAGTTTGTTTCAATTTTCAGACAAGGTGGCGGTCCCGGTCTTGATTTCGCTGCTGCTGGCGAATTTAAACAATCGTCACGAGCTTTCCGAAAAATTCAAGATGAACACTTTCAAGGAATGCCAGCATCATCAACTTATCAAAGTCGGACTGTTATTGAAGATGGCAAAGAAGTCATTAAACGAACAACAAATTATAATGCCAGTGACTACATGCAGGCTTATAAAATTGAAGTGCAAGAAGGTTTAGAGAATTTATTCCGAGAAGCTGCGGGTAACGGAGAAGCTCCTAATCATAAAGCGGCCCTTGATGTTGTTACCGCCTTTGGTGAAAACATGGAAATATATCAAGGCAATCA
>Ga0172377_10002291_pt1 | contig 19535 bp, 18 predicted proteins | sample Pumphouse3metaG_FD_119749 | JGI IMG/M metagenome (GOLD analysis project Ga0172377, IMG submission 119749) | Leachate microbial communities from a municipal landfill in Southern Ontario, Canada - Pumphouse #3 metaG | ecosystem: Engineered > Solid waste > Landfill > Unclassified | place: Canada...
CTTCAAACAAATTTCAGCCACTTTCATATAAAGTTGCTTTGGAGTTTTGTATTCATAATTTTCTAGTTCTTTTTGTAAAATCTGTTCTTTGTAATCTTCAATTATACAAGAAATTAAATGATATTTATCTTCAAAATATTTGTAAAAAGTTGCCCGAGTTACCAGAGCCTTTTCACATATATCCACTACGGAAATATCATCAAAATTTTTAACAAGCATTAATTCCAAAAGTGCGTTTGTTATGTCCCGCCTTGTACGAATAACTTGTTTGCTGTCTTCCATTTTTATCTCCATTTGTTTACACATCTAAAAATTTGTTACTATCGTTTACAGTTTTACAAATGTGTATATTTCAATATATTGATTTCTTATTCATAATATCATATAATACTTACATCTGTCAACAAAATTGACACTTGTATTTTTCATAAAAGGAGGAAAACATATGAAAAAATTTGCGAACTTTGTGGTTAAAGGTAGGTATTGGTTTCTTGGAATATTTTTTGTATTGCTGGTTACCAGTGCTGTTTTAATGAACTTTGTAAATGTAAACTATGATTTAACAAGTTATTTGCCCGACAACTCATCAACCAAAGAATCAATAGAACTTATGCAGGAGGAATTTGGTGCTAGTGGTACGGCAAACATTATGATTACACATATCACAGCAACAGATGCAGAGGTCCTTGCCACAAGTTTGAATAACATTGATGGTATTGCCACTGCTGTTATGTCAAAATATGATGTTAACAGTAGTAGTGCATTGATTGATATTTTCTTGGAAAATGGTAATTACACACAAGAGGCAGAAGATACCGTAGATGATATCGAAGTTGTCTTAACAAATAATTTAACTAGCGAGCAGAATTTTTATTTGACTGGTTCAGCAATAACTGCCGAGGCAAGTAGAAATGCAATTACTACTGAAATCCCTATTATATTACTGATTGCGATTGCAATAGTTATTTTAATATTGATGATTACTACTCGCTCTTGGATTGAACCTATTATTTTACTTATGGTAATAGGTACAGCAATACTTATAAATATGGGTACAAACTATTTACTTGGTCAAATTTCATTTATTTCAAATTCTATTTCTTCGGTATTGCTAATTGCACTAGCGATGGACTACTCTATCGTATTAGTCAATAGATTTCGTGAAGAAAGAGAAAAGAACCCTGATATTTATGAGGCAATGAAAAAGGCTTTGGCTGGTTCAATTACGACTATTATAGCAAGTGGTTGTACTGTTATGGCTGGGTTAATTTCGTTAGTATTTATGAATTACAAAATAGGACTGGATTTAGGTCTAGTTCTCACAAAAGGTGTATTTATTTCTATACTAGCGGTTATATTCCTGATGCCTTGTTTATTATTGCTATTTGCAAAACTACTCAAAAAAACAGAGCACAAAAACTTTTTGCGTGGTCTAAAACACATTGGTACTTTTGCTAAATATACTCGCTATGTTATGCCTGTGCTATTTTTGGTAATCATCGCTGGTGCTTTTACTATTCAAACGACACTTCTAGACTTTTACTATGTGCCAAGATTTAGTGATACAACTAGTCAGGAATACATAAGCGAAAGTGCAACCGAAGAAGTGTTTGGTGTACAAAATTCGCTTGTATTGATTTTGGATAATAAATTAAGTATTGCGGAGCAAGAAGAAATATTTGACAGCGTAACAAATATTGCTGTGGGTGATGATAATGAATTGCTAATCAACTCGGCTTCCAGTTTTGCGACAAGCAGTTCAAATGGTATGTCACTAGGACAACTTTTGAATGCCGAAGCATTACAAAATACATTTGGTTTATCTCAATTAGAGGCATTGAGTATTATTTCAAACACCCCTACTACTTCTTCCATTCCTAATACTGCTTATGCTTTTGAAATTATTGAATACCTGGGTACAGATGCTACAATTCAACAATATATGCAATCTTCTCACCCAGAATTAGTAGGTGCGGTAAGCACACTATATTCACAGGAACAATTAGCAGATAATATTTACAACTCTACAAATTACACTAGATTTGTATTCAATATAAATTCTGCAACAGATAGTGATTTGTCTATTGAATTTGTAAATTCACTACACGACTATCTAGACACACAAGATGTTACTTACTATTTAGTAAACAACACTCAAAATGTTATAGAAACACAATCTGTATTTGTTACTGATAGATTGTTAGTAGAATTAATTTCTGTAATAGCAATTTTACTCATTGTATTTTTGGCTTTTAGAAGTGTATCTATTCCATTAATTTTGGTATTGATTATTCAAGGAGCAATTTTTATAAATCTTGCAGGAAACGCTTTGTTTGGAAATAGTATATTCTTTATTTGCTACTTGCTTGGTACTGCAATTCAAATGGGTGCAACTATTGATTATGGTATTTTACTAACAGACAGATATGTATTTGCAAGACGAAAGTTAAACAAATTTGAAGCAATAAAAACTGCTATCGACAAATCTTTTGTAACAATCATATCTTCGGGTAGTATACTTACATTAGCAGCATTTTGTATAGGTATCTTCTCATCAGTTCCATTAATTTCATCTATTGGTTATGTGATAGGTTTTGGGGCTTTGATTGCTTCCATTACAATCTTATTTGTGCTACCTCAAACTCTATTACTTCTAGACAAAGTAATAGAAAAAACTACTTTGCATACAACTTTTTATAACCCTACTAAAAACGCAACAACACCCGTTGTTGAAGTAGAAACAACAGCACAAAAGGTAAATGAAAAAGTAAAGAGTGATGACTTAGATAACATTATAAACGAATAAAATTTTTTAATAAAAAAAGCGAGGTCTAATTACCTCGTTTTTTTATTTTATTTTTTATAATATTTAACATACAGTTAATAAAATTTTTTATTGAAAAGCCTTTTGAAAAGTTAGTTTGATAAAATACGCCAGATATCCAGTATATTTTGCTTTTTATTTAATATTTTGTATCTGCCATTTAAATCTCTTATTAGTCGCATTTCTTCTGGCATAAGGCAATGATGAACACCACCTCTACCTTGCATACTGTCCTGATAAGAACCGCAACCAAGAATAGCAATATACAAGGTTTCACCCGTTTTGATTTCGGGCATTTTGATAGTCCCGTTTTCCTCATAATAAATATCATCACAATCGCAAGTTAGTCCTGCCAGTCGAACATCTATCATTTTGTTATTTAGTAAATTTATAGGCTGGATATTAAATTCTTCACCTGCCTCATAATGCTCTGCAATAGCTGAAAAGAAACTTCCGTCAATAATATACCAGGGAGTAACTCCATCGGTAGTTTTTGTTGCTACGATTTTATAAATTGTTACCGTGCTATCTTTTACAGTGTATTTTCCATTTTCTGTTACAATATTTGGTTCATTTATATTTTCTTTTTTGCAAACTGCACTTACTTTATCAAGCATTAAATTTATCCATTTTGAGTATTCAAAATCTTCTGTCAAAAGTATAGGAGTGCCACCACCTATATTCAAATTACACAAAGAATTGAATTGCTTTTTTATTTGAACATAATATTGTGAAAAAACTAGCATAAAATTGTCCCAGAATTTTGGTTCTTCAAAAGAAAAGCCTCTTTGATGAAAATGAATAGTTGTTAAAATAAATTTTTCATTTTTTTGTAGTTCATCTATAATATAATTCAAATCATCTTTTATCAAACCAAATCTATCATCTTTTGTTTTTGCATTATCTTCCGCATACAGACTTGTTAAATGAATACGCAAACCGACCTTCAATTTTTGCTCATTCAGTTTTTTATTCAAGTAATCAAATTCATTTTTGCTATCTATTATGCAAGTAATATCAAAGCCTTGTTCATTAAGTTTTAAAATCGTATCCAGATAAGGTTTATCTTTTACTCCGTTACAAACTATTTTTTTGTTTTTATTATTTTTCAAAATCTTTGCTGTAAGCAATAAATCATAATGACTGGAAGTTTCCAGTCCGTCAGCATACATTGTAGCAATGTTTATGGTTTCAAAAGAGTAATTTGCTTTGTTCGCATTTAAGTAAATAAATTTTCCTTTGTAATTTTTTGCTTTTATGCTATCATCAAAAACTTTTTTTAATTCTATAATTTGATTTTTTATAATGTCCTGAAAAGTTATTTTCAAAGGTGTACTATACTGCTTTACAAATTTATTCAAATCGCAATTTGCATATATAAGTTTGTTATCCAAAAATTTTATGTGTTTCATTCCTTCTCCTTATTCGACATATTATAACAATATTTTAGTTTTTGCCAACTATTTTTACGGAAAAAACTTTCATAAATTAACAAAAATCTTTGCAACAAAAAAAGAGCCTTATTTTTGGCCCTTTTAATTTTATAATTTAACGAATTTGAGGTAATTTAGTATCACAAGATTTTAAAAGATTTGAATCTGTTTCAACAGAATTATTTTGTATAGTGTCCTGTATTGATTTAACTTTTTCAAAGACTTTTTTAGAAATATACTCGTGTCCCTTGGGAGTCAAATGTTCCCCATCTTCTCCCGTTTCTGCGTCAACACAACTAACAAAAGCCAAACCTAAGTCATCTGCAAGGTATTTATAAAATATATCCAACTGTTCACTTTTAACCTGTGCACCTTTGTAATATTTTTGTGTTACTTTGTTATTTTCTATAATTTTTGCTGGGGATAACAATATTATTTTGGCAGTTGTATGTCCTTTTATCTGTTGAATAAAATTACGCATTGCCTTTGTGATTTCCTCGGCAGTACAATTATAACCACTTTTGCAATCATTAGTACCAAGTTGTACAATAACAATATCAATTTTGTCCTGATTTTGTATATTATCCACAATATCCAGGCTGGCATTTCGCCCTTCCAACCATTTGTTTTCTTTATTTATACATCTACCACAAAGACCATTTACAGTTAATTTGTTACCATTTGCTAGTGGATACCACCAACATAAATCCGCTGGATAAAATTCGGGTATGGCGTCTTTTGAATATCCCTCTACATTAGGCTTATAACCCTGTGTATTTGAATCACCATAGCAATATATATTCATAATCACACCTCAATTTATAATTCAATTATACTATAAAAGATTATTTTTGTAAATAATAATTTTTGAACTATATTTTTAGCCTAAATTACAAAAATAAAAACGCAAAAGATATTTTGCATTTTTATTTATATTTGTTTATTAAAAAATTCCATAAGTAGGGAAAGTGTTATAGGATACCGCAGTATAGTTGGTAACATTTGGTAAGGTGATTGTAAATGAACCATATTCAATAGTATAATCCTTTGTAGAAATATTACTTCCCCACACGGCTGTGGCATTAGCACGGCTTTTATCAATACTAGTTACTTTTATTTGCGTAATTTTTCCTTCTGTAATAGTTATGGTTGCTGTAATTTTTTTATAAGATATGGAAGTATTATCCAAAGAACCTGTTTGAGTATCTAATTCTATTCTATAACTATCTTCATTTAAAGAATATAGTTTGTAATCATCGCTACTGTATGCGTTTGCCCCACTGAATGTGCCAAGATAATCGAGTTCTACAATATCCTTAATATTACTTTCAAGTGCAATTAAACTTAAAGCACTAGATAAAGTATCTTTTGTCGTTGTTGTTCGTGATTTGGTTTCATATAAATTGTAATGTGATTCGGTTACTGACATATAATAATCATTATTTACCGACATACTAGTTTGTTGTGTTTGTTCGTTAATATTTCCGCTAGCAGAATAGTTCATATGTGCCTTTTGTTCTAGTCCAGTTCCAGAAACAACACTATCAATATTAAATACCACATTTGCGTTCATTTCTGGATTTTGTACACTTAATGTCATAGAACCAGTAATTTTGTAATCTGTAACACTGGTTTGCATATTAGTTATTGAAGTATCAAGCGCTTGTTTTACTTCTAGGGATGGGCTCTCTATCAATGTACCCGTACTACAACCAGTCATTGCAAAAACTGACACAAGAGCAAAAGCACAAATAGATAATCGTTTAAAAATTTTCATATTTTACTCCTTTATACATCTTCTTCATAATTTGAGGCGTCAGGTATTATTATACTAGAAGTAACATAGTCATAGTTTGTTTCACTTGTTTGCTGAATGTTTGCAGAAACCCACTCATCAGCAACCGTGTCCCTCTTAAAACCATTTGATGTTATTTTACAATAAGTTATCATCATCACATTATTTATAGTTCCTATTTTGATTTCAATTTCATAAGTAGATTTTGTCAAAGCAGTCGTTTCATTATTTTCCGCATATTCTACTATACTCAAAGTAAATATATAACTTGTATCCGCATTATCCAAAGCATATACTTTTAATGCTTCGCCCGAATAAATGCTTAAATCATTCAGGTTATTACTTATATTATTTAGTAAAAAAATAGAGGTGAAACCTGAATATGTTTTGACCTCGCTTAGTGTGTCAAATTTTTTAATTGTTTCTTCGTTTTTATTTATATATGTAAAATAATTACCGATTTTTGAAATATACCTTTCACTTGTTACAGTAGTAGTATAATCCAAATTTATTGAATGAGAACTACCGATAGTTTTTTGTATTTTCGATGCTTTATAATTATCACCTGTTCCAAATATCTTTATAGTACTATTAACAATATTTTTTGAATAAGAACTGTCGTCATACTCTACTGTATTTGTATTATAAATTGTTGCTACATTAACAATAGTTACGTCCCCTGAATAAGTACTTGTGTTTGTAATTGCCGTTTCAATATTGTTAAGTTGTTCGTTAGTTGGATTTTCAATCAAAGTACCCTGATTATTAAATAAATCACAACCGACAAAAGTAAAAGTGCAAGCCAAAATAAAAAGTCCCAAAGTAAAAGATTTGAAAAATTTCATTTTCCCTCCGCCTCCTAAATTAATTTTTTACATTTTATCAATTCATTAGACAAGAAGCAAATGTTTATTCAATATTTTACAAAAATTATAATATTTGACATAAAAAACGAGGAATTGATACACTTAATTAAATTAAAAAAATGGATTGCTCCATTTATTTATTCTTCTGATTTGTAAAGGTTTTTGTATACTTCACAATTTTTCTTTAATTCAGCGTGTGTTCCTTGTGCTATCAATTTGTTTTTATCCAGTACAAATATCCTATCACAATCTACCACAGTCGTCAAACGATGTGCTACTATTATAACAGTTCGCTCCGCACCAAGATTTTGGATTACATCTTTTATCTTGCTTTGACTTTCATTATCCAAAGCACTTGTTGCTTCATCTAGTAATAGTACTTTACTTTCTTTTAACAATGCTCTTGCTATTGCTAATCTCTGTTTTTGACCACCACTTAGCATCAGCCCGCTTTCACCCACAATACTGTCCATTCCCTCTGGCTTTGACATAATAAAGTCATAAATTTGTGCCTTTTTACAGACCTCGTTTATCTCTTCATCAGTCGCATTTGGTTTTGCAAAAAGTAAATTCTCTTTTATTGTCATATTAAATATATAAGGGCTCTGCGGTACTACACTAACAGCACTACGCAATGAGTCTTCGTCCAAGGTGCTGACATCAACAGAATCAAGTAAAATTCTTCCACCATTAATCTCATAAATTCGAGGAATAAGGTTGATAATTGTACTTTTACCCTGCCCAGATTTTCCCACGATTCCTACTGTTTCACCTGCTTTGATTTTAAAATTCAAATCTTCAAACAAAGGAGTATCATCTCTGTATCTAAAATAAACATTTTCAAAAGTGATTTCACCTTTTGGATTTTCCAATTTTTCTGTACCAAATTTCTCTTTTGGGTATTTGGTTTCATCTAAAAGTTCACCAATACGCTCTGCACAAACTTCACTTGTTTGAATGTAATCATAAATAACATTTGTATCTTCAAAAAGTAAAAATATATTCCAGCGATAGTTTAAAAGTACAATTACTCCGCCTAGTGTTACCAAAGCATTTTGTAACATAAATATAGCCACTACAAAGAATACAAATAAAAATAAGTTTTGAACAATTGCACCCGTTCGCATATATAATTGCTTTTGTACTGTTGCATCAATTCCCGATATGTATCTATAATGTGAGAGTCTAGATAATTTGGACAACATTGCATTTTTGAGGTTCAAGTTTTTTACATCACAGTTGCCTCGTACCATTTCATTAAATGCTCCGGCGTTTTTATCACCTATTATTTTACTTCTACGATGATTTCTTTTTTGAAATTCTTTATTGTAGATAAATGAGGTAACAAAGCCTACCATGCCACATACAAATAACACCAAACCTAACCATACATTTATATAAAAAGCATACATTGTAAATACAATTTCTTCTATTACATCACAAAAAGTACTTATAATTTGTGAAAAACTATCTGTAACTTGTACGGTATCGTTGTTTATTCTATTTAAAATTTCTCCTGTATTAACAGTGTCATATCTACTTGCTTTTGTATTAAGAACTGCATTAGCCAATTCCTCTCGCAAATAATGTGCCGTCTTTTGTGTTGCTTTGGCACTCAAAATGTTAAAAATCCAATAACCGGCACGGGTTGTGGCTTGTGCCAAAGCATAAACTCCACCCCAAATTAACACCAATTCCCAGTTGGATATTGTTAAATTATCAATAACATTTTGTAAACCGATAGGCAATATTAAGTTAAAAACACCCAATAATGATGCAATAATTATTGCCATTATAAACCGTGCTTTTTCTTTTTTTGCATATTGAAAGACTGTTTTGAGTCCCCAAAAGCCTTTGCCTTTCTTTTTGTTGGCATTTAGCCTATCTTTCACTTCTTGATAGGTTACGCCATAGCGTTCAATGTATTTTGCGTTTAACGCTTCATAACGCTCTTGCTGGCGTTTTTCTTTTTTCATTTTTTTGTTAGGATTCATAATTTCCCATTCCTTTTTGTGTGTAATTTAAAAATCTAAAAACACTAACCAAAAGGGAAACAAAGTTAAATTTGGAAACCCTCTTGGAGTGTGTTAAAATATGAGTAATTGTTATTAAATATCATTTTTTTAAGACCTCCTTTAAATTTATAGTAAAGTTACTATAACATAATAATTTTGAAAAAACAATACTAAATGCAAAAAAAATAAAAAAAGGCACATTATTATGTGTCTTTTTTATTTTTTATCTAGTACGAATGCTGGAATCTGATTCATTATTTGTAATACTATAATTTTCTCCGCTAGCATTTATCAAATCGTTTTTATATTCTTGAATAATAGTATATTCAGGTGAATTAGGAACAAAATCCATAGATAACTCTTCCAAATTTTTACTTACAACTTTGTTATAATTTTCATTTGAACCAAATATATCTATAACGCCTTTTATACACTCATCAACATAAGTTACCGCTAATTCCTGACTCTTTTCAATTGTATTTGAGTTTGAAAAGTTCCCAACAAATAAATTTTTACCATACTTGCTGTCAAGTTTATTTCTCAATAGACTAATTTTTGTTTTTATTACCGCAGAGGTAGGCTGTTTTACATCAATAGCCTTTAAAAAATTCATTGTTGCGAGTCCTGACAATTCTTGTTTAAATTTTTCCTCACGACCAGTCAACGAAGACATATATGAGTCAAATATTCTCAAATGAACTGGAACATTTAAGTCACTAACCATAACGACACGATCGTCCTTTTCAGTATCTATACGCTTATAAGCCGCAAATGTTCCCCAAATCGTATTTCTAACGGCTAAATCTGTCATCTTTCTTTGCATAATATCAACCTCGCTTTATAATTACATTAGAATTATATCATATTAACTTATCTTTGTAAATACTTTTTTTTGAAAATCAAGTAATATTAATTTGCAAGGTTTTTTTATTTATTGTTCTTATTTATTAAATATAACATAAAATATAATATTAAAAATAAGAGGTATGTAATGGCAGTAGAAGAAACCAAAAACACGGTTATAAAATTGAATGAAAGTAATAAAAATTTTAGTAATCACAAAATTATAATTGAAAATAGAAAGTCCGCCTGTATAACAGGAGTAAACAAAGTCGATAGTATCAACCCTACATTTGTAAGTTGTCAGGTATTAGGTACAACCTTGGTAATAACAGGCACAGAACTACGGGTAGACAAATTAGATGTTAGTGCCGGAAATTTGGAAATATTCGGGAATATTGACAGTATAAAATATCAAGGCGAACACAAAAATATTTTGAAAAGACTTTTTAAATAATGTTATTTGAAACAATAGGGCAAATTTGGTTTTTCCTTTTGTTAATCTGGTTTGGAATAGTTAGCGGATTGATTGATGAAATAGGTAAGTTTCTAAACACTCACCTCACAAAAAAAATAACAACAAAAAAAGCAAATCACACCAAAATTAAAAATGCAAAGAAAAATAGTACTTGGCATTTACAGATTTTACTTTTTGTTGCAGATTTTATTCGCGTAATTATTGCCAGCGGAATATTTTATCTGTCATCAATATTTTATAACTACGGAGATATACGGCTATATTCCATATTAGCCTTTGCCGGCGGGTTTATTTTGGAACGAAAAGTGTTTACTTATTTGATTGCAAAAATCATACTAGCAATCAAAAATAAATTGCAAAAGAAAGCAACAAAGCAAGTTTCTTCCTAATTTTTACATTTATTAAATATAAGTTTTAAAATAACAAGTTTAAATTTGACTTATACAAGGTATAATTATAACAAATAAAAAATCCAACTAAAAATTAAAGTTGGATTTTTATTCTACTAATTTTTTTCTTTTTTATTCTTATTGTGAAATTTAAGATAATCTCTAAAACCATACCAAAGAATTACCAGAAATTGTAGCGGTATCCCTATCAGGAAAAATAGCCACAAATCATAAATATTGAATGTCAAATAAATTGAAAGTGGCAATGTCCAGATAAGAACGGTAACACACAGGGCAATGCTCCAATTTGGGCCCCAGAGTGAAGCAAATATTATCGCCACAATGGCACTCATAGGGATAGCATAAATAAAGCATAACCAGATCCCTTGCAAAGAAGGTAAAAAAATCCTTAAAGCAACAAAAATAATTGTTGATAAAAGCCAAACGGTTATTATTGAAATTGCACCTATAAACCATTTTGATTTAGCAGATAGCGGAGGTTTTTGATTTTCCATTTTGATAGGTTCATCGCCCTCAATAAAAAAGGTATCAATCTTAATTTTATAAACATCTGCTAACAATTTTAAAGTGCTAAGGTCAGGCAAAGATTCACCTCTTTCCCATTTGGAAATAGCCTTGTCGCTGTAATTGATGCGACTGGCCAATTCACCTTGCGTCAATTTATTTTCTTTACGCAATTTAATTAAGTTTTTTGCAACTATATATTTTAAATTATCCATAAAGGTATTTTAATACTTTTACAATATTTTTGCAACTAAAATACGCCATTTTACCAATAACTCTACTGTGGGTAGAATTGTTTATTTTTGTCTCTACTTTTGCGAACTGTAATAGTAGAGTCAAATTTGTGCAAAGTAGGTTGTGAAAATCATATAAAATTAATAAAATGAAGTCATATGTAGTGATACATTGAAACTCGTGGAGGTAATTAAATGAGGAACTTAAAAGATTATAAAACAGCCATCTTGGGTGATTCTATTGCAAAAGGTATCATTTTTCAAGATGATAAAATAATAAAATTAAAAGAAAATGCGGTAAGTATAATAGAAACACACTATGATATTCAAATTGATAATCAGTCATATTTTGGGCAAACTCTCAAAAAACTTTGTGAAAAGAATTTTGTAGAAAGATATATTTCAAAAATTAATCCTAATGACAAAAATGTTATGGTACTTTCTATCGGTGGGAATGATAGTGATTATGACTGGGCTATGGTAGGGCAAGACCCAAAAACAGAAGAGGCACAACATACCAAAATAGCAGAATTTTCCATACTCTTGCAACAAACTATTACCAAATTAAAAGAGGCTAATGTATCTGTCATTTTGACTACCTTAGTACCTCTTGATGCTACAAGATTTTTTGAAAATAGAATTTTAAAATTAGCACCTATGCAAAATACACTGGCATTTTTACATCAAGATTTATCAAATATTTACAGAATGCAAGAATGTTTTAGCAATGATATAGTAAGACTCGCTTTGAAAAATAATTGTCAACTCTTGGATATTCGTTCTCAATTTTTATTACAGCGTTCGCTACCTAATGTATTATGTGAAGACGGTATTCACCCAAATAAAATGGGGCAAGAATTAATTGCAAATTCTATTATAAATATCTTGGATGAAAATAATTAATCTATAAAATTTTTCTTTTTTATATGTACAAAATTTATAAATTATGGTAAAATATTTATATAAATAATATAGGAGAAAATAATGCCTACATACAGAACAAACAAATCACCCCACAAAAATCGTTACGCTAATGGTACATTACCAGAATTAAATAAAAAACCTGAACCTAAAAAAATTGTAAATTATGCAATTTATAGAGTATTTCCAAAAGATAAAACTTATAGTAAAGACACCGAGGAAAGAGTATATAATATTGGCAGTATTATTTTTGATATGCCACTTAATTATTGTGTAGGCAATTTTCCTATTACTGGTACAAAGCAACTATTCAATATAAATATGAGTCAATCTCAAATTGATGATATGATGAATACGCCAAAAACTATCGTTAAACATATGCCTATGCGTATGATGGATATCCACGATACAAAATGGCTTGTTAATGAATATTTTATGTTAGCACCAAATATTAATGATGATAGACCAATAAAAGACCCACAACTTCCAGTTGTTTATAAAATTACTATCTCAAATAAACTGTCAAGTGATTTGCATTATCAAATTAGTTTACAGGCTTTACTGGGTGGTTGTATTGACGGTTTGTTAAATTTAGCCCGTTTTGACAAAACTTTTGACCCTACTGAAAATGAATATTTACCAAAGAATTTGCCAGAAGATTCCATAGTAAATAAAACAATGATTTATAAAGATGAGGAAATTGCAAATTCTTCTTGCCCACATATTCATCAAGTTAATGAACTCAACGCTCACAAAAAATCTTATAATCGAATTTATAGCGAATACTTGCCAGAATGTGAAAAATGTGATTTAAGTGAAGCACTATCTTATATGTGCAAAACTTGCAATATTGTCAACACTCGTGAATTTGACGCAAGTTACAAAACAGCAGATATAATCAAGGGACTAAAATCTAAGACTATAAAATGTGAACCGCTTGATACAACAAAAATGGCAGATGAAATTATCGAAAGTACCAAGTCTGCAAAAACAGTTAGTCCGCAAAGAACTCTTGGTATTTTAAATTAAAATAAAAACTCTATATAAAAATATAGAGTTTTTTCTTTTTTTATAGTATACATACTCAAAATAGACTTATAATGCTGTTTTTTTACAGTATAAACTATCTATTTTGAATTTTCTAATATATAAAAATTTCTTTTATGAATTTTTTGTTAAACTAAAAAACTTTTCATAGTCTAACACTTACTAACCAAATTTGACATACTAACCCAACAAAAAACATTCATATACTTGTTTTTTATTCTTTGTACAAATTTTTGTATAAAGTTTGTGTAAAGCCATATTTTTGTTGAAGCATAGCCAACTGTGGATTGTTTTTTGGTGATTTCTGTTTTAATAATTTACACCTTAGCATTATATTTTTTGGTGAATGAGAAAAATCTACAAACTCCAAAACATCTACATTATAACCAAAATCTTTCAAAATTAATGCTCGAAAACTATCTGTTAATAAAGCACTAAAACGCTCTTTTATTAATCCGTGAGATAATAAAATATCAAAATCACCGCCGACTCCTATTTGCGTATTTATTTCGTGCTGGCAACAAGGAACACTAAAAATATAAGGCACTTTATTTTGTATAGCGTACAACAAAGCAAAATCGGTAGCAATGTCACAAGCGTGCAAAGTTATCAACATATCCACCTTGCCTGTGTATAACTTATTTTTTGTTATATCATTTACGAAAAATTCCAGATTTTCATAATTGTATTTTTTGGATAAATCATTACAAAGTGCAACCACTTCTTCTTTTAAATCATAGCCTATTACCTTGGCTTTTATCTTTTTTATTTGTGTAAAATAGTAATAAACAATAAAAGTTAAATAAGATTTTCCACAACCAAAATCTAGTATGGTTATTTCATTTTTATCAAATTTATTAAATTCGTCGTCCAAAATTTCTACAAAGCGATTAATTTGCTTATACTTATCGTACTTTGCCTGAACCACCTTGTTTGTTTCAGTGAATATTCCCAAATCACGCATTACAGGAATATCCATTCCTTCATTTAACAAATACTCTTTTTGATGATTGTGTTCAAACGCTGTTTTAGTAGTTTGGCATTTATTATTTACAACATATGTGATTTTACCCTTTTTGCTTGCCAGTCCTATAATTTCTCTATCGCTCATAAAAATATTAATTTGCCTGTAATCTGTCCCAAAGCCTGTAAACACATATTCACACATTTCATTTGATAAAAGATTTTTGTGAAAAACTTGTTTGTTTACAAATTCCTCCACCTGCCAAAACTCTTGTCCTTTTAGCATAATAGGGTGAATTACAGTTTTGATATTATTTTTATTTACCGCTTTACTCAAAACTATTTTTGAAATTTCACTTTGTTCATTTTTTAATAATTCATTTAATTCCAGCATTGTTTACCTCTTTTTATTTTCTAGATTTTAGCATAGTAAATAGCAATTTGCAATTAGAAAAAGAAAAAATGCCTAAATAATAGACATTTTTTCTTATTATTTATTTAGAATAAATTGATGGGCTAAGTGTTTGATTTGTATCGTGCTGTTCACTATCCGTTGTTGATACTTGATAAATTTCTGTTAATGAACCACTATTCTCAAAAGTATTTCCTTGATATGTAGTAGTAGTGTTATTTGCCACAGTTAATTTTGGACTCAATGTTTGTACTGTATCGTGTTGGTCACTATAATCCTTGTTAGTATAATGGAAAACAATATTACTACCCTGAGGCTCATTTTGATTTTCGCAAGCAGGGAAACAACCAGAAGTTTCACTTAATTGTGTTTCTTGTAAATTTGCCACATATTCACAAATTCGTCTCATTTTTTCTGCTGGTTGAATTAATTTACCAACTGTCATAGAAGTAAGTTCTGCCTTTCTAATTGCATCAATCTCACACATATAACTTGTTATATTGTCAAAAGCAGTATCCTGCTCTTTATTCGTATATGCTCCCAGTAAAGAAATATGTGAAAATTTTAATTCCTCACGGAGTTTAGACAAGGCACATTGCTTTGAGTATTCAAACTGTTTAGTAAGTTCAAACAAATGTTTGTCATTATCCATTGTGTAAATGCCTTCTTCATTCTTCTCGATTTTGTCTACAGGAAGACATCTTGCCATTTCATTTACAATTTTGAGCATTAAAGTGGTGTATTGATTGAGTATAATTTTTGATTTCGTATTATACTCATTTTCTTTATAAAAAGTTTCCAAAAAATTTGTTGGGTCAATAGTAGTAAATGGTATTTCAAGTTCCTTTGCTCTTTGCTGAGCCTGATGCTTTGTAGATTTAAACATATTATACTCTCCTTCCTTTTAAATTCTAGACATATTATAACATAAAAATAAGACTCTTTCAAGACGTAACTAAAAATTTTTAGCAAAAATTGGTTATTGACTTTATACTCGACAAGTGATATAATTACGAAAATTTCAAATGAGGTACTAAAATGAAAGTTTACGATGATTTAAAATATAAAATAATAAACAGAAAGGCCTTGAAAGAAAAGGCTAAACTTATGGCATTGCTCGAAAAAAGTGAAGAATTAAGATACAATACAAATGGTGAACCTTTAACACCAAAAGCGAGAAAGCGTTTGGATATTGAAGATTATGCACTTGGAGCAGTTGTTGGGATGTTGTTTGGTGGAATGGTAGGATTCATAAAAGGTGAAATAGATGTGAAAGCATTAACTGACCAGGCATATGCGGAACACGGTGAAGAAATAAGCAAAAATCAAGCAGAAGCAATGGATAAAGTCTTAACTGAATTATCAAAATATCCTTTGGATTTGAGCAATGTAAATATAGACAATATCGATCAAGTAATGTCAGATGCTTATGATAACTGTTTTATAGCATTTGGTGGACATTTTGGGAATTTTCAAATAATAATAAAAGAGGGCTGGAATGCGTTTTTTATTGATTATAGAAATGGCCTAGAAGACAAAGTAAATGCACAATTAGCATCGGCAATAAATGATTATGTTGACCCTTCATATGCCACATCGATATTAACGACTAACACACTGGTAAGTGGTTTTGCAGCGGCTGGTATTATGCTAGGTGTATTATATGGTAAAAATAAATATAATCAATACAAAGCAGATAAATTAGACAAAGATATACAAAGATTGGAAATTTTGGAAAAATGTCAAGAAGATGCAAATGGTGATAGAGAGATTATTGAACAAAATATAGATAAAGAACTAGGTTTAGCAATAACAAAAGCCTAATTAATCAAAAACACGAATTTTACTCGTGTTTTTTTTCTAAAAATTTTAATACTCCAACTTTATTTTTAGCAAAATAAAAAAGACTAGTTTAAACTAGTTCTTTTATCTTTTATTAAAATACACAGGGGGACTCATTGTAACCGAAGTGTCGTGGCGACCTGATTCGTTGGATGATATATCTTCATCATAATAATCGCTCATATCTTCTGTGCAACTTAATTTCTCACGCTCATTTTGTGCTTCATATTCATTAATTTTTTTGATTTTTTCATCATCCGTCATCAAAACTGCATTAATTTGAGACTCCTGTAATGCTTTTGTCAATCCCTGCTCTTCTATCATACAATTAGTCAATACATCTAATATAAAATCCTGTTCTTTCTTAGTTTCCGCAATGAAAAACAATCTATTTAATTCCTGACGAGTTAAACTAAAACTTTTACTAATATTACGGATAAGGTTACCCGCCTCCATACTTAAATTATAAAATTTTTCATTATTTGAAATACACAAAAGCCCTTCACTATTAAAAGTAACTTTATCATAAGGATAATAAAATAACATCTCCGTTACAATGCTCAAAAGACGACTTGTTACATTTGGTAATAAAAAACCTTCCATATCATTTTTATATTGACTTTTTATAAATGAAAGTAAAAAATCTTCTGGGTTAATAGTTTGGTATTCAATACTTTTGTTTTGTTTATTTCCTTGGTTTTTCTTTTTTCTAAAAATAATATTTTTTAATATGGTTGTGCTGTTTTCTACTTTTTGTCTAGCCATAAAAACTCCTTTAAAATTCAAAGGAATTATATCATAATAAAGCACCTATTTCAAGATGTTTTTTAAAATTTTATTTCAAATTTTTAATAGAAAACAAATACATACATAAAATTTATCAATTTTTGAAACTGAAAAAGTAAGCAAAAGTTTAATAAAAATAAGTCCCAAATTTTACTAAAATTAAAACTAACATATTTTTTTCTGGGATATAAAAAAATAGCATAATCTCAATTTTACACTGATATTATGCTATTTTTTAACTATTGATAATTCTCAACAAAGAAAAAACACTGTAATTAAACAGTGTTTTAATTTTTTTAATTTACACTTGTAGTGTTTTGAACTTTTACTCCTGGTCCCATTGTAGAACTAATACTAATAGAACGGAAGTATGTTCCTTTGCTTGAAGCAGGTTTTGCTTTTGCCAAAGCATCTACTAATGATTGGTAGTTTTGCATCAATTTTTCTGCACCAAAACTTGCTTTACCGATAGGACAGTGTATAATGTTATTTTTGTCAAGTCTGTATTCTACTTTACCTGATTTAACATCATTCAAAGCCTTTACGATATCAGTAGTAACTGTACCGCTTTTTGGGTTTGGCATCAAGCCTTTTGGTCCTAAAATCTTTGCTGCACGACCTACTACACCCATCATATCAGGGGTAGTAATACATACATCAAAATCTAACCAGCCTTGTCCAACTATTTTTGCAATAATTTCTTCTGCTCCAACATAGTCAGCGCCATTTTGAGTAGCGATTTCTGCGTTGTCGCCTTTTGCAATTACTAATACTTTTAATTTTTTACCAGTACCAGCAGGTAGTACAACCGTACCACGAACCTGTTGGTCAGCCTGACGGCCATCAACACCTAATCTAGCGTGAAGTTCGATAGTTTCATCAAATTTTGCTTTTGCAGTCTTTAAAACTAAGTCAATAGCATCACTAGGAGAATAGGTTTTGTTTATGTCAATTAATTTTGCGGATTCAATATATTTCTTTCCTTGCATAATTCCCTCCAAAAGATAGCGATTACTCGCCGTCTTTATTCTCCTCTTTTTGTACTGTGATACCCATACTACGAGCAGTTCCTGCAATCATAGACATAGCAGACTCAATAGTAGCAGCATTTAGATCTGGCATTTTCACTTGTGCAATTTCACGAACTTGTGCCATTGTTAGTGTTCCTACCTTTTCTTTTTTACATTTACCACTTGCGTGCTCTAATCCAGCAGCCTTTTTGATTAAAACTGGTGCTGGTGGAGTCTTCATCACGAAACTGAATGAACGGTCAGCATAAATGTTAATAACAACAGGGATAATTGTACCAGCCTGTGATGCGGTAGCATCATTAAATTGTTTAACAAATTGACCAATGTTTATACCAGTAGGTCCCAAAACGCTACCAACTGGTGGTGCAGGTGTTGCTTTTCCCGCAGATAGTTGCAATTTTACAACTTGTAAAGGTTTTTTCTCTGCCATAAAATTTCCTCCTTATGTGGTAATAACGAATAGATAATTAAAAATTTTTACCTACTCTCCCAAACTTACACTGCAAACGGCAAATTTGCAATGTGGATATATTCACGGTTTTATAAACCGATTATCCCAAAATTATAATTTTTTTACTTGTGAATAAGATAGTTCAAGAGGGGTTTCCCTACCAAACATATTTACCACAGCAGTACATTTTTGGTTTACCTCGTCTACACGGGTAATTTTGCAAATGGTATTTGCCAAAGCACCAGACAAGATTTGCACCTCATCTCCCACTTCCAAAGAAAAGTCCACTGCAACTTTTTCAAGGTGCATTTTGCGGATTTCCTCATCTGTAAGAGGCAAAGGTCTTCCCTTTGGACCAACAAAACCAGTAATTCCTCTGGTATGAGTAATGGTATGCCAGATATCATCTCCATAAATCATCTTTATAAAGATGTAGCAAGGCATAGATTTTCTATTTACGATTTTACGCTTGCCTGACTCGGTTTCTTCAATAACATCTTCCGTTGGAATCATTATTTCAAAAATACGATTTTGCAAGTTACCGTTTTCCACTACCTGTTCCAAATTTTCTTTGGCTACTGCTTCATATCCAGAAAAAGTGTGTAAAACATACCACTTAGCATCAGGACCATTTTTAGCAACTTCTACTTCATCAACTTCCTGTTCAACTAAGTTTTCATTGAC
>Ga0172377_10002292_pt1 | contig 19530 bp, 19 predicted proteins | sample Pumphouse3metaG_FD_119749 | JGI IMG/M metagenome (GOLD analysis project Ga0172377, IMG submission 119749) | Leachate microbial communities from a municipal landfill in Southern Ontario, Canada - Pumphouse #3 metaG | ecosystem: Engineered > Solid waste > Landfill > Unclassified | place: Canada...
AAGAAGAAAGACCTCGCTGCAATCGCCATGAGTTACGGTCATGTATATGTTGCCTACATCGCTCACGGAGCCAGCCAAGCTCAAATGCTTAAAGCAATGAAGGAAGCCGAAAGTTATCCGGGTCCATCTCTAATCATTGCCTACTCACCATGTATTTCTCATGGTTTGCGTGCAGGCATGGGCAAAGCGCAACAACAAGCCAAGCTTGCGGTTGAATGCGGATATTGGACACTTCTCCGTTATGATCCACGTTTGGCCGAAGAAGGCAAGAACCCATTGCAAATTGACTCCAAAGAGCCAAATTGGGAACTATACAATTCCTTCTTAATGAGCGAAACGCGTTATTCGCAATTAAAACAAATTAATCCAAATCAAGCCGAATACTTATTAGAACATAACATGAAAGAAGCCCAAAAACGCTATAAGAACTATGTTCGTCTAGCTTCTTTGGATTATTCCAACTAAGGTAATCCCGGGGGTTTAAAAGCCCCCTTTTTTTATTCTTAAAAAATTGCGTTGGCTTTTTTTTAAAAAAAATAATAAGCAGAAAAATTAATTGATTTGTTATTTTTTCTTGTTTCGTGTATAATATGGCTATATATAGTCTTATGGCTGTTAAATGAGATATTTAGGACAAAGGAGGTCCAAAAGATGTTAAAAAGAAAAATTGTCGCAGTTACGCCGCTTGTGGCAACTTTAGTGTTTTTATTGCTTGGGTTTATTTGGGAGGCATGGCATCCGGGTTGGATAGTATTTTTGTCAATTCCAATCGTTGGCACAATTGAGAAAATAACCCGTAAAAATATGAAAGCCAAGATTACTTCTTTAACGTTTCTTTTTTGCTTGATTACATTCTTTATTTTAGGTTTCGCTTGGGGTGCTTGGCATCCGGGATGGCTTGTGTTCTTTTTGATACCGATTGTGTCGACACTAGTCTATTCGTAGGATAGAGAAATGGAACCGTCAAGAAACGATCGACAACTTAACTACGCTTTAAAGAAGAACAAACCGCGCCTTTTATTTCCCATCCTGAATACAGTTTTTGCGGTTGCGATAGCGGTATTTTTAACGGTTGTCGCGATTAAACAAAAACAACCTGTGTGGGTTTATTTTGTCATTTTTCTCTTTTTGGTGATTTATCCTTTAAGCAGTTGGTACAACAGTTATTTTTCCAAAAAATATGCCCGAAAAAAAATCTACAACGTTCAAGAAGAAGCCGAACAGATGTTACAATATTCCAAGCATTTGATCCACAGAACCAAATATCAATTGACCGAAGAAAGCCGCTTAGCTTTTTTTGTGAATTTCACGGATACAATTAATGAACAAAAGGTAAGCTTCAACAATAAGACCAAAGAGTTCGAACCGTTAAGCATTGAAAAGAACAAAAAACTTGCGCTTTTAACGATTGGTTTATCGTTTGCGGGGGCGGCGATTGATCCGACCTCCAAAGAGGTGAAAGGAATCATGGGAATGGTTCCGTGTTCGATTTGGGTTAAGAAAAAACTAAGCCCGCCTCTGGCAGAGCCGGGAACGGTATTGGTTGATTTTGGCGATTTTGCGGTGGAGGGGGAAGTTATTTTCCAATATCGCAAAAAGGAAGATATCTATTACGATTCCAAAAGCGGTTGGCTTTGCTTTGGATCACGCAAACTTACCAAATTGGATGAAGCGGTAAAAATCGCTGATGAGGTTATTTTGGTTGTTCGAAACAACGATTTGGTATCCATTTGGGTAAAGATTAAAGAAAACATGGTTTTTAGTTAAAAACAACCCCAAAAGAAATTAAGAGGAAGTCAAAAAAGGGCTTCCTCTTATTTGTTTTAATTATGCATATTGAGTGCGTATATTACCTATTTTTGATATAATAATATGTTGAGGTAGATTAACCATGAAAACAATTTTTGCCAAAATAATTATTGCTTTTTTCATTTTTTTACTTATGCCAACAGCTTTATCAGTGGATGCGGAAAGCGAGTACCTGTTTAAACAATTTAATTTTTCGGGATATCTTAATACCGAAAGTGTGGTAATGCTTGAATATAATAAAAACCATTTTGACAATAATGCTTTAACTTCCATTTGGTCAGGAATCGAAGAAATTTTGCTCAAAACGGAAAGAAACTTTTCAATCTCCCAAACACCTTATATGGCCAGTTACAAAATTGATAAGTCCAAATTGATGTTAATCAATGAACGAAGCGGAACCGGCGAAAAAACAACCGTCGACCAAGATTTTATCGATTTAATAAAATTGGCGGTTGAAGTAGCAGAAGCCACCAACGGAGGGTTCGATCCCACGATTGGACCGCTTACGACCCTATGGAAAATTTCCGAATTGTCCGAGTACTGCCGAACCGACAGCATGGATTATGATGCGGAACGCTGCGAAATACCTACGGATGATGAAATTAACAAAGCTATACAAAAAATAGATTACACTTCAATTGAAATCGATGAAACAGAAATGACCGTTTATTTGCCGAATCCTGGTATGAAACTGGATTTAGGCGCAATCGCCAAGGGGTTTGCTGCAGACAAGGTTACCGAATATCTAATCAGCCAAGGATTTCACTTTTTTATGATTAGTCTCGGAGGAAATGCCTATAACTACGGCGAAAGCATACTCTATCCCGGCAAAAGCGAAACTGTATTAACCAATCCTTTTGGCGGCGATTATTTGTTAAAACTTTTCGGGAATTCCCAAACCATTGTAACATCCGGTGTTTACGAACGTTACATCGAAGTAGGCACAGATATATATCACCATCTGTTAAATCCTAAAACTGGTTATCCTTTTGACAATAATTTAATGTCCGTGTCAATTGTTGTGGATTACAAAGAAGGCTTTTATGCTTCGGCGTTTGCTGATGCGTTTGCCACCGGTATTTTTGCCCTTGGCTTGGAAGAAGGCTTAGCCTATGGGGAAAGCCGGCCTGACATGGAAGCGATCGCCGTTACGAAAGACAAAAAAGTATACGCCACGAGTAACCTTGATTTTAAAGCTGAAAAAGGATTGACAGAAGACTTTGAGTTATATGTGGGCGGAGAAAAGATAGATTTAAAACCGGTGCCGGTTGATCCGACCGACCCCGAGGATCCCTCGCCATATGATCCAACGCAGGATTTATTGATTGCCTTAATATTTATCGTAATCGGTTTTGGTGCAACCGTTTTGTTAGTATATACTTTAAGAAAACCTAAGAATAAAACAAAAGAGGAATAAATATGTCCATATTGAAAATAAAAAACCTTCGCGTTTCGGTTGAAGGCAAAGAAATCTTAAAAGGAATCGACCTAGAAATAAAAACCGGGGAATTCCATGTTATCATGGGGCCCAACGGAACCGGAAAATCAACGCTTGCTTCGACCATTATGGGACACTTTAAATACGAAGTAACCGATGGCGAAATTGATTTGGACGGCGAAAACCTGTTGGAAATACCGGTAGACAAACGTTCCCGAAAAGGCTTGTTTTTAGCCATGCAATACCCAAGCGAAATCAGCGGGGTAACGAATGCGGATTTCATCAAGACGGCTCTTCAGGCGCGTCTTCCGGAAGGCGAACATATACCGCTTTTCAAATTTATCAAAACGCTTGATAAAGCAAGCAATGAGTTGAAAATGCACAGCGATTTGCCACACCGATATGTCAACGTCGGTTTTTCTGGCGGTGAAAGAAAACGCAACGAAATTTTGCAAATGAAAATCTTGAAACCGAAATTTGCTATCCTGGATGAAATCGATTCTGGTCTGGACGTCGATGCTTTGCGGATTGTGGGTGAAAACGTAAGTTCCATGAAAAACAGCGACTTCGGTGCTTTAATCATTACTCACTACGAAAGACTTTTGGATTACATTGATGTCGATTGTGTCCATGTCATGCTGGACGGACGAATAGTAAAATCAGGCGGAAAAGAACTGATTGCCCAAATCGATGAAAAAGGCTATGACTGGATAAAAGACGAAGTCGGTTTGGTTGACGAACCAATCAATGTTATCGGAAAAGTAAGCGTAGGCACATGCGCCGTCAAAAACGTCTTGGATACGGGAAATGGTACCAATGGCAACAATAAAAATCGATAAACCCGCACCAAATCCCATCGTTATCGAGGATAGCGACGAGAAGCAATTAATTCATGTTTTGCCCTTACAAAACGCCACCCTTTATCATAAGAATAATAACGGTATTAAGCATGTAATCATTACTTTGGAAAAAGCCGCCAAGTTAACATATCTTCTGTGGCAAAAAGCATGCGAACTAAATGTTCGTTATGATATATATTTAAAACAAGACGCTGAGCTTACCTTTTATTCGATGACTTCTTCCAACGAAAACATTTTGATGAACCCCACGGTTTACTTGCAGGAACAAGGTGCCAAAGTTCAAATCATGAATGTCTTTTTGGCTTTAGGCAAAGCGGAAGTGTCTTGCGATTCGAATATCTTGCACGAACAAGGCAGTACCATCAGCAACCACGAAAGTTATATCATTGCTTTGGACCAAGCGGTTGTCAAAGTCAACAATAATTCGAAAATTGTAAAAGGTGCTAAAGGAAGCAATGCCAATCAAGTGACTAAGGGGCTTAACATCGGCGACAATAGTCAAATAATAGCCGACCCTAATCTGTTTATCGAGGAACACGATGTCATCGCCCACCACGGTGCCGCAATCGGTTCGTTGAACAAAGACGAATTGTTCTATTTGATGAGCCGCGGTTTAACCGAAGAACAAGCCTCCAAAATCATCATTATGGGGTTCTTGCAACCGTTGCTTGACCACATAACCGATGAATTAACCAAAACAGAAATCAAAGAGGATTTCGAACATAAATTAAAGTAGGTGATATTTTTGTTAAATAAATCGATTAAAAACGATTTTCCCGTTTTAGTCAATAACCCCGATTTATGTTATTTGGACAGCGGGGCTACTTCGCTAAAAATAAAAGCCGTGATTGACAAGATGAAGGAATATTACGAATATTACGGCGTCAATATCCATCGCGGCGTCTATCAATTGAGCCATCAGGCAACTACCGAATACGAAGAAACAAGAGACGTTGTGGCTAGGTTCATCAATGCCAAACCCGAAGAAATCATTTACACCAAAGGAACTACCAACGCTTTAAACATGGTAGCTTCCATCTTAAGCAAAACTTTATCCTCGGGAGACGAAATCATTGTTTCGGAACTCGAACACCACAGCAGCGTCCTTCCTTGGCAACATATTGCGGCAGAGAAGGGATTGATGCTTCGCTATGTCGATTTAACTGTCGATGGCAGGATTACTTTAGAAAACTTCAAAGCAACAATATCACCGAAAACCAAAGTCGTGGCCATTACATATGTTTCCAATGTAATGGGTTATATTACCCCTTTAAAAGAAATCATCCAAGAAGCCCATAAAGTTGGGGCGGTAGTGATTGTGGATGCGGCGCAAGCGGCTCCTCACATTAAAATCGATGTAAAAGATTTGGATTGCGACTTTTTGGCGTTTTCCGCTCATAAAATGCTGGGACCGACCGGTTTTGGCATTCTATACGGAAAAATGCGGATATTGGATTATTTGGATCCTTATGAATACGGAGGCGATATGAATGACGACGTTTGTTTGTTTGAAGCAACATATCGCGATGTACCGTACAAATATGAAGCGGGAACCATGCCGATTGCCGAAGCGATTGCCTTTAAAGAAGCCATCAAATATATAGAAAAAATCAAAATAGATAAAATTCACGAACATGAAAAAGCCTTAATCGCTTATGCAATGCCTAAACTTTTGGCAATCAAAGGAGTCGAAGTATATAATCCGACAACGGATACCGGAATCATCGCCTTCAATATCAAAGGCGTCCATCCCCATGATGCGGCTACGCTGTTTGACCAAAACAATGTCGCGCTTCGTGCCGGCCACCACTGTGCGCAGTTAATCACCAAGTGGTTGGGGGTTTCCGGAACTTTACGAGCAAGTTTTTACCTTTACAATACGATTGAAGATGTCGATCGCTTCCTTGAAGCGGTGAAAGCAACCGTTTCGTTTTTTGAAAGGATTGGATAAAAAATGAGAACCGTTGAACAATTGTATCGCCAAGTTATCATGGAACACTACAAAAACCCCCGAAATAAAGGTTTAAAAGAAGAAGCGGGATATAAGAAATTAAGACTAAAAAATCCTAGCTGCGGCGACGACGTAACAATTCAAATTAACTTAAAAGACGGAAAATTATTGGATATCCGCCATGTCGGAACGGGCTGTTCCATCTGCTGCGCATCGGCTTCAATCATGAGCGAATTAATGAAAAACAAAACCACTGCCGAAGCTAATGCTTTAATCGAAGATTATTATCATTTGATAAAGGGCGAAGAACCAAGCGACATGGACGCTTTGGAAGAAGCGCAAGTCTTTTCGGGAGTTGCGCAATTCCCTGCCCGCACTAAATGTGCGACCATTGCCTGGCGCGCCCTTGATACTTTAATCAACGGCAGTTCGGAAGAGGATAACGAATATGAGCAATCTTGATAAAATCGGTTCAGAATACAAATACGGTTTTAAAACCGAAGCTCCTACCGTATTCGATACCGGAAAAGGGATATCCGAAGAAATAGTCAAAAAGATATCCGCTTTTAAAAATGAACCAAAGTGGATGGAAGAAAATCGTTTAAAAGCTTACCATGAATTTGCCAAAATGAGATGGCCATCCTTTGGTCCCGATTTATCCAGCTTGACTTTTGATGAATATATCTATTACATCAAATCAAGCGAAAAAACTGTAAATCGCTGGGACGAAGTGCCCGAATCAATTAAAAAAACCTTTGACCAATTGGGTATCCGGGAAGCCGAACAAAAGTATTTGGCAGGTGTATCCACCCAATTCGAATCAGAAGTCGTATATCATAACACCATCAAGGAATTGGAAGAATTGGGTGTGTTATTCTGCGACACCGACACTGCGGTAAGGTTATACCCTGATTTGGTCAAAGAATATTTCGGAAAAATCGTTCCTGCCGCGGACAATATGTTTGCCGCACTGAATACCGCTGTTTGGAGCGGGGGTTCGTTTATCTATGTTCCCAAGGGAGTAAAAATCGAAAAACCGCTACAATCATACTTTAGAATCAACACCGAACAAATGGGGCAATTCGAAAGGACGTTAATCATTGTCGACGAAGGCGCAAGTCTCCACTATGTTGAAGGCTGCACCGCGCCGATTTATTCCAAAGATTCGCTTCATGCGGCGGTGGTGGAGATTTATGTCAAAAAAGGCGGGTATTGTCGTTATTCCACCGTGCAAAATTGGTCTAAGAATATTGTCAATTTGGTAACCAAAAGAACTTGGGTGGAAGAAAACGCCCAAATGGAATGGATTGACGGTAACATCGGTTCCAATATCAACATGAAGTACCCCGCTTGTATTTTGGCAGGTCCTTATGCCAAAGGCACAACCATTTCGATTGCCTTCGCCAGCGACGGCCAAATTCAGGATACCGGCGCCAAGATGATTCATCTGGCCCCATATACTTCCAGCCAAATTATCTCCAAATCGATTTCGCGCGGAACCGGGAAAGTCAATTACCGGGGGCTTGTGCGTCATAACAAAAACGCACTATATGCTAAAAGCCATATTGAATGCGATACTTTGATGCTTGACGAAAAGTCTTTAAGCGACACCATTCCTACCAATATCGTGCAAAACTCAACATCTTTCATCGAACATGAAGCCTCGGTCTCCAAAGTCAACGAAGAACAATTGTTCTACCTGATGAGCAGAGGTTTGACCGAAGAACAGGCAACGGAAATGATCATCATGGGATTCATCGAACCGTTTGCCAAAGAACTTCCGATGGAGTATGCGGTAGAGTTGAACCAATTAATCAAATTGGAAATGAAAGGTTCAATCGGTTAAAAAAATTAGTTCCTATTTAGTTTGCTTTTGGCAAATTAACTAGGAACTTTTTTTATTAAAAAGACAAGTAAACAGGAACACCCATTTACTTGCCCTACGGAGGTGATAAATAAAGAAAAGTTAGAGCGTTTTGAAAACTAAAGGGAAGAGATTTCCTTAAGAAAGAGAATTGTTTCGTCAAGGAGTTCCCTTAATCTTTGAAAAAAATATAGGGAATTTTCAATAGGGTTTTGACATGCAAAAATATGAATGGTAAAAGTCAGTCTACCGTATTTTAGTTAAGGAAATCTCTCTATTTTATTTTAACATACTTTTGACGATTTGCCAAGAAATATGCCAAAAAAAATGGTGCCTATAGGCTTCATGAAAGGAAAATAATTTCATAATAGTTGCATTACTATTGTAAATATTTTGCAATTATTATAATATATCTGTAACAACCTGTTGGTTGAACGTTCCTATTAAAGGAGGAAACCGTGAATAAAAAGATTATCAGTTTCGGAAGTATTGTTTTTATTGTCTTGTTGGTAATTGCCATTATTTTAATTGTCGGATATAATACTTTAGTTGATCGCAAAGAAGAAATTGTTGCCAAAGAAAGTCAAGTATTGAATCGTTTAAGCCAAAGAGACGCAACGATTTACCAACTCCTTGGAGCAGTGGAAGGTTTACAAGAGCATGCAGAAAACATATATGAAATGATAACGGATGCCAGAAAAGCTTTTAACGATGCCAAAGCAGCAGGCGACACAGAAGGAATGATTGAGGCAGATGCCATGGAAGTTAAAGCCGTAAGGGAATTAATAATTGTTATTGAAGATAACCCCAACGTTAACGCCACACCCGCCTTTTTGACTTTAATGGACGAGATAACCGCTAACGAAAACGCGATTAGCGTAGCCAGAAAAGACTATAACGATCGGGTTGCCGAATACAATAAATCGGTGCGCAAATTCCCAACAATTCTTTATGCCAAGTTATTCGGGTTTGAAGCAGATAAACCTTACTGGAAGATGGACGGCAACAATGAAATTCCTAAAATTGAATTTAACAAAAATGACTAAGTATCTGAAATATATATTTTTTATTTCTTTAATTTTGTTAATGCTAGTAGGTTGCAAATCCGGTAAACTCCCAAGACCTTCAAGTGAATTTTATGTCAACGATTTTGCGAATGCTTTGTCGTTGGCAACAAAAGAAAACATTGTTTATTATAGTAATGAGGTTTACGAAGACACCAAAAAAATCAAAGACATCGGCGGCACCCAAATAGTTTTTGCCACTTTCTTGCTTGATGAAAACTTATCAAGCGGAGAAATCGATATCACTGCTTTATATCGCAAGTGGGGCATCGGCAAGAACGATATGGGAATATTTACGGTATTGTTTTTTGAGCGCGACGATGACGGTTTGTTAACTTTATCCGAAAGTTACATTGAAGTCGGATATCGAATGGAACAATATTTGACCGCAGGAAAAATGGGAAGGATTTTGGACGAAACCGTAAATAATGCCGATTTTGAATTCGATTACGATTTGGCGGTTGCCAAACTTTTGTTCGAATACTTAATTATTGTGACCGAAGATATCTATCCCGACTTTTACGAACCGTTTACTTATGATTTGGATGAATTTGTTATCGAACGGGACAATAGTTTGGGTATCGATTATTCCTATGGGGATATACCGATGAGTTTCTTTTATTATCTTTTTTCGCCGTATTCAAGCATTTTTGAAAAAATCCTTCTCGGTTTGTTTTTTACCTTCGTTGTGGGCTTGGGCGGAACGGGATTTTTCATCAAGCGTTCTCGAGGAGGGGGAGGTTCCAGCGGCGGAATGCGCGTGGGACGTAGGTAAGGTTTATTAAAAAGGGGATGAAGTTTATGAACTTTTACCTGAGGGATTTAAAACCCGGGGATGAGGAAGGAAAAGGATATGTCCATTATGCTTCATGGCACGAAACTTATGTTGGTTTAATGCCACAAGAATATCTTGACAAAGTCACTTTGGATTATTGCATCCATATTGCCCGTACTTATCCCCAAAATACGATTGTCGCGATAGTCGATGAAAAAATCGTCGGTTTTTCCTGCTATATGGAAGAAGCGGAAAATCGCGCATCGAAAAAACCATCCTCGGAGATAATGGCGCTTTATGTGTTGAAGGAATATCAAAAACAAGGTATCGGTTATGCTTTGTTGCAAGCGGTTTTAAAACGTTTAACCCCAAAAACAGTTATTTTATTTGTGCTCGAAGGAAATGACCGGGCAATTGAATTTTATCAAAAAGCCGGTTTTGTTTTCACGAGACACAAAATAGAAAAACAAATCTCAGGAAAAACTTTAGTGGAATTGGAAATGGTCTTGTTTTTATAAAGGCTTATGGTAATAACCAAAACATGGAAATGCTTTGCTTATTTAAATAAATTTAGGAGAATATGAAAATGGTAAGAAAACTGATGTGCGTAAATATCACATCCAAAGATTCAAAAAGATTGGCGGACTTTTACCGTGCTATCGGTGTTCCCATTTATGTTAACGATGAAGATTATGACGGTTGGTTTTTGGGAAATTCCGAAAACGAAGGCTGCGTTACGGTTTGGGATGAGAACAAATGGGGGCCGTCTTGTGCGGGATTTATTACAATGGTGTTTGAGGTTGACGATTTGGAAGAAACTTATGAAAAAATCATAAGTCAAGGTATTGCCATTAATCCGCCAAGAACAGCTGATTGGGGCGGACAAGAACTTACTTTGAAGGACCCAGACGGTAACATCATCATGTTTTTATAGTTTTTAAAAAGAACTTTTCTAGCTATGTAAAAGCAATCACCCGAGTCATGAGACTCGGGTTTTGTTATTGTTTAAGGCAATTGACATTTCTAAAAAAAAGATATTGGTATCTTTTGGAAACTTCTTCCCAATTAATTAAATTAAACCAAGCATTGACATACTCTTTACGGTTGTTTTGGTATTGAAGATAATAACTGTGTTCCCATAAATCAATTGTTAAAAGCGGGATTAAGCGATACGGCAAAGGGGTGTTTTGGTTTATTGTTGTCATTAATCTCAGTTCACCGAAGGGACTTGCCACAAGCGTCACATAACCGGAACCGACAAACTCTGTTGTCAATCTTTTAAACAACTCCTCAAAACCCTCCATTGACCCAAAATAGTTATTGAGAGCTTTATGAAGCAAATTGTCTTTGATTTGTTGATTATAAGGCGTCATGGTGGCAAAGTATAGTTCGTGGTTATATACTCCCCCCGCATTCACCCAAACTTGGTTTTGAATTTCCAAAGGCAGTTGATAGATGTTCAAAATTAAATCATACAGCGTCCAATGATGATATCGAGGAAAGGTATTTAGTGTTTCATTCAGTTTGTTGATATACGATTTATAGTGTTTTTCGTAATGAGTTGAAACGACTTCCTCGCTTAAGTACGGTTCCAATTCGTTGAAACGGTATCTTAAAGGCATCGGCGTAAACGGGTAAGTTAATTTAGTCATGGTATCATTCCTTTCACAATATATATATTGTTATAAAGGGCAATTCATGATTATTTTAGGTTTCTTAAAAAACATGTTTTTAAAATCATGCGAATAAGATTTAATAAGGATGTGAGTGTAAATGGATTTTAAATTTCATGATCTGAATGTCCATTATGTGGTGGAAGGAATCGGGAAGCCGGTTATTTTTCTTCATGGTTGGGGAGGAAACCAGAAAACTTTTGATAGAATCGTCCCCAGCTTAATAAATCATTACACCGTATATCGAATCGATTTGCCGGGGTTTGGGCAAAGCGATGCTTTAATCAAATCCTTTGCGCTTGACGATTACACCGCCTTTTTAGAAAACTTTATTAGGAAACTAAAATTGGATAGTCCGATTTTAATCGGCCACTCTTTCGGGGGAAAAATCATTTTGTCCTATTTAATTAAAAACACCGATGTAAAAAAAGCGATTCTAATATCAAGTTCCGGGATAAAACACCCCTTAAGCTTAAAGAAACGCTTGCAGGTTGCATGGTTTAAGATAAGAAAAAGGTGGTACATATATAGAAAAGACGGAGTTGCTTTACAAAAACTATATGAAAGATCCGGAAGCGAAGACTATCGAAATGCGGGCTTGGTAATGAAAGAAACACTATCTAAAATTGTCGCCAAAGGTTTACAACAAGAATTAAAGAAAATCAAACAAGAAGTTTTGTTAATTTGGGGGAAGCTCGATAAAACCACGCCTTATCGCGATGCTTTGATAATGAATAAAAGAATCAAAAACAGCGGGCTTGTAACGTTCGAGGAAGCGGGACATTTTCCCTACTTGGAAGATCCTGTGCGGTTTTGTTACGTCCTAAAGAATTATTTGGAAATAACGGATTGATTCTATGGATATTTTAACCTTTATTTATGTATTTGGCTGTTTAGTGGTTATGGTTCCATTTTCCTACGAATGTTTTCTTCTTTTCCAACAAGAACATTATTCCGTTAAAAAAACAATTAATTCTCTTTATTTCCGTTATTTAAGGAATAAAGCCGTTTATGCCTTATATAGCGCTATTTTTTGGGCGCTTTTGGTTGCTTTTAATTTACCAACATATTTGTACCTAGGAACGGTTGTTTGCTTTCTTTGGTACATATATTTAATTCCCAAAGCTATTGTGCCTTTAAAAATAACCCCCCGCATTATCCGCTTAATGATTACACATTCTTTGTTAATAGTTTTGGTGCTTTTGCTTTTACTTGGGTTTTCATTTTTCTTGGGTTTTTCTTTATGCATAATAGTGCTACCTTTTTTGATGTTTTTTGCAAATACAATCAATTATCCAATAGAACAATTGATTCGGGGATATTACCTTAGAAAAGCAAGGAATAAATTAGGCAAAATGCGTCACTTAATTAAAGTTGGAATTACGGGCAGTTTCGGAAAAACTTCAACAAAGAATATTCTTTCTCAACTTCTGAGTGATGCGTTTTTGGTTTTCTCGACTCCAAAATCATTCAATACTCCATTGGGGATTGCTTTAACGGTAAACAACATGCTTCCGAGTTATGCGGAGGTATTTATTACGGAAATGGGGGCGTTTCGGTTAAAAGAAATCAAATACTTGGCTGAATTTGTGAAACCGCAAATATCAATTATCACCGACATCGGTCCTCAGCACTTATCCACTTTTAAAACCATGGATAACATTGTTAAAGCCAAAACGGAAATCTTGGAAAATAACAATCCCCCATTGATTGGGATTATTAATTCCAATTCAGCTTATTTGGTTGACTATTTGAAAGAAAAAACAAATTCCAAAACCGAACTGATTTGGGTTGGAGTCGAAAATGAGAAAGCCAATATATATGCATCCAATATTCAGATAACCAATAAAGACACTTCTTTTGATATCTACATCGACGGAGTATTAAAGGCAAATGTGCAAACGAAACTATTGGGCAGACACAACATCTACAATATTCTTTTTGGAGTGGCAGGAATAATTGCTTTGCAAAACTTAGGTTACGATTTTGACTTAACCAACTTAAGTGAAAAAATCAAAAACCTAATACCGATTGAACATCGGCTTGAATTCCAAAGGTGGGGTAACTGGGATGTATACGATGACAGTTACAATTCAAACATTCAAGGATTTTTAAACGGTTTGGAAGTATTGAAAATGTGCAATAACAAAAAAATCATCATAACTCCGGGTATTGTGGATGCAGGTAAAGAAATGATTTCCTTAAATACCCTTGTAGCCAAAGAATTGTTAACCGATATTGATTTGGTATTGCTTATTGATAATCAGGCAAGCCGAATCATGGAAAAATATTTTTTGGAGCAATCATTTGATAAATATTTGCGTTTTACATCGTTTGAAAAGGGCTTAAATTACTTAAAGGCCAATTTCCCAAACGAATCAATTAGTTTATTAATTGAAAATGATTTGCCCGATCATTTTCTAATTAGGAAATAAAGAAAGGTGAAAACTATGAAACTGCAAGTAGGCGTTTTATTTGGGGGAAAATCGGTTGAGCACGATATATCCATTATAACCGCTATCCAAGTCATGAAAAATTTAGACCAATCGCTTTATGATATCATTCCCCTTTATCTCGATAAAGACAATTCAATCCTTTCCTCCCCTTATTTAACGGATTTAAAAACTTTTCAATCCGATACTCCAATTGACAAAAAAAGATGCCAGGTTTTCCTTTATCAAGACAAAGGGGGGTATAAATACCGGTTCTTGCATAAAAGATGCAAAAATGGGCTTAAAATCGACCTTATTTTGCCTTTGGTGCATGGAATGGGTGTTGAAGACGGAACGGTAGCGGGAATGTTGGAAATGATTGGAATTCCGTATAGTTCAAGCGAGGTCGGACCTTCCGCGCTTGTTCAAGACAAAGCGTGGACCAAAGATGTTCTAAAACGCCAGGGAATAATGAGTTTACCCTTTGTTGAAGTAAAAAGTGAGACTTTAAACGAAATCCCTTTTTCCTTTCCATTAATCTTAAAACCCGCTCATCTGGGTTCCAGCATCGGAATTGAAATCGTCAAAGACTTTGAAGAACTACCCGAAAAGATTTACCAAGTTTTGCTTTATGACGATAAGGGAGTTTTGGAACCGCTGCTAACTAATTTCCGGGAATTCAATTGTGCGTTGATAAAAACCAACAAAGGTTTTATTGTTTCGGAAATTGAGGAAATCATTGTGCAAAACGAGTTTTACGCTTTCACGGACAAATACGAAAAAAACCAAAATGTCGAAGTTAATAAAATCAGCAGAGCAGGAAACCGCCAGATTCCCGCAAGTATCCCCCAAGACTTAAAAAACGAGATTGAATCTTTGACTGTAAAGGTAGCTGAGGTGTTGAACCTTAAAGGAATAGTAAGAGTCGATTACTTATATGACAAAGATCGGGAAGTCTTATATGTTAACGAAATTAACCCGATACCGGGATCGTTAAGTTTTTATCTTTTTGAAAAGAAGGGTTTATCTTTTAAAGAACTGTTGAACCAATTAATTAAGTCCACTTTGATCTATCACCACCAAAAGAATAAAAAGATTACCACCTTTTCATCAAGCGTATTAAACCGCAACAATTTAATCGCTAAATGAGGCTATTTGACTTTTAGTTAAATAGTTTTTTTATTTTTCTAGGGTTAAAGGTGGTTGTGATATGGATAGTTCATATATTTTAATTGTTTTTCGTTTTGTCGCATAACAAGTGTAAAAGAAAGAAATAGTTTTCTTTTTGTATTTAAGGCAAGAATAAGAGTGTTTGTGATACAATATATTAGAAAAAAGTTGGGTGAACGGTTATGGATAAAATTTTGGAAGAACTAAAAATTACCCTAAAAAACAAGGCTGTGCTGGTGGCTTGTTCCAGCGGTGTCGATTCCACGGTTTTGTTGGATTTGGTTTTGAAAGCACACGCTTGTGAAAAAATAGTTATTGCGCACGTCAATCACAAAAAACGCCTTCAATCCGATTTGGAAGAAACCTATTTAATCGATTTTGCCAATGAAAAGGGTATTAAGATATATGTAAAACACTTAAGCAACCACCCAAGCGATAACTTTCAAGCTTGGGCAAGAAGCGAAAGATATATGTTTTTCAAAGAGATAATGGCCAAAGAAAAGCTTGACTTTTGTTTAACAGCTCATCATGCCAACGATCAAGCGGAAACGATACTGATGCGGCTGATGAAACAATCAAGCATGAGGGGATATGCAGGGCTAAGGAAATGGGCCGAGTTTGATTTCTTGACGCTATACCGGCCGCTATTGGAAGTGTCCAAAGAAGAAATTGCCCAATATGCTTTAAATAATAATTTAAAATACTTTGACGATTATTCCAATTTTGAAGACAATTATTTGCGCAATCGGATTCGCAGTAACGTAATTCCGTTCTTTCAAGAAGAAAACCCGTCTTTTTTAAAAGCAATTAACAACTTTGCCAAAGACATGCACGAATTGTGCGATTTGCTGGAGGAAATGGTCGGTTCATTTATAAAGCAAGAAGTTGTGGTAAATAATAAAGATATCACCTTGGACATCGAACACTTAAAAAATTTAAAACCGCTTCTGCAAGTGGAAGTGTTGTTTACGTTATTAAAACCTTTTCAATTATCGCGCCCCCAAATCGAAGAAATCATCAAACAAATTGATTCCTTAAAGCAACCGATTATTTACCCGATTTCGGGTGATTTATATATGATTAAAGAATACGGTAAGATAACTTTTACGACCGATTTCAAAAGCGAACCGTTTTACTTGGAAATAAGGGATCCGGGGTTGTATCAACTCCCCCGCAATAAGGAAATTTTAATCGAAAAAATTATAAGTAATTATAAGGCGAGATATCAAAGTTTATGGTATAATATAAAAGAATTGCCAGTAGTCATTCGCACAAGGCAAGATGGCGATCGAATTAAAATAAAACAAGGCACTAAAACCGTGAGTGATTTGTTGACTGATAAAAAAGTCTCTCACTTAAAAAGAAACCGCTTATTACTTTTGTGTGATAAGGATAATTCGGTAATGGCAATTTTAGGCCTTGATAACCAAATAAGAAAAAAAGAAAATGTCGAATTTAAAAAAGGAGGAAATAATGGCACAAATGAATAAACCAATGAAAAAGAAAATTGGCTTTTCCGATATCTTTTTAATGGCCCTTTTTGCTTTTATCATTGGTGGAGTTATCCTGTTCGCAATGAGAGGCAACGAAAAAATCGTTGAATTGGATCATGATAAATTTTTTGAACATTTAGAAGCAGGACACATCAAAGAAATCAGTTTTCGCGGTATTGCTGGCGATGGTAACCAAAATAATCTAGAAGCATATGGAACCTTTAAGGAAACATATACAGAAGCGCAAGGTTTCGTTGTTACCTTAATGCAAGACGATTATCAAAGGATTCTTGATTTGCAGGATCAAGGCCAATTCACAATTAAAAAGATTGATATTATATCGTCATTCAATTGGCTTTCGCTGTTAAGCGTTTTTGTTCCGATTATCATCTTTGGGGTAATCATCTTCTTGATGATTAGAAACAGCGCCGGCAGTCAGAACAAAGCCTTTGATTTTGGCAAAAGCCGCGCTCGCCTTTCCCGCAAATCCGGTGTTACGTTTAAAGATGTTGCGGGGTTGAAAGAAGAAAAAGAAGAATTGATTGAACTAGTGGACTTTTTGAAAGCACCCCAAAAATATTTTGCAATGGGGGCTAGAATTCCCAAAGGCGTCCTTTTGGTAGGGGCTCCGGGAACCGGTAAGACACTACTTGCCAGAGCCGTAGCAGGTGAGGCAAATGTACCGTTCTATACCATTTCCGGTTCTGATTTTGTGGAAATGTTTGTCGGTGTCGGTGCAAGCCGTGTCCGCGACATGTTCAAAGTGGCAAAACAAACTGCACCGTGCATCGTGTTTATCGATGAAATTGATGCGGTGGGTCGTCAAAGAGGAGCAGGTTTGGGCGGCGGTCATGACGAAAGAGAACAAACCCTAAACCAATTGCTCGTTGAAATGGACGGCTTTGGCGGACATTCGGGAATTATCGTAATAGCCGCTACCAACAGATCGGATATTTTGGACCCAGCGCTTCTTCGTCCGGGCCGATTTGACAGACAAATCACCATTAATCTCCCAGATGTAATGGCAAGGGAAGAAATTTTGCAAGTGCACGCTCGCAACAAAAAGATTTCCAAACGCGTCAATTTATCCGATGTTGCCAAAAGAACACCGGGCTTTAGTGGTGCCGATTTGGAAAACTTGCTCAATGAAGCAGCGCTTCTGGCCGCAAGAGAAAACACCAAAGAAATCAAGATTTATCATGTCGATGAAGCAATTGACCGCGTTATGATGGGTCCAGCTAAAAAAAGCAAAAAATATACCGAAACCGAAAAAGCGCTTGTGGCTTACCATGAAGCGGGGCATGCGGTTATTGGGTTGAAGTTGAAACATGCATCCATTGTTCAAAAAGTAACAATTATCCCGCGGGGGGATGCTGGCGGATACAACTTAATGACCCCAAAAGAAGAAACCTTTTTGCAAACCAAAGAAGCTTTGCTTTCGCAAATTACCGGTCTTCTTGCAGGGCGGATTGCTGAGACGCTTGTGTTTAACCAAATGACTACGGGTGCTCACAGCGACTTCCAAAAAGCAACCCAAATTGCCAGAGCCATGGTAACCGAATTCGGTATGAGCAATCTTGGGCCGATTCAATACGAACGTCAAACCGGATCGGTTTTCTTGGGTCGCGACTATATGACCGATAAAAACTTCTCCGACCAAGTAGCGCTAGAGATTGACCAAGAAGTTCGCAGGATTATTGATGAATGTTATCAAAAAGGCGAAGAAACTTTACGTGAATACCGTTCGTTGCTTGATTTGATTGCGCAACACTTAGTCGAAATCGAAACTCTCACTCGCGAAGATATTGAAGAATTGGTTGATACCGGTCGCATTCAATGGTGGGAAAAGAAAAAAGCCAAGATGGCTGAAGAAAATATTTCCCTAAACGGCACAACCATCACGGAAGAAGATCGGGACCGTAACTCAAGCGAAGAACAACAATGAGAATCGACAAATACTTAAAAGTATCGCGATTAATCAAAAGACGCACCCTAGCCAAAGAAGTAGCGGAAGCGGAAAGGATATATATAAACGGCAAACCCGTCAAGCCTTCCAAAGAAGTTACCGTTGGCGATATCATCACCATCTACTTTGGCAAAAAGATTCTTGAAGTAAGAGTTACATCTTTGATTGATTCAACCAAGAAAAAAGATGCGGATCTTATGTATGAATTCATAAGCGAAAAGGAAAGAGAATAACAATAAACCTCCAGTCATGAAACTGGAGGTTTTTTATTACTGATATTTATTGTAATGATAAATGCATGTACTATCAAAAAAGCTGACAAAATCACATTAAAAATAAGGTGTCATTTGATACCGAAATAATACCATTTTTTTCTTTCTTAATTCTTAAGGGTATTTTAGATGGCCAATAAAGCAAAGAATTCTCAATAATTCCCCAAAAAAATAGAAGTAAGGCTTGGGAATTAGGGGTTATATTTTAAGATTAAATTGAAGTAATGAGATAAAATGTATCCAAATCAATTACAAAAAAAAATAAAAGTTGACTTTTTTCCCATTTTTGTATATAATATAAATACAAATGGGATAGTTTTGGGTTCGACAGACTAAAGCAAAGAAAGATAGCATGTTATGGTTGCGCATATAAAAACGCCGAGGTTTTTAATTAACCGCAAACAATCAACCTAAATTAAGTTTTGCTTTCTAAAATAGATTAGTAAGCAAACTCACTCCTTCTACTCTTTGTCTGTGGGATTAGAATGGGGGATGAAAGCAGACTTGGATGTAAGAGAAATGCTTCGGCTCCTATGTCGACAATAGAAGCTAGTTTAGTAAAGGTTTTGCTTATTCCCCTTTATTAAATTAAATCAATGAATAAGATAAACATGTAGAAGTCAATCGGCGGTTTAGTTTGGACAGGGGTTCGATTCCCCTCTATTCCACCATATTGAACTACAAGGTTTGATACAATATCAAACCCTTTTTATTTGGCGGCAGAAAGGGGAAAAACTCCTATCCGCCAGTTTTTATAAGATCA
>Ga0172377_10002293_pt1 | contig 19517 bp, 15 predicted proteins | sample Pumphouse3metaG_FD_119749 | JGI IMG/M metagenome (GOLD analysis project Ga0172377, IMG submission 119749) | Leachate microbial communities from a municipal landfill in Southern Ontario, Canada - Pumphouse #3 metaG | ecosystem: Engineered > Solid waste > Landfill > Unclassified | place: Canada...
TGGGCGCTGGGGCTGCTGCTGTTCGTGTTCTTCGTCGGCTTCAACACGCTGGAGGCCACCCAGCCCAGCCTGGTCTCGAGGCTGGCGCCGGCCTACGCGCGCGGCGCGGCGCTGGGGATCTACAACACCCTGCAGTCGGTTGGATTTTTCGTCGGCGGCGCGGCCGGCGGCTGGCTGGTGCGCGCCCATGGTGCCTCGGGGCTCTTCATGGCTTGTGCCGCACTGACCCTGTTGTGGCTGCTCGTGGCCTGGCCGATGCAGGCCCCGGCGCGGACCGGCGCAGCGGGGTCTGGCCACTGAGCCGGCACCGGGCGCGGCAAGGCACCCGCAACGACGGACGACGGGCGCTCTTCAGTGCCCGTCGGTGGCCGGGGGCGGTGCGCTGCGGGGGCGGGCGGTCGCTTGCCGGAGCATCATCTCCGCGAGGGTGCCGTAGAGCGGCCGACTGATCATGCGCGAAATCAGGCTGGCGAGCATGGCCGAGGCCATCAGGCTCAGCACCATGGGGCGGCCGTCGATCATCTCCATCACGATGATGAACGAGGTCAGCGGCGCCTGTGTGGTGGCGGCCAGGAAGCTGGCCATGCCAATGGCGATCAGGCTCGGGGCGAGGGCGCTCAGGTTGTGGCCGGCCACGAGCTGGGCCACGTCGTGCCCCACGCCGGCGCCGATGGACAGCGAGGGCGCGAAGATGCCGCCGGGCACACCGCTCCAGCTCGTGATCCAGGTGGCCATGAACTTGAGCAGCACATACAGGTGCGAGACGTCACTGTCGCCGGCCAGCATGTGGCGCACCTGCTGCTCGCCGCCACCGAAGGTGGCTCCCCCGGATGCCAGGCCGAGCACGGCCACCGCCAGGCCGCACAGGGCGGCAAAGCGGATGGGCGCGCGTCGGCGCAGGGCGCTGAGCCGGTCGGGCATGCCGGCCATCGACGCGGCCAGCAGGCGCGCAAACAGGCCCCCGAGCACGCCGCAGAGCACGGCCACCAGCAGGCCGGGCAACAGCGATCCCCAGCTCAGGCTCGGCACACTGATGGCGCCGAAGTAGGTCAGGTTGCCGAACACCGAGGTGCCGACCAGGCCGGCCAGCACGATGGCGGCGATGATCAGGCCGTTGTTGCGCGCTTCCAGGCGCTTGGACAGCTCCTCGATGGCGAACACGATGCCCGCCAGCGGGGCATTGAACGCGGCCGCCATGCCGGCGGCACCGCCGGCGACCAGCAGCGCGCGCTCGTTCATGGCCGAGCCGGGCCGCAGCCAGTGGCGGGCGTTGTGCATCACGCCGGCAGCCACCTGTACCGAAGGGCCTTCACGCCCGGCCGACAGACCGCCCAGCAGGGCGGTGGCGCCCAGCAGCATCTTGCCCGCGGTCAGCTTCAGGGACACGAAGCGTGGCCGGCTGTCGGCCGGTAGCGCCGGGTCCAGTGCCGCCATGACTTGCGGAATGCCCGAGCCCGCCGCGCCGGGCACGAACCTGCGTGTGGCCCAGACGACAAAGGCGGTGACCAGCGGCGTCCAGACCAGCACGGCCCAGGGCGCGGCACCATGCAGCCATTCGAACCACTCGAAGGCCGTGTGCGTCATCAGCGTGAACAGGACGACGCACAGCCCCGCGGCGGCGGCGTAGGCCAGCACGATGCTGCGGTCGAGCCAGGCGCGGCCGTCGGACAGCTCGTCCTGCAGGTGGCGGAGGAAATCGGGGTCGCGGGACATGGATGGGGTGATTACGCTAATTGTGGCACTCCCCTTGGGGTGGACAGGCGCATCGGGCACAATCGGCCAGATCGGTCCGGCTTCGTCCGCCGCAGCACCCGTTTATCTCGATACACCTGCAAGGAACCGTTCATGGCATCCGTCAACAAAGTCATTCTCGTCGGCAACTGCGGCCGTGACCCCGAAATCCGCTATCTGCCCTCGGGTCAGGCGGTGGCCAACGTGACGCTCGCCACGTCCAGCCGCCGCAAGGACCGCAACTCCGGCGAATTCGTCGAAGACACCCAGTGGCACCGCGTCACGTTCTTCGACCGGCTGGCCGAAGTCGTGGGTGAGTACGTGAAGAAAGGTACCCCCATCTACGTCGAAGGCCGCCTGTCCTACCGCAAGTACACCGACAAGGACGGCATCGAAAAGAGCGCCACCGACATCATCGCCAGCGAAATGCAGCTGCTCGGCGGCCGCCAGGGTGGTGGCGATGAGGGCGGTGGCGGGGGTTACGGCCGACCGGCAGCGGCCCCGCGCGCAGCGGCACCCGCTGCCCGGCCGGCCCCGGCGCCGGCCCCCGCACCCGCACCCGCGCGTCAGCCCAGTGGCTTCGACGACATGGACGACGATATCCCGTTCTGATTCCAACACGCCCCGCGCCGTGCGGATGACGCCGCGGCGTGGGACGATCCCCCCGCTGCATGGACACTCCCGCGCGCCTGTTGCCCGCCGATGAACCGCTGCGTCGCCAACTGCACGACGAGGTACATGCACGCCCACCCGCCCGGATCCGCCTGCCGGCGCTGGTGACCTATGTGGCGGTGATCCACGAGGGGGTGAGCCGCGAACAGGAGTGCGAGCACCTGCGCCGTCTGCCGGGGCAGGCGGGGCTGACGCCCGAGGACCTTCAGGGCAGCTTCGTGCGCCTGCGCCTGCCCGGCGCCACGCTCAAATGGGAGCGCCATACCGAGTTCACGCGTTATTCCATCGTGCAGGCCTTGCCCGCGGGCGCGGGCCTGGGGCAGCGCGACCCCGCGCTGCTGCCCCATCTGGCGCTGCCGCCGGACTGGCTGGCCGGCATCCCGGGCCAGACCCTGGCGGCGATCAAACTGGCCATGCTGGAGGGCGATGTGGCGCAACCCCAGGCCTGTCTGGCCCAGGCCCGTACCTGGCTTGGCGAACACCCGGTCGTGGCCTCGCTCATGGGCAATCGGGGCCATTCCATCGTGGTCACCGACTTCATGCTGCGCGACAGCGGGTTCGAGCGCATGCTGGTGATCGCCCCGCCAGGCACCCCGGAGACCCGCGTCGGACGCATCTCGGGGCGTTTGCTGGAGCTGGAGACGTACCGCCTGATGGCGCTGCGCGGCCTGCCGGTGGCCAAACGGCTCGGGCCGAAGCTGGCCGAGGACGAGCGCAGGCTGGCCGGCATCACGGCGCAGATGGAAGACAAGAGCGCATCCGACCAGGCGCTGCTCGACACGCTGGTGTCGCTGGCCGCCGGGGTCGAGCGCGCGACCGCCGAACACGCCTACCGCTTCGCGGCCACGCGGGCCTACCACGCTCTGGTCAACCAGCGCATCGCCGAGTTGCGCGAACAGCCCATCCATGGCACGCAGACCATCGGTGAATTCATGCAACGGCGGCTGTCGCCGGCCATGGCCACGGTGGAGGCGTCGGCGCGGCGCCTGGCCTCGTTGTCGGACCGCATCACGCGCACCAGCGCGCTGCTGCGCACCCGGGTGGACATCGCCACCGAAGGCCAGAACCAGCAACTGCTCGAGCGTCTGACCCGGGGGCAGGCATTGCAGTTGCGTCTGCAAAGCACGGTCGAGGGCCTGTCGATCGCGGCCATTTCTTACTACGTGGTCAGCCTGATCCTGTACGTGGCCAAGGCCGGCAAGGCGGCCGGTCTGCCGGTGCATCCCGAGCTGATGGCGGGCGCCATGATCCCGCTGGTGCTGCTGGGCGTGTGGCGCATGATCCGGCGCATCCACGCGACGCTGCACGCGGGGCATTGAGCGGCGGTCAGCGCCGACCGGGTATCAGTCCAGTTTCAACTGCCTGAGCTTCCGGTAGAGTGTGCGCTCACTGACGCCCAGCCGGGCCGCGAGTTCGGCGCGCTTGCCGGTGTGTGCCGCGACCAGGGCACGCAAGGTGTCGCGTTCCAGGGAACGCAGATCGGTGGTGCCGGCGGGGGACCGGGGCAGCGGGGGGGCGGCAGGCGCGCGGCCTGGCCGGCGGCCGGTGGCGATCGCCTCCTCGACATGGGTGGCATCGACCACGTCACCGTCGCACAGCAGCGCGGCGCGCTCCAGCAGGTTGCGCAGCTCGCGGACGTTGCCGGGAAATGGCTGGACCTGCAGCAGCGCCATGGCCGATGCCGACAACTGCAGCCGGCGGGGCGCGGCGACGCGCTCGAGCAGGGCCGGTGCCAGCAGGGCGATGTCGCCCTCGCGCTCACGCAAGGGGGGCAGCGCGATCGGGAAGGTGCACAGGCGGTAGTACAGGTCCTCGCGAAATCGCCCGTCGGCCATCATGCGGTCGAGGTCGCGGTGGGTGGCCGCGACGACGCGGATATCGGCATGCCGCAGCTCGGTGCTGCCCACGCGGCGGTAGGTGCCGGTCTCCAGCAGGCGCAGCAGCTTGACCTGCATGGGCAGGGGGATGTCGCCCACTTCGTCGAGGAACAGGGTGCCGCCGCTGGCCGCCTCGACCAGGCCGGGCTTGGTGGCAGTGGCGCCGGTGAAGGCGCCGCGCTCGTGCCCGAACAGCTCGGACTCGAACAGGGTTTCGGTCAGGCTGGAGCAGTCGACGGCGACCAGCGCCTTGCCGGCGCGCGGGCTGGCCTGGTGCACGGCGCGCGCCACCAGTTCCTTGCCGGTGCCGGACTCCCCCAGCAGCAGCACGCTGGCCTGCGATGGCGCCACCCGCGCCACCAGTGCCAGCATGCGCTGGAACGGGAGGGAGCGGCCGATCAGGCCCGGTGCGTCGGGCTGGCTGTGTGCCACCCGCAGGGGTTCCATCTTCTCGACATAGAAGGCCGGCTGGCCGTCCTCACCCGGCAGGGGGGACAGCTCGATGTTGACGTATTCCTCGCCCCTGGGCGTGTGGTGCAGGTGCAGCACACGCTCGCGCTGGCCCGACTGCCGGGACAGGGCCAGCGGACAGGACTCGCCGGCGTGGTCGCAGGGGACGGCGAAGTGGTGCGATACCTCGTAGCAGTGCCGGCCGATGACGCTGCGTTGCGGACTGAACTGCCGCCGGTAGGCCGCGTTGGCCGCCAGGATGCGGTACTGTGCATCAAACAGGATGTGCGGTTCGGGCAGGCCTTCAAGAAAAGCCGTCAGCTCGGGCAGAGGTTTCACGCGGCACTCCGGAGGGTGGGCGCCACCGCTGGCGGGGCGCGACCACCGTGGTCTCACATCGGTGAATACCGGCATGGGTATCCATGATCGGATTGTACCGGCACATATGACATTTTCGTCGTGGCGACTGCCGTTATTGGCGGATGGTGCCAGGCCGTGATCTGCCAGTGATGTGCAATTCATTGATTTCAAAAGCTTTTCAGCGCCGCCGGCTTGGCATGCTTTTTGATGGTGGAATGCCAGGCGTTTGTGCCAATGGCCCGTTGCCGGCATGGCGGAGCGCCGCAGGCTGGCCAGGAGAATCCCATGACCGAACCGATGCTTCACCACATGCCGCCACCCGCCCGCCTGCTGATCGGCGGGGGCGGCAGCGGGGTGGCGTGAGCGTGCGCGCCACCCCTGTGTGCGACGCCGGGCGCGCAGGCGTGGATGCGCCCATGCCGGTGCGAACCATCCGCCCGCTGCACGGCCACGCATTGAGCTACCTGCTGGCCGATCCGCACGGGCGCGAAGCCGCGCTGGTCGATCCACAGTCCCGCGACCTGCCGCTGATCCACGCGCTGCTGGGTGAACACCGCCTGTCGCTGCGCTGGGTGTTGCGCACGCACGCCCACGACGCGCAGCCGCCCGCGGAACTGGCCGCGCTGCATGGTCTGGGGGTGCCCGTGGTGCAAGGAGGCGACGCCGCGCAGGTGCGCGCGCCCGACGATGGCGGGCGGCTGCCGCTGGGTCGGGGCATCATCCGCGTGCTGCGCACACCCGGCCACACCCCCGATGGCCAGAGCTTCGTTTGGGGAGACAGGCTGTTCTGTGGCTGCCTGCTGGACGTGGGAGGCTGCGCCTGGCAGCGCTGGCCGGCCGATCCGGCGCTGCTGTGGGACAGCGTGACCGGGAAGCTCTTCACCTTGCCGGACGACACGCTGATTTACCCTGGACAGTATCGGCGTCGCTGCAGTGTCAGCACCGTGCACGACCAGCGGCGCTGGCATGCATACTTTGCCCGGTGTTCGCGTGACGCCTACCTGGCCCGCCTCGCGGCGCACGCCGGCCCTGACCACCCGCACCCTCATCGCCCCGGGCCATTGCCGACGCCGCGTTGCTGATCGCGCCGGCCTGCATCGGCATCTCTGGGTGCAGGTGGCCTGGCGCGTCAAGCTCACCGACCGTCTGTCGGGCCTGCCGCCGGCGCCTGCTCCGTCAGTGCCAGCACCGCCTGGTGGTGGGTGAGGAACACGCGCCCGCTCAGGTGCTGCAGGAAGTCGCTGCGTTGCAGCCGGTCCATCACCGGCCCCTTGACCTCGCTCAGGTGCAGCAGCACGCCCGCATCGCTCAGGCGCTGCTGGATGGTGCGCAGGCTCTCCAGCGCGCTGGCATCGATGTCGTTGACGGCGGTGCACTGCAGGATCAGGTGGCGCATCTCGGGGTGGTTGGCCATCTCGGCCGAGATGCGGTCCTCCAGAAAGCTGGCATTGGCGAAGAACAGGCTGCCGTCCACGCGCAGGCTCACGATGCCCGGGTGCGTGATCACCGCGTGCCGCAGCACGTTGCGGTAGTGCTCGGTGCCCGGCACGTTGCCGACCTCGGCGATATGCGGCCGGCTGCTCTGCCAGATGTGCAGCGCCAGCGAGGCGACCACGCCCACCGTCAGGCCGCTGACCAGGTCGACCAGCAGCGTGGTGGCGAAGGTCAGTGCCTGGGCGGCGAAATCGGCGCGTGAAAACCGCCAGGTGCGCGCGAAGCTGCGCAGGTCGATCAGGCTGCCGATGGCCAGCAGGATGGTCGCGGCCAGCACCGCCAGCGGCAACTGGCTCAGCCAGGGCGTGAGCAGCAGCGCGGCCAGGGCCAGCAGGGCCGCCGTCAGGATGCCGGTCGCCGGCGTGCGTGCGCCGCTGTCGGCCGTCACCATGGTGCGCGAGAAACTGGTGCCGACGGCAAAGCTGCCCGTCAGGCCCGCCGCGAGGTTGGCACCACCCATGGCGCGCATCTCGGCGCTGGTGTCGATGCGCTCGCGCCGCTTGGCGGCCATGCCCTGGGCGATGGAGATCTGCTCCACGAAGGTCAGCATCGCGATCAGCAGGGCCGGCAGCATCAGGGCGCGCAGCGCGTCCTCGGGCATGCCGGTGAAGGCCTGCAGCGTGAACGAGGGCAGGCCCTGCGGGATCTGGCCCACCACGGCCAGGCCACGTTGCGACCAGCCGCCCAGGGTGGTCAGCACGATGGCCAGCACCATGATGGCCAGGGGCGCCGCCTTGGTGAGCAGGTCGGCTGCGGTGCCGCTCAGGCCCGTGGCCAGCAGGGCACGCCTGAGCCAGCGCTTGGTCGCCCACAACAGGACGATGGCGCCCAGCCCGACGGCCAGCGTCAGGCCGTGCACCTGGTCGTGCTGCAGCCAGAGGCTGCGCGCGAAGCTCGTCAGGTTGTCGCTGGACAGCCGGATGCCCAGCAGGTGCGAGGCCTGGCTCATGCCGATCAGCAGACCCGAGGCGGTGACGAAGCCCGAGAGCACCGGATGGCTCAGGAAGCCGGCCACGAAGCCCATGCGCAGCGCACCCATGAGCAGCAGCATGGCGCCGACCAGCAGCGCCAGCAGCGCGCTCGCCGCGATGAATTCCGGCGTGCCCGCGGCGGCCACCGTGCCAACCGCGGCCAGCGACATGATGGAGCGCAGCGCGGCCGGCCCCACCGCCAGCACCGTGCTCGTGCCCATCAGCGCATAGATGACGGGCGGCAGCATGCTGGCGTACAGGCCGGTGACGGCGGGCATGCCGGCCAGCATGGCGTAGGCCAGGCCCTGCGGGATGAGCAGCAGCGTGACCACCGCCGCGGAGGTCAGGTCCTGTGCGAACAGCGGGCGGCTGTAGCGCCGCCCCCAGGCGAGGATGGGAAACCAGTGCCGCAGCGCGGGCCTCATGCGGCGTGTGCCGGCACCGCAAAGGTTTCACCGGGCAGGTGGAAGGCGTCGCTGGTGATCACGCCGCCGCCCAGGCAGACCTCGCCGTCGTAGAGTACCGCGCTCTGGCCAGGGGTCACCGCCCATTGCGCCTCGTCGAAGCGCAGCGTGAAGCCGCCGCCGTCGGCCTCGAAGGTGCAGGGCGCATCGGCCTGGCGGTAACGCGTCTTCGCCGCCAGGCGCCCGGGCGCGGGCGGCTCGCCCGCCACCCAGCTCACGTCCTCGGCGTGCAGGCTGGGCGAGAGCAGCCAGGGGTGGTCGTGCCCCTGCACGACCCAGAGGATGTTCTTGTCCAGGTCCTTGCGCGCGACGAACCAGGGCTCGTGCTCGCTGCCGCCCTTTTGCGCGCCCTTGGCCTTGACGCCGCCGATGCCCAGCCCCTGGCGCTGGCCCAGGGTGTAGAAGCTCAGGCCCACGTGCTGGCCGATGGTGCGCCCGTCGGGGCTCTTGATGGGACCCGGCTCCCGGGAGATGTAGCGGTTGAGGAAGTCGCGGAACGGCCGCTCGCCGATGAAGCAGATGCCCGTCGAGTCCTTCTTCTTGGCGTTGGGCAGGCCGATCTCGGCGGCGATGCGGCGCACCTCGGTCTTGGGCAGCTCGCCGACGGGAAACATGGTCCTGGACAGTTGCGCCTGGTCCAGCCGGTGCAGGAAGTAGCTCTGGTCCTTGAGCGGGTCCAGCCCCTTGAGCAGTTCATAGCGCACGCGGGCGCCATCACGCGCGGTCGCGCGTGATGGTCCATCCTGCCTAATGGGCTCGCCCGTGTCCGCTGCGACGCAGCGGACACGGGCGTAATGCCCGGTGGCGATCTTCTCCGCGCCCAGGCGCATGGCGTGGTCGAGGAAGGCCTTGAACTTGATCTCGGCGTTGCACAGGATGTCCGGGTTGGGCGTGCGCCCGGCCTGGTACTCGCGCAGGAACTCGGCAAAGACCCGATCCTTGTACTCGGCGGCGAAGTTGACGTGCTCGATGTCGATGCCGATCACGTCGGCCACGCTGGCCGCGTCCAGCCAGTCCTGCCGGCTGGAGCAGTACTCGCTGTCGTCGTCATCCTCCCAGTTCTTCATGAAGATGCCGATGACCTCGTGGCCCTGCTGCTTGAGCAGGTACGCGCTGACCGCGGAGTCCACCCCGCCGCTCAGACCCACCACCACACGTTGCTTGCTGCTCGTCATGGGGGGATTATCTCGCGCCACCGCCGCGGGCGTGGACTGCCCATTTGCTGAGCAATCCAGCCCAAGTGCTGGCGTGGCAGGGAGTTTTTCCACGTGCCCAGAACTTGTCCACAGCCTTGTCCCGTCCATCCGTGGAAGAGGCGGTGCAAGTCCGGCAGCCCGGATCAGCGCGCGAGCGTACCCGTCACTGGTTCCAGGGGCGGTCGCCCAGCGCGTCGCGCACGCGGGTGGGCAGGCCCATGCCGTCCATCAGCGTGAGGAACGGTGCCGGGTCCAGCTCTTCCACGTTCACCATGTGCCGGGTGTCCCAGGCGCCACGGGCGATCAGCAGCGCCGCGGCCACCGGCGGCACGCCCGCGGTGTACGAGATGCCCTGGCTGCCCACCTCGGCATAGGCCTCGGCGTGGTCGGCCACGTTGTAGATGAACACCTCGGTCTCCTGTCCGTTCTTCGTGCCCTTGACCAGGTCGCCGATGCAGGTCTTGCCGGTGTAGCTGGGTGCCAGGCTGGCCGGGTCGGGCAGCACGGCCTTGACCACCTTCAGCGGCACCACTTCCAGCCCCTCGGCGGTGGTCACCGGCTGTTCGGACAGCAGGCCCAGCTTGTTGAGCACTGTGAACACGTTGATGTAGTGCTCGCCGAAGCCCATCCAGAAACGCAGGTCGGCCTGCGGGTAGCGCTGGGCCAGCGAGTGCAGCTCGTCGTGCCCGGTCAGGTAGGCCTTGTGCGGGCCGACCACCGGCAGGTCCCAGGTGTGGCCCACCTCGAACATCCGGTTTTCCTGCCACCGGCCCTTCTGCCACGACAGCACGGTGCCGGTGAACTCGCGGAAGTTGACCTCGGGGTCGAAGTTGGTGGCGAACCAGTGCCCGTGGCTGCCGGCGTTGATGTCGATGATGTCGATGCTGCGGATCTCGTCGACGAAGCGGTCCTCGGCCAGGCGCGCGTAGGCGTTGACCACGCCGGGGTCGAAGCCCACCCCCAGGATGGCCGTGACGCCGGCCTCGGCGCAGCGCTCGCGGCGCTTCCACTCGTGGTTGGCGTACCAGGGCGCGGGCTCGCAGACCTTCAGCGGATCCTCGTGGATGGCCGTGTCCATGTAGGCCACGTCACCCACGGTGATGCAGGCCTCGAGCACGCTCATGTTCACAAAGGCGCTGCCCAGGTTGATGACGATCTTGGCGCCGGTGCGGCGGATCAGCTCGGCCACGGCGGCGCTGTCCATGGCGTCGATGGTGTGTGCCTGCAGCCTACCGGCCGGGTCCTTGAGGCTGCCCTTGTCATGCACGCTGGCGATGATGGCCTCGCACTTGGCGATCTTGCGCGAGGCGATGTGGATGTCGCCCAGCACATCGTTGTGTTGCGCACACTTGTGCGCCGCCACATGAGCCACGCCGCCGGCGCCGATGATGAGCACATTGCGCTTCATGTCGTCGAAATCCTTTCTTTCGTCGGAGGTGGGTTGAACAGAAAAGCAGGCCACCCCGTCCGAGGACGGGGGCTTCGGCCGCAGGGGTGTCAGGACAGCGCGGCGGCGAAATCGGCGTAGCCGAACTCGCGCACCAGGCGCACGCTGCCATCGAGCTCGCGCACCGCGATCGACGGCATCTTCACGCCGTTGAACCAGTTTTTCTTGACCATGGTGTAGGCCGCCGCGTCCTCGATCGAGAGACGGTCACCCACCTGCAGCGGCCGCTCGAAGCGGAACTCGCCGAAGATGTCGCCGGCCAGGCAGGACTTGCCGCACACCATCCACTGGTGCGCGCCGGTGTTGGGCTGGATGCGGCCGGGGTAGCGGTACACCAGCAGATCGAGCATATGGGCCTCGATGGAACTGTCCACAATGGCGAGGTCCTTGCCATTGTTCAAGGTGTCGAGCACCGTCACTTCCAGCGTGGTCGAGTCGTGGACGGCGGCCTCGCCCGGCTCCAGATAGACCTGCACGCCGTGTTCGCCGGCAAAGCGCTTGAGGCGTTCGGCGAAGGCGGCCAGCGGGTAGTCGGGCAGGGTGAACGAGATGCCGCCGCCCAGGCTGATCCAGTCCATGCGCCGGATCAGGTGGCCGAAGCGCTGTTCAATGTGGTCGAGCATGGCGCTGAAGCGCTCCAGGCTGGCGTTCTCGCAGTTGTTGTGGAACATGAAACCGCTGATGCCGCCGATCTCGCCGAGTGCGCGTTCAATGGCCGCCGGATCGTGTTCGCCCAGACGGGAAAACGGCCGTGCCGGGTCGGCCAGGTCGAAGCTGGACGAGCTCACGCCCGGGTTCACGCGCAGGCCGCGCACCTTGCCGCGCGAGGCGTCCTCGAAGCGGCGCAACTGTCCGAGGGTATTGAAGATGATCTTGTCGCTGTAACCCAGCACCTCGCCGATCTCGTGGTCGGCCCAGGCCACCGAGTAGGCGTGGGTTTCGCCGGGGAACTTTTCCTGGCCCAGACGCACCTCGTACAGCGACGAGCTCGTGGTGCCATCCATGTACTGGGCCATGAAGTCGAACACCGACCAGGCGGCAAAGCACTTGAGTGCCAGCAGTGACTTGGCGCCCGACGCCTGGCGCAGCCAGGCCATTTTTTCCAGGTTGGGCAGCAGGCGGGACTTGTCGATCAGGTAGTGGGGGGTGGGCAAGCGGGACTGGGACATACCGGGGATTATCCCCATGCCGGATGACAATCCGGTACCGAAGGGGTTTCAACGGCCGGGCGCCCCCCGTGTCAGGACCCGGCAAGCGGGCCGGTGGCCGCGGTCAATCCGGCCACCGCGCCGTGTGAAATGCCGCCGCCAGGTGGTCCACCAGCAGCCGGACCTTGGAGGGCAGGTGCTTGCGCGAGGGGTACACCGCATGGATGCCCAGCCGCACCGAGCGGTACGCGGGCATGAGCTCCACCAGCGATCCGTCCAGCAGGTCCTGCCCGACGAGGAAGCTGGGCTGCAGCACGATGGCGTGGCCCCGCAGGGCGCCGATACGGCAGGTTTCGCCGCTGTTGCTGCGCAGGGTGGGGTGCACGGTGGCCACCACCGGGCCTTCGGGGCCGTCGAATGGCCATTCGTCGCCCATGGAGAAGCCGCTGTAGGCCCAGATGGTGTGTCCGGCCAGCTCGCTCGGGTGCGTGGGCTCGCCGTGGCGTGCCAGGTAGGCGGTCGATGCGCACAGCACCATGCGGGTGGACGACAGCGGTCGGCTCACCAGCGACGATGCGCCCAGCCGCGCGATCCGGATGGCCAGATCGAAGCCTTCGTCCACCAGGTCCACCATGCGGTCGGACAGCGTCACCTCCAGCCGCACCCGCGGGTGGCGCTGCTCGAAATCGGCCCACAGCGGCGCCAGGTGCAGATGACCGAAGGTCACCGGGGCATTGACGCGCACCGTGCCCACGGCCTGGGCGCTGCGGGCGCTGACTTCGGCCTCGGCGTCGGCCAGGTCGGCCAGCAGACCCTGGCCGCGGGCGTGGAACAGGCGGCCCTCGGGCGTGAGTGACAGCCGCCGCGTCGTGCGGTGCAGCAGCCGGGTGCCCAGGTGGGCCTCCAGCTCCTGCACGTGGCGCGACACGGCGGCCTTGGACTGACCCAGGGCTTCGGCGGCCGCGACGAAGCTGCCGGCCTCCACCACCGCGATGAAACTCTGAATGGCTTGCAGGCGATCCATGGCTTCATTATCTCGATATTCGGGACAATCCATGCCGTTGGCAGCGGTTTATTTCCTGGCCAACGGCGCCTACATTGGAGGCATCGGGGCGTACCGCATCTGCCCCCGGACACCAGAAAGGAGTTCTCCATGAGCAGCCGTCTGCCCAGCCTGTTTGTTTCCCACGGCTCGCCCACCTTCGCGCTGGAGCCGGGTCTGGCCGGACCGGCGCTGACGGCCCTGGGCCGTGAACTGCCGCGCCCCCGGGCCGTGCTGGTGGTGTCGCCGCACTGGATGACGGCGCAACCGGTCGTATCGACGGCGGCCGCGCCGGAGACCATCCACGACTTCGGGGGGTTCGCCCCGGCCCTGTACCGCCTGCGCTACCCCGCGCCGGGCCACCCCGCGCTGGCCCAGCGCGCGCTCGAGCTGTTGAGCGCCGCCGGCTGGGAGGCCCGGTCGCACCCCGGGCGTGGGCTCGACCACGGTGCCTGGGTGCCGCTGCTGCACCTGTATCCGCAGGCCGACGTGCCGGTGTTTCAGGTTTCGCTGCCGGCGCGCCTGGATGGCGACAGCGCCTACGCGCTGGGCCAGGCCCTGGCACCGCTGGCCGACGAGGGCGTGCTCATCGTCGGCTCGGGCAGCCTGACGCACAACCTGTACGAGGTGGCCTGGCACGAACCCGAAGCGGCCGACTACGCCAGCGAGTTTGCGGCCTGGATCGGCGAGGCCGTGGCCCATGGCCGGCATGCCGCGCTGCGCCACGCCATCGACGAGGCGCCCCACGGCCACCGCGCCCATCCCACGCCCGAACACTACTGGCCCCTGGTGGTGGCTGCCGGCGCGGCCGGTGCCGATGCGCCGACCCGGCTGATCAAGGGCGGCATCGAGCATGGCGTGCTGGCCATGGACGGCTTTGCTTTCGGCCAGGTGCCGCCAGCCGGGGTGCCCGCCACCGGCGCGGTGGCGGCATGATGGCGGCGGTGGCCGCGCGGTCACCGGGTCGCCCGGCCAGGGCCGGCGGCGCTGGCTGACCGGCAGCCACCTGCCGCATACTGCACGCATGCGCCGCGCCGCCGTCACCATCGATCCCGCCGAAGTCGGGTTCACCGCCATCCGCGCCCAGGGCGCGGGCGGGCAGAACGTGAACAAGGTGTCCAATGCCGTGCACCTGCGCTTCGACGTCGCCGCGTCCTCGCTGCCCGATGCCGTCAAGGCGCGCCTGCTGGCGCGCGGCGACCGGCGCCTGAGCGGTGCCGGCGTGATCGTCATCAAGGCGCAGGGCAGCCGCAGCCTGGAGCAGAACAAGGCGGAGGCCATGGCCCGCCTGCAGGCGCTGGTGGATGCGGCGGCGCACGTGCCCCTGGCGCGCAAGCCCACACGGCCCACGCGCGCGTCGCGTCAGCGCCGGTTCGAAGGCAAGGCCGCGCGTGCGCAGATCAAGCAGATGCGCGGGCGGGTGCGGGAGCCTTGAGCGGGACGGCAGTGGTTCAGGCGCGGGGGCTGATCACGGAGGCGTCGGTGACCAGCAGCCCGAGCGGATACCGTTGCCCCGCCAGGTGGTCCTCGATGCAGCGCAGCACCAGCGGGCTGCGGTGCCGGTCGACGCTGGCTCTCACCTCGTCGGGCGTCATCCACACCGTGCGCACGATGCCGTCGTCCAGTGGGCGGCCGGGCTCCGCAGCCCCCAGCTCGCCAGCGAACGCCAGGCGAAGGTAGGTGATGTCCTCGCCGGAGGCCGGTCGCTGGAAGCGCGACAGATAGACACCGACCAGACCGGTGGGGGTGAACGCATGGGCCGTCTCTTCCAGCGCTTCGCGCACCACGGCCTGCTCGGGGCTCTCGCCCGGCTCCAGGTGCCCGGCGGGGTTGTTCAGCCGCAGGCCTTCCGGCGTGTGCTCTTCCACCAGGAGGAAGCGGCCCTCGCGCTCGATGATGGCTGCCACGGTGACGTTGGGTTTCCATCGCATGTCCAAAACTCTCACGTTATGAAATATAAATATCAATAAGCACCAATGTTGTGCAAAAATCCGGTGCGGGCGCCTGCCCGTCATCGGCTGCAAACCATTGTCACCCAAGGACTTTCTGACAGGGTTGACCCGATCCGGCCATGGCCGTGCTTTGGGGTAAGCTGACACCAATCTTTCAATGACCCGAGCGAGGAGACCGACATGCCAACGGGCACTCCCGCCGCGCGCGCGGCGGGCCAGCTTTGTATTGCCCTCACGTCAGTGACGGCCCTCGCGTGCGCCTCCCGGACGGCCACCGGCCGTGGCCGCCCGAGACCCCCCGATCCCTTGTTTTGAAAACCCTGTATTGAGCTGAGGACCTGCCCATGACTTCCGGTGCATCGACCGAGACTGCCGCACCCACGCCACAACGCATTGGCGTGCCGCGTGAAACCTTTCCTGGCGAAAAACGTGTCGCCACCGTGCCCGATGTGGTGACCAAACTGGTCAAACTGGGCTTTGGTGTGGTGGTGCAAGCCGGCGCCGGCGCACAGGCCGACATCGGTGACGACGACTACCGTGAGGCCGGTGCCGACATTGCCGCTTCCGCCACCGAGTTGTGGAGTGGTTGCGACATCGTTTTCAAGGTGCGCCCGCCCACCCCGGACGAGGTGGCGCTGATGCACGAAGGCCAGACGCTGATCGGCTTCGTCTGGCCAGCGCAGAACCCGGCGCTGATGGAGCAGCTCGCCGCGAAGAAGGTCACGGTGCTGGCCATTGACTGCCTGCCGCGCACGCTCAGCCGGGCGCAGAAGATGGATGCGCTGACCTCGACGGCCGGTGTCAGCGGCTACCGCGCGGTGATCGAGGCGGCCAACGCCTTCGGCCGCTTCTTCAACGGCCAGATCACGGCCGCGGGCAAGGTGCCGCCGGCCAAGGTCTTCATCGCCGGCGCCGGCGTGGCCGGTCTGGCCGCCATCGGTGCCGCCGCCAGCCTGGGTGCCATCGTGCGTGCCAATGACACGCGCGCGGAGGTGGCCGACCAGGTCGTCTCGCTCGGCGGCGAGTTCGTCAAGGTGGACTACGAGGAAGAGGGCTCGGGCGGTGGCGGCTACGCCAAGGTGATGAGCGAAGGCTTCCAGGCCGCGCAGCGCGACATGTATGCGCAGCAGGCGCGCGAGGTCGACATCATCATCACCACCGCGCTGATCCCGGGCAAGCCGGCGCCCCGCCTGATCACCGCCGAGATGGTCCGCAGCATGAAGCCCGGCAGCGTGATCGTGGACATGGCCGCCGAACAGGGCGGCAACTGCGAGCTCACCGTGCCGGGCGAGGCGGTGGTCCGCCACGGCGTGACCATCATCGGCTACACCGATCTGGCCTCGCGCATGGCCCGGCAATCGTCCACGCTGTACGCGACCAACCTGTTCCGCCTGAGCGAGGAGCTGTGCAAGACGAAGGACGGCGTCATCCACGTCAACATGGACGACGACGCGATCCGCGGCCTGACGGTCATCAAGGACGGCGAGATCACCTGGCCGGCGCCGCCGCTGGCGCCTGCCGCGCCCCGGCCGGCGCCCAAGCCCGCCGCCGCGGTGGCCGAGAAAAAGGGCGGAAGCCATGGCCACGGCAGCACCGGGCCGCTGCCGGCCCGGACCCTGGCCATCATCTTTGCCGTGGGCGCGCTGGCCTTCTGGTTCGTCGGCGCCTACGCACCCGCGGCCTTCCTGGGCCACTTCACGGTGTTCGTGCTGGCCTGCTTCATCGGCTACATGGTGGTGTGGAACGTCACGCCCGCGCTGCACACGCCGCTGATGAGCGTGACCAACGCCATCTCCAGCATCATCGCCATTGGTGCGCTGGTGCAGATTGCGCCGCCGGCGGCGGGCAGTCTGGGCCGGCCCGATGGCCTGATCCTCTGGCTGGCCTTCGCCGCCCTCGTGCTCACGGCCGTCAACATGTTCGGGGGCTTCGCCGTCACGCGCCGCATGCTCGCCATGTTCCGCAAATAACAACAACGAGAAGACAGAGAGAGAGAAGACGATCATGTCCCAAAGCCTTACCACGGTGGCGTACCTCGGCGCCGCCATCCTGTTCATCCTCAGCCTGGGCGGGCTGTCCAACCCCGAAACCTCGCGCCGCGGCAACCTGTTCGGCATGATCGGCATGGCCCTGGCCGTGCTGGCCACGGTATTCGGCCCCGGCGTCAGCCCATCGGGCATCGCCTGGATCGTCGGTGCGCTGGTCATCGGCGGTGCCATCGGCCTGTACGCGGCCAAGGTCGTGAAGATGACCCAGATGCCCGAACTGGTCGCGCTCATGCACAGCCTGGTGGGCCTGGCCGCCTGCCTGGTGGGTTTCGCCAGCTATGTCGACACCTCGCTGCCGCTCGAAGGCGCGGAAAAGACCATTCACGAGGTGGAGATCTACGTCGGCATCCTGATCGGTGCCGTCACCTTCAGCGGCTCGCTGATCGCCTTCGGCAAGCTCAATGGCCGGATCGGCGGCAAGCCCCTGCTGCTGCCCGCGCGCCACTGGCTCAACCTGGCCGCGCTGCTGGTGGTGATCTGGTTCGGCCGCGCGTTCCTCAACGCGCCCGACGTGCAGTCCGGCATGCTGCCGCTGGTGGTGATGACGGTGATCGCGCTGCTGTTCGGCATCCACATGGTGATGGCCATCGGCGGTGCCGACATGCCGGTGGTGGTGTCCATGCTCAACAGCTACTCGGGCTGGGCCGCGGCTGCCACGGGCTTCATGCTCAGCAACGACCTGCTGATCGTGACCGGTGCGCTGGTGGGCTCCTCGGGCGCCATCCTCAGCTACATCATGTGCAACGCGATGAACCGCAATTTCATCAGCGTGATCGCCGGCGGCTTCGGCAGTGGTGGCGGCAAGCCCGCCGCCGCGGCCGGTGGTGCCGCCGCCGAGCCCCAGGGCGAGGTGGTGCCCGTGAGTGCCGCCGAAGCCGCCGAGATGCTGCGCGAAGCCAAGAACGTGATCATCGTCCCGGGCTATGGCATGGCGGTCGCGCAGGCGCAGCACACGGTGTTCGAGATCACGCAGACCCTGCGCGAGAAGGGTGTGAACGTGCGCTTCGGCATCCACCCGGTGGCCGGCCGCATGCCCGGGCACATGAACGTGCTGCTGGCCGAGGCCAAGGTGCCGTACGACATCGTGTTCGAGATGGACGAGCTCAACGACGACTTCCCCGATACCGACGTGGCCATCGTCATCGGTGCCAACGACATCGTGAATCCGGCGGCCCAGGACGATCCGTCCAGCCCGATTGCCGGCATGCCGGTGCTGGAGGTCTGGAAGGCGCGCACCTCCATCGTGATGAAGCGCTCCATGGCATCGGGCTACGCCGGCGTGGACAACCCGCTGTTCTACAAGGACAACAACCGCATGCTGTTTGGCGATGCCAAGAAAATGCTCGACGAAGTGCTGGCGGCGCTCAAGGGCTGAACGAGGTGGTCTGGTGCCCGTTTCCCGGTCTGCCGACACTGCTGTTTCTGTAGCATCGACTCGGCATGGAATTTCGATTCGCAGGGAAGGCGGGTGTCAGGTCAGGGTAATACATAGTCCCCTGGCAGACCGTGGGCTGTCACAATTGTCGGCCACCGGTTGCCAGAGATGGCAGGCCAGATATCACCAACGGAGACCCGAATGACTGCAGCAACGGCAGACCGCCCCTGGCTCAGTGCCTACCCGGAGGGCGTACCCGCGGACATCGATGTCGACCAGTACCCTTCGCTGGTCCATCTGATGGAAGAAAGCTTTGCCAAGTACGCGACACGTCCGGCCTTCAGCTTCATGGGCAAGGAAACGTCCTACGCCCAGACCGACAGCCTCTCGCAGGCCTTCGCCGCCTACCTGCAGAGCCTGGGTCTGGCCAAGGGCGATCGCGTGGCGATCATGATGCCCAACGTGCCGCAGTACCCGGTGGTGGTCGCGGGCATCCTGCGCGCCGGCTATGTGGTGGTGAACGTCAATCCGCTGTACACCGCGCGCGAGCTGGAGCACCAGCTCAAGGACTCGGGGGCGACGGCCATCGTCATCATCGAGAACTTCGCCCACACGCTGGAGCAGTGCATCGCGCACACACCCGTCAAGCACGTGGTGCTGGCGGCCATGGGTGACATGCTCGGCCTGCTCAAGGGGGCCATCGTCAACTACGTGGTGCGCAACGTCAAGAAAATGGTGCCGGCGTACAAGCTGCCACAGGCGGTGCGCTTCAACGAGGCGATTGCCCGCGGCGCCCGGGGCAGCTTCAAGCGCCCCGACCTGCAGCCCGACGACGTGGCCCTGCTGCAGTACACCGGTGGTACCACCGGTGTGTCCAAGGGGGCCGTGCTGCTGCACCGGAACATCATCGCCAATGCCTTGCAGTCCGAGGCGTGGAACGACCCGGTCATGAAGAAGGTGCCGGCCGACGAGCAGTCCACCAGCATCTGCGCGCTGCCGCTCTATCACATCTTCGCCTTCACGGTGAACATGATCCTGGGTCTGCGCACGGGGGGCAAGATGATCCTGATCCCCAACCCGCGTGACCTGCCGGCCGTGCTCAAGGAACTGTCCAAGCAGCGCTTTCACAGCTTCCCGGCCGTGAACACGCTGTTCAACGGTCTGGCCAACCACCCGGACTTCAACACCGTGGACTGGAGCCACCTCAAGGTGTCGGTGGGTGGCGGCATGGCGGTCCAGGGGGCGGTCGCCAAGCTCTGGCTGGAAAAAACCGGCTGCCCGATCTGCGAA
>Ga0172377_10002294_pt1 | contig 19516 bp, 17 predicted proteins | sample Pumphouse3metaG_FD_119749 | JGI IMG/M metagenome (GOLD analysis project Ga0172377, IMG submission 119749) | Leachate microbial communities from a municipal landfill in Southern Ontario, Canada - Pumphouse #3 metaG | ecosystem: Engineered > Solid waste > Landfill > Unclassified | place: Canada...
ATTAAAAATAAATTTCTTTTAGAAATTTCAAGGTGAATAGTTTTATCAGTCGTGGAACTTTCTTAATAAAGGAGGTTCTACGATTTTCATTTTAAATGAAACACCAAAAAAATAATTTAATGTAAGGAATCAGTACAAGCTAAAAGCCCTAAAAAACAAAAAAGCTAAAAACCTATTTTACTAGATTTTTAGCTTTTTCTTGCGGTACGTACGGGACTCGAACCCGTGACCCCCTGCGTGACAGGCAGGTATTCTAACCAACTGAACTAACGCACCTTTTTGATTTGTTTTGTTCTTCTCTTTTGAAGACGATGCAAAGATAAGTCTATTTTTTTGATAAACAACAAAAATGAAAGGATTTTATTTCTTTTATTTAATCAAGATAAAAGAAACAGAATAATAGTATATTTGTTTTTGTCTTTTTTCTTAAATTATAATGTAATTAAAAGAGCGGAAAAATGAATAGAACGCCAATAAATAGAGAGCTGTTTCAAGAGAAACTTAAAAAATATCAAGTAACAGATTTCGCTAAAGCTACCATAAGAGAAATTAAGGGTATAGCAGAGGAGCTAGAATGTGAATCGGGTGTTGAGTTTGTAAAAATGGAAATGGGGGTGCCTGGACTTCCTCCTGCACAAATAGGGGTGGAGGCTGAGATTGAGGCTTTACAAAGTGGGATAGCTAGTTTATATCCCGATATCAATGGATTGCCCAGATTAAAGAAGGCGGCATCACAATTCATCAAGTCGTTTGTTAATATTGATATTAAACCCGAAGGGTGTGTGCCTGTAACAGGAAGTATGCAAGGAACTTTTGCCTCATTTATAACTTGTACGCAGTGCGATGAGAAGAAAGATACTATTTTATTTATCGATCCTGGATTTCCTGTTCAAAAACAGCAGATTACCGTCATGGGTAAAAAATATGAATCGTTCGATGTTTATCATTTTCGCGGAAATAAACTCAAAGATAAATTAGAAGGATATCTTAAAAAAGGAAATATAGCTGGTATTATTTATTCTAATCCCAATAATCCTAGTTGGATTTGTCTAAATAATGAAGAATTAAAAATAATAGGTGAGTTAGCTACACAATATGATACCATTGTATTGGAGGATTTAGCTTACTTTGGTATGGATTTTAGAAAAGAGTTAGGGAATCCTGGTAAACCACCGTATCAGGCATCAGTAGCAAACTATACTGATAATTATGTTATACTAATGTCAGGATCAAAGGTGTTTAGCTATGCAGGTCAGCGAATAGGTGTTGCTTGTATATCAGATAAATTATATACTAGATCTTACCCTGGTTTTAAGACACTTTATGGTGGCGGAACTTTTGGAACGGTATTTATACATCGTGTATTGTATGCCCTCTCTTCAGGAACAAGTCATTCTGTACAATATGCTATGGCTGCTATGTTAGAGGCTGCTAGTACTGGTGAATATGCGTTTTTAGATGATATAAAAGTATATGGGCGTAGAGCAAATAAGTTGAAAGATATTTTCTTGAGATATGGATTTTATTTAGTTTACGACAAAGATATGGATGATTCTATTGCAGATGGCTTTTATTTTACTTTGGGGTATCCAGGTATGACTAGTGCCGAATTAGCTACAGAGTTAATGTATTACGGAGTTAGTGCTTTGCCTTTGAATACTACAGGTAGTGAACAGCAAGGACTACGAGCTTGTACATCGTTTATAAAAGATCATCAGTATGAATTGCTAGAGAGTAGAATGCAGTTATTTGCAAAAAACAATCCTTTATAAATTCAAACGAAAAAAATAGATAAGAAATATGAGTATTGATCCTAATATGTTTAGAATTGAGTCGAACGATATTCCTCCTGAAAAAGGGAGATTACTTTTGGCTGAACCTTTTTTGCCCGATTTGAATTTTCGACGTGCTGTGATTTTGCTAATTGAACGCGATGAAAAGGGGGCTATGGGGATAGTTTTGAATCATATGTTTTCAAATCTCACATTAAATAAAGTAATTAAAGATTTAGATACAGATCTTTCTATTCCGTTATTCAATGGAGGACCAGTGTCTAATGATACGCTTTTTTATATACATACAATGGAATATATTCCTGGAGCTCTTCCTCTTCAGGATGGACTTTTTCTGAATGGTGATTTTGATTTAATTAAAACAATGATAGAGGAGAAAAAAGACTTAGAAGGTAAAATTCGTTTTTTTCTTGGTTGTTCGGGTTGGGGAAGTGAGCAACTTAAAAACGAATTGAATCAAAACTCTTGGATTGTTACAGAAGAAAAAACAAGTGTATTATTAAGTACACCGCCACGATTACTTTGGGAGAAGGTTATGACTAATCAGGGTGGCAAGTATGGAGTCTGGGCAAAGTATCCACTCAATGCAAAATTAAACTAGCCACATAAATCATATGGTTTTATGGGGTGACAGATAAACTCAGAGGAAGACTAAAAAAAGAATCTTATTTTTAGAGTTTTCCTCTTATTTTTTAGTCATTACTTAATTGGTCTTTATTAATTAACTGGTAGATATAAGTATCTTGATATTCCCCTTCAATCATTAACCAATCTTTTAATAGAGCTGCTTTTTTAAATCCTAAAGACTTAAATAATTGTATGCTCGGTCCATTATTTGCAGCTATATAGGCATAAAGTTGTCTAAACTGCAAAAACTGAAAGGTGTAATCGCATAAAAGTTTGAGGGCTTGTGATGCATATCCTTGCTGGCGAAACTCCTTTTTTATAGCTATACCAACCTGTCCTCTACCATGTAAAGGATGAAATTCAGTGATATCTAAAGTTCCTAACAATTCATTATCTTCTCTGCGTACAATCATTAATCGCAATTGTCTATCAGAAAATATATCACTTTGTGAGGCTTCTATGTATTGGCGAAGAACAAACTTAGAATAGGGGACCGTAATATTACTTACATCCCATAAGTTTGGATCGTTCTCTATGTTATATAAAAAAGAAAGGTCTTCGGGTTCTACTGCTCTAAGGTAGAGATTCTCATTCGCTAAAAACTGTTTATTCATCTTTATTCCTTTCTATCGATTCAGATTCATTTGACTCTGTTGCTACAGCCAACTCTTGTTGAGCTTTGTTTTTTGAAGGAACACAAAACAATGTAGCAGTAATAGCAATCAAAGCACAAAATCCACCAATGTTATTTTGTGTAGTATAGTAAACAATTAATCCGCTAAGAGTGGCTAACTGTAATATGATAAGTCGTATGGCTGATAAAGTTTTGTAGCTTTTTATGGCTTTCATTTCATTGGTTTTATCTACTTTATTGGTCAGTATCCAGTGAAATGCTTTAAGAGCTAAAGGAACCGATACCATTGTAAACAATACAGTGAATGTTTGTAAATAATACGCCGTTTTTCCAGCATCATTTACATACACACCTAAATCATAGGTGGAAAACTCACCCAAGACAAAAAGGAAAAGAGGGAGAATAAAGAAAAGAACAAATTGCACTTTTAGTGTTCTAACTAATTTATTTAATGTTATTTGATTCATTATTTCTATTTGTTAATATTTTAATACGAATAACTCATTAAACAGTACCTGTAAAACGCGTTCTGTTTACTATACTTCTGCCCAAGGTAACCTCATCTGCATATTCTAGCTCATCGCCAATAGATATACCACGAGCAATAACACTTAAGGGAACTTTATAAGGTTCTAGTTTTCGATAGAGGTAAAAATTGGTGGTATCTCCCTCCATAGTAGTGCTTAAAGCTAAAATAACCTCTTTAACTTCTCCATTAGCCACACGTTCCACTAGACTATCTATTGTAAGATCGCTAGGACCTATACCATCCATGGGAGATATGATTCCTCCTAATACATGATATAAACCATTGTATTGTTGTGTAGCCTCAACTGCCATAACATCACGAATATTTTCCACTACACAGAGAGTAGAAGCATCTCGTTGAGGATTGGCACACAACTGACAAATGTCAGTGTCAGATATATTATGGCACATTTTACAGTATTTTACTTCTCGCTTGAGTTGGATTATAGCATTTCCAAAAGCTTCAACAGCCACAGTTTCTTGTCGCAACAAATGTAACACTAGTCGTGTAGCCGTTTTATTACCAATGCCTGGCAATTTAGAAAATTCATCAATTGCTTTTTGTAGCAATAAGGATGGATATTTTTGATTCATATAGTTTAATCTCCCTTTTTCAGCAGACAAATATACGCAGACAAAAGTAAATAATTAAATATTAGTTCCATGTAAATAGAGAAGAGCCGTTGTTAAATAAATAGTATCTTTGCACTCATTATGACAATAATAGTAACGATACTCATCTATTTTTCGTTGTTGATGCTGATTTCTCACATTACTAGTCGCAACAGCAAATCGAATGCAGCCTTTTTTAAAGGAGAAAATAAATCGCCATGGTATATTGTTTCTTTTGGAATGATTGGAGCCTCAGTATCTGGAGTAACATTCGTCTCTGTACCCGGAATGGTTAGAGGTTTTGATATGACCTATATGCAAATGGTTATTGGTTTTTTCTTTGGTTATCTTATCGTTGCTCATTTACTTTTACCGTTATATTATCGATTAGGATTAACCAGTATCTACACCTATTTAGGCAAAAGATTAGGTAATCGATCGTATAAAACAGGCTCTCTATTTTTTCTCTTATCTCGTATGTTAGGTACGGCGGCAAAATTGTATTTGGTGTGTCTTATTCTTTATACCTATATATTTCAAGAATTACAAGTTCCTTTTTGGCTAATTGCAGCTGGTACAATGGTGTTGGTTTGGCTTTATACGCATCAAAGTGGTATTAAAACTATTGTTTGGACTGATGCTTTGCAAACACTTTGCTTAGTTTTGGCCCTAATTTTTATATTCGTATTTGTAGTCAGATACCTTAATCTCGATTTTATGGGAGTGGTAGATACGATTAAAAATCATGAACATGGAAGGATTTTTGTTTTTGATGATTGGAAATCGAGTCAAAACTTTTTTAAGCAATTTTTTAGTGGGGTGTTTATTGTTATTGTAATGACGGGATTAGATCAAGATATGATGCAAAAAAATCTATCGTGTCGCAACTTAAACGATGCTCAGAAAAATATGTATTACTATGGTTTTTCTTTTGTTCCGTTAAACCTGCTTTTTCTTAGTTTAGGTGTTTTATTGTTGGTTGTGGCTTCAAAAATGCAAATTCCACTTCCATCATTGGGTGATGATATTCTCCCTATGTTTGCAACCCAAGGTTATTTGGGGAAAAGTGTAGAGGTGTTTTTTGCTTTAGGAGTTATTGCAGCTGCTTTTAGTAATTCTGATTCAGCCTTGACTTCTATGACAACTAGTTTTTGTATAGATATTTTAGAAATAGAAAAATTAAATGAGGAAAAAGCCAAAGCAAAAAGACATAAAGTTCATATTCTATTTTCTATTTTGTTAGTGCTGTTTATTATCTTTTTTAAGCAAATAAACAACAAGAGTGTGATTGATGCTATTTATATTATTGCCTCTTATACTTATGGTCCTTTATTGGGTATGTTTAGTTTTGGACTCTTTACCCGTCGTGAAGTAATGGATAAATGGGTCCCCTATATTGCCATTTTATCGCCAATCGTTTGTTATGCTATTGAGCAATTGGTACATACTTATACGGGTTATCGTTTTGGATATGAACTCTTAATGCTCAACGGTTTATTAACTTTTACGGGACTTTATTTGTTCTCTATAAAATCGAATAAAAGAGTGTAGTATATCAATAAAAGATTTTCAAAAAGTAAATCGACTCATTTTATTTAAATATTAAAAAATAATTGTACTTTAGCATGTAACGGATAAGCATGATTTTATGATAAAAAAGATTGGATTATTTGTTCTTCTGCTAGCTTTACCACATTTGGTGTTTCCTATGGTGGTAAATAAGAAAGCGGTAGCATGCAAGCTTCTTGTAGAGGATGTTTTACAATATCGTCCACTCACTTTATTAGGTGGGGGATATGCTAGAGATAACTTTGATGTTTATTATAAAGGACATAAAATACCTGATGCTTCTGTTTCTTCTTTTAGAAGTTTAGGATTTAGTTATGCTAAAGATAATTGGAAAGTTTTTTATAGAGGGAAAGAAGTTACCGATGTTTCTGCATCTTCTTTTGTGAATTTAGATTCTGGATACGCTAAAGATAACTGGAAAGTTTTGTATCGAGGTAGACCTCTTGCAGGAGCATCAGCTTCGTCATTTAGAGTTTTACGAGATGGATATGCTTGCGATAATTGGAGTGTCTATTTTGAGGGTGTAAAAATTGAGGGTGTTTCTGTCTCCTCCTTTATAAATTTAGGTTATGGATATGCCAAAGACAACTGGAGTGTTTTTTATTGTGGTCGTAAGATGCATGAGGCTTCAGAGTCAACCTTTACTGTATTCGAAAATGGATATGCAGAAGATAGTTGGAATACCTATTACAGAGGACGAAAAGTAGATGAAATAAATAGATCTTCTCTAACAAAGGTTGGAGGAGGTTATGCTAAAGATGCTTGGGATGTATATTTTAACGGACATCTCATTGAAGGAGCTTCTGCTTCTACTTTTGAATATTTAGGTTATGGATATGGAAAAGATACTTGGAATGTGTATTTTAGGGGGTTAAAGCTAGACGATGCATCTGCTTCTACATTTAGCTTGTTAGGAGGATACTATGCTAAAGATAGTTGGAATGTGTATTATAAAGATATAAAGATGGAAGAGGCTTCAGCTTCTACTTTTGAATACCTTGGTGAGGGGTATGCTAGAGATGCGTGGAATACATACCATGGAGCTAGTAAAATCAACCGTTGAATCCATACTCTTATTTATTTATTCGTTTTTGTATAAATAGTTTTAGTTTTTTAATATGCCCTAGTCAAACCAATCACTTGCCCTAGTCAAGTGGACTAGATGTCCTAGTCATCCTAGAGATTGCCCTTACGGTCTATTTATTCCTATATAAGTTGTTTTAACACGATTTGTTAGCACTTTATTCTTATGTCTAAAAGGAAGTTCTACTAGGTATAGGTAGTCTATAAAAAGAAAAGCGGTAAAGTAATGGACACATAAAACGAAAAAAGAATATCTTTGCCACGACTAAACATCCCAACAATTAAAAGAGAGGTATAAAACCAAACACTGAATAGGGTTGTTGTTACGTTAGAAAAGATAGAACTATGATTATAAAGCATTTTACAGATAACGATTTATATAAATTTTCTGTTATGATGGCGATACAGAAAATGTATCCTTGGTCATTAGTGAAATATGAATTTTTTAATAGAGGGAAGACTCAGTTCCCTGAGGGATTTGCCGAGCAGATGAAAAAAGAAGTATCTGCGATGGCGAATTTAAAGATGACTAAGGAGGAGAAGGAGTTTATTAAACGTCGTTGTTATTTTTTTGATCCTGCATTTGTCGATTTTTTAGAAGGGTATCAGTACGATCCAAATGAAGTTCATATTGTTCAAAATGGAGGGGAGTTAAAAGTAGTAGTAGAAGGGTATTGGTATCGTACAGTGTTATGGGAAGTTCCTTTAATGGCTATAATTTCTGAACTTTATTTTAGAATGATGGGTATTGAGCCTGTCGAAATAGAAGAACGTGCTATAGAAAAATCTAAAAAATTATGTGCAATTGGTGCCGATCATTCTGATTTTGGTACTCGTCGTAGATTTTCTTTTGATGTGTATGATAGAGTCATTGGGTGCCTAAAAAAACACTCCGGAACTCACTTTAAGGGAACAAGTAATGTTTATTTGGCTATGAAGCACGATACTACTCCAATAGGTACTATGCCTCATGAGTGGTTTATGTATCATGGTGCAATTTATGGTTATCGTGCAGCAACAGCAAAAGCACTCGATGCCTGGGTAGAGGTTTATCATGGAAGTTTAGGTATTTGTTTGACAGATACCTATACCACAGATGTGTTTTATCAGTCGTTTGGTTTGAAACATGCCAAATTATTTGATGGTGTACGTTGGGATAGTGGAGACCCTCTGAAATTCACAGATCAAACGCTTGAATTTTATAGACAGAATCGGATTGATCCTTTATCTAAAACAATTGTTTATAGCGACTCTTTGAATTATGAAAAAGTAAAAGAGATAAAAAAATACATTAAAGGTCGAGTTCACGATGCCTATGGTATAGGAACCTATTTTTCTAATGATGTGGGAGCTACTCCCTTAAATATGGTCATTAAATTAACTGAAGTGCGCTATGATGCTAAAACAAATAATCATCATGTGGTTAAACTTTCTGATATAGCAGGAAAAAACACAGGGAATGAAGAAGAAATAGAATTAGCCAAACGCACACTGGGTATAAAACAATAGCTATTTTTGCGCTAAATTTCAGTCTATAGTATAATGCACTTTTTATATTATTAAATAATTTATGATGGAACAATTTTTACCACAGATTATAGCTTCGATTATTATCTTGATTCTGTTACCCGTATCGAGACTGATTGCTACTAAAGTGATTATGAAATCGGGAGTTCTTTTACAAATACCCGAAACACGTTCATTGCGAGTAAAACAAGTGGTAAACATCATACTAAATATGGTATGTGTAATTTGCCTTGCTATAGCATGGGGTGTAAAGCGAGAAAATATATTAATTGGTTTATCTTCTGTATTTGCTGTAATAGGAGTTGCTTTTTTTGCACAATGGTCGCTACTAAGTAATATTACAGCAGGAGTCATAATGTTTTTTACTACTCCCTTTAGAGTAGGAGATAGAATACATATTTACGATAAAGATTTACCTATTAATGCTAGAATAGAGAGTATTCAAACTTTCTATACGCACATACGAACTGATGAAGGGGAAATTATTTTAGTTCCGAATAATCTTTTTTTGCAACGTATAGTATCGGTTCAAAAAGTAGATTAAGATCTCAGAAACACCATATGGACTTTCATTAATAAATTAATTTTAAGAATTGAAAAGTGATTAGGTGAGTAAATCTTTTATGGTTTTCTATAAATACCGTAAATTTATCTTTTAAATAGTAAAGTACTTTTGTACAAAAAAAGCCGCATTAGTTGTTAATACAAGAAGAATAAACTTTTAGAAGTTGTTGATGAACAATAATGTGCTAAAGAAAATAGAAATGGATATAGTATCTTCAGAATTTATCGTTAGTAATACAGATGTAACCAAATGTCCTGCAGGAAATTTTCCTGAATATGCATTTATAGGTCGTTCTAACGTTGGTAAATCAAGTTTAATTAATAGACTAACCCATCGAAAAGGATTAGCTATGACCTCTTCTACACCTGGCAAAACGATGCTTATTAATCATTTCTTAATTAATAACGAATGGTATTTAGTGGATTTACCTGGTTATGGTTATGCTAAGAGAGGAAAAAAAGGACAGAGTCAAATAGAACGTATTATAAACAAATACATTTTAGAGCGAGAGCAATTAAGCAATCTATTCTTATTGATTGATAGTCGTTTGGAACCTCAGGCCATTGATGTGGAGTTTACTAACTTTTTAGGGGAGAACCAAATCCCTTTTTCAATTGTTTTTACTAAGTCTGATAAATTAAAAAAAGGACAACGCAGAAAAAACATTGATCTTTGGGTTCAAGAATTAGAGAAAACTTGGGAGGAGCTTCCTCCTTATTTCATTACTTCATCGGTTACAGGTGAAGGCAGAGAAGATGTTTTGAAATATATTAGTGAAATAAATAAATTTATCAATCAACAAAAAAAGAATAATGAAAAAATATAGTTTAGTTATCGTACTATTATTTTTTAGCTTGGCAAGTATACAAGCACAATCGTGGTTAGATATATTTTCTTCGGATAAAATAGATAAAGCTTCTAAAGTGATCTCTGAGGTTACTGGTGTATCTACTTCAACAGATTTGAAAGGGACTTGGAATTATGTAGGTACAGCTGTTCAGTTAAAATCGGGCGATGCGTTACAACAACTTGGTGGAGCAGTAGCTACTGCAACGTTAGAGAAGAAGGTAGATGAAAAACTTAAGTCACTTGGTATTAATCCAGGAGAGGTATCTTTTACATTTCATACCGATAGTACGTTTTCGTCTAATTTAAGAGGAAAAAAAATGGATGGAACCTACACTTATTATCCTAAGGAGCAAAAAATTAGCTTTCAATATGCTCAAATGATTAATCTTACTGCAAAAGTGAATCATTCAACAGAGTATGTTTCTATCTTATACGATGCTGATAAATTATTGACTATTTTAACTACATTAAGTGAAATGACTAACGACCAAACAATACAGACTATTGGGTCACTAGCTGGTAGTTATGACGGTATGATGATGGGGTTAAAGTTGAAAAAACAAAAAAGTTCATCGAAGTAGGGAATACAGCTTTAGAAGTGAGTTTTGAACAATCAACAAAAGTAAATAAAAAACTGTTTTTTCTGAAAAAATAAGATTATTTAGTACTAGATTTTTATTATTATCATTATAAAAGAATATATTTGTAATGAATCATAATTAAAAAGTAAAAGAAGAGATTATGAAAAAATATGTAATGCTATCTATTATGTTTGTTTTGAGTATAGGCTATACTATGGCTCAAAAACAAGCTGAGATAAAATTTGATACCCTTTCTTACAATTTTGGAGAGTTTCATGAGAGTAAACCAGTGGTTACTGCGGAATTTAAGTTCAAAAATGTAGGCGATGCTCCATTAGTAATACATCGGGCTATGGGGTCTTGTGGATGTACTGTGCCAGAATATCCAGAAGAACCTATATTACCAGGTAAAACAGGAGTAATTAAGGTAAAGTACAATGGAAAAGGTAGATATCCTGGCCATTTTAAAAAATCAGTAACGATACGTACAAATGCTAAGACTGAAATGGTTAGGCTGTTTGTAGAGGGCACTATGACACCGATTGAGGGGAAATAGAAAAGATAAAATAAAAGACTTGTTAGGAGAATCATTTTTGATTCTCCTTTTTTTTTATTTTCTTTGATAAACTTTTTAAAAAGTTTATAGAAAAACACAATAGAATAAATAAAATAGAATGAAACAGAACGAGAAAGAATCAGTTGGTTTGCCCGATAATGCTTTTAGAGAGTTAAAAGCAGGTGAAGTTTATACTCCCTTAATGAGTCCAGATAAGAAATATCCCGAAGTTAATCTTTGGTCTGTGTCATGGGGTATTCTTATGGCAATCCTTTTTTCTGCAGCGGCTGCTTACCTAGGACTTAAAGTGGGACAAGTATTTGAGGCTGCTATACCTATTGCAATTATAGCAGTAGGAGTATCTACTGCTGCAAAACGAAAATTTGCACTTGGAGAGAATGTGATTATTCAGTCGATAGGTGCTAGTTCTGGAGTCATTGTAGCGGGTGCTATATTCACTCTTCCTGCTTTATATATTTTAGAAAGCAAATACCCAGAAATGTCTGTCGATTTTGCACAGGTATTTTTAAGTTCATTGCTTGGTGGTTGTTTAGGTATCCTCTTCTTGATTCCTTTTCGGAAATATTTTGTGCAAGAAATGCATGGGAAATATCCTTTCCCAGAGGCTACAGCTACAACACAAGTATTGGTATCGGGAGCAAAAGGTGGAAGTCAAGCTAAACCATTATTGATTGCTGGATTAGTAGGTGGACTGTACGATTTTATTGTAGCTACCTTTGGTTGGTGGAACGAGGTTTTTACTACCCGTGTATCTGCATGGGGAGTAGCCTTAGCAGATAAAGCAAAACTAGTATTTAAAGTCAATACTGGAGCTGCAGTACTAGGGTTGGGATATATTGTGGGACTTAAATATGCTTTTATTATATGTTTAGGTTCTTTAGCTGTATGGTGGATTATCATACCTGCTATTTCAATCTTTTGGGGCGATTCAGTACTCAATATGTGGAATCCCGAGATCTCACAGACCGTATCTAGTATGTCTCCCGAAATGATATTTAACTATTATGCAAAAAGCATTGGTATCGGAGGTATTGCCATGGCAGGTATAATAGGTATCATAAAATCTTGGGGTATTATTAAAGAGGCTGTTGGTTTAGCCGTTCAGGAAATGAGCGGAAAAGGTGGAAAAACAGCCAATGAGGAAGTAAAGCGTACTGAACGAGACATTCCAATGAAAACGATAGCTATAGGATCACTTATAACTATTACGTTAATTGGTTTGTTTTTCTACTTCGATGTTATGCAAGGAAACTTACTGCACACAGCAGTAGCTGTTTTGTTAGTAGCTTGTATTGCTTTTTTATTTACCACAGTAGCTGCAAATGCAATTGCTATTGTAGGTAGTAATCCAGTGTCAGGAATGACTCTGATGACCTTAATATTAGCCTCAGTTGTTATGGTTGGAGTAGGACTGAAAGGACCAGAAGGTATGGTGGCTGCATTGGTAATGGGAGGTGTAGTTTGCACAGCACTAGCCATGGCAGGAGGATTTATTACCGACTTAAAGATAGGTTATTGGTTAGGTACTACCCCAATAAAACAAGAGGGGTGGAAATTCTTAGGAACTATAGTTTCAGCAGCTACCGTAGGTGGGGTGATGATTATATTAAATAAAACCTATGGCTTTGTTGATACTGGCGAGGGCTCTCAACATTTGGTGGCACCTCAAGCAAATGCTATGGCTGCTGTAATTGAACCGTTGATGAGTGGTGTAGGAGCTCCATGGTTGCTTTATGGAATTGGTGCGGTTTTAGCTATTGTTCTAACCTTCTTTAAAATACCAGCTTTGGCATTTGCCCTTGGTATGTTTATTCCTTTAGAGTTAAATATTCCATTATTAGTTGGTGGAGCAATGAATTGGTATGTTACTTCTAGAACTAATGATGAGGCCATAAATAATGCTCGTAGAGAGAAAGGAACATTATTAGCTTCCGGTTTTATTGCTGGAGGTGCATTAATGGGAGTGGTTAGTGCTGGTATGCGTTTCTTTGGAGTAGATCTATTGAATACAGAATGGTTGATGAATTCTTGGTCCGAGGTATTAGCTCTTGTAGCTTATATCGTTTTAATTGTTTACTTTATACGTTCGTCTTTGAGTGTTAAGTTGGATAAGTAATTGAATATAGAGTTTAATATTATAGAAAATAATAAGTGAAACAATGAAAAAAATAATTTGCTTACTGTCTCTTTTTGTAGTTACAGTTTGTATTCAAGTTGAGGCTCAAGAAAAGCAAGTTCTTCAACTGTGGGAGAATGGGCTACCTGAAGAAGAACAATTGGTAGGTGCCGTAAAAGTAGAAGCTGAAAATGAGAAAGATATTCCTAATTTAACGGTTTACTTACCCCAAAAGCCTAATGGTAAAGCAATAATAATGTGTCCTGGTGGTGCTTATGGTATGTTAGCTATAGATCATGAAGGACATGCTATGGCTGATTGGTTTACTTCTCAAGGTATAGCTTATTGTGTATTAAAGTATAGGCTACCAGGCGGAAGATCTACCATTCCATTTACTGATGCTGAACGAGCAATTCAATTGATAAGAGAACATGCTGTAGAATGGAATATTAATCCCAAAGCAGTTGGAGTGATGGGGGCATCAGCAGGAGGACACTTAGCTTCTACTTTGGCTACACACTTTACATCTGATGCGACTCGTCCAGACTTTCAAGTTTTGCTATACCCTGTTATCACATTGAATGAGGAATTTACTCACAAAGGATCAAAATTCAATTTGTTAGGAGAAACTCCAGCAGAAGAACAAGTGGCTTTTTATTCAAATGAAACAAGGGTAACTAAAAATACTCCTCCCGCATTTATAGCCTTATCGTCAGATGATAAAGCCGTGTTACCCATTAATAGCTTACTCTATTATAAGGCCTTAATGCGTTATGATATTCCTGTTGCGTTATTTAGTTATCCCAAAGGAGGGCATGGATGGGGATTTAACGATCAGTTTATCTATAAAAGAGAGTGGACTCAAGAGTTAGAAAAGTGGCTTAGAGAGTTAGAGTAAGATAGAAAAATAAAAAGTCCTAGTTTATATTATATAAAGTATTTACCAATAACAAAAGGTAAACTATTAGGTTCTGTATATTTAGTAACGTATGACAAATTGAAAAGAAATGTGTTGAATTAAACATGTTTCTTTTCTGTTTTTTATGAATACTTATACTTAAGAAGTAATACTTATATTTCTTAATCTAAGTTCTATGGGATATGCAGTACCCTATTTAAATGACGTTTTTTGATAGGAATGTTTTTTTGCATAGATAAAGTGTCATTTTTAGTAAATGCTAATACCTAGAAAAGTGTTTACTTGCATTGAGCTATTTTCGAGTGTTTTTTATAATAGTAAAACACGTATAAATAATTTAACTTAAATAATAAGCCTATGTTACGAAAAGCACAATTTGTTTTTTACTGTTTTCTGTTTTGTTCAGGACTTCTAAATGCACAGACAGAACGTTATAAAGAGATTACGAACCCAAATTTAACAACAATAAATTCTGAACCAGCCCGTGCTAGTTTTAGATCTTATACGGATGAAAATACAGCTCTTAGCAATGATAAAAAAGACACTTATTATTTATCATTAAATGGAGAATGGAAATTTAATTACGTTGAAAACATAGACGATAGGCCAAAAAATATAGAATCATTACCAAGTGAATCAAAACAATGGCAGTCTATACAAGTTCCTGGAAACTGGGAGTTACAAGGATTTGGAATTCCTATTTATGTTAATCAGCCTTATGAGTTTTGCTCGCCAGCAAATGTGGAGCCATTTTGGTTAAAACCCAATCCTCCTTATGTTCCAGAAAAATGGAATCCTACAGGAACTTATTATAGAACTTTTGAATTGTCTGATGACTGGAAAGATAAAGAAGTATATTTGACTGCAGAGGGTACTCGTGGAGCTGCTTACTATTATATAAATGGGGAGTTTGTAGGAATGTATAAAGATGCTAAAACTACTGCTCGCTTTAATGTATCTTCCGTTTTAAAAGAAGGGAAAAATCATTTAGCTATTCAAATTCATCGTTTTTCTGATAGTAATTATTTAGAGTGTCAGGATTTTTGGCGAATTAGTGGAATAGAGCGTGATATATATCTTTCGGCTCGTCCTAAGCTTCATATTGCTGATTTTAAGGTTGAATCTCCTTTAGATGCAAATTATGAAAAGGGAGAGTTAACCATTCAGGCTCTTATTAATGAACCAGAGAGTAGTTCACCTTATTTATTATTTTACACTCTTTATAACCAAGATGGAAAGAAAATAGATCAGCAGCAACTAGAGTCTATTCAAGGTAAGGGTAAATATCAATGGATTGCTAAAAATACAATTGATCATATTAAACCATGGACTGCTGAAACACCTAATTTATACACTTTAGTCTTAAGTTTAAAAGAGGAAAGTGGTAAGACAATTGAAGCGACTAGTGTAAAAGTAGGATTCCGAACGATTGAGATTAAAAATAGTCAATTGTGTGTTAATGGTCAGCCTATATTGGTGAAAGGGGTAAACGTACATGAACACAATGAAAAGATGGGACATTATGTTACAGAAGAGTTAATGTTGAAAGATATAGCATTGTGGAAACAACTAAATATAAATACTGTACGTACATCGCATTATCCTCAGCCAGAACGTTTCTATGAGTTATGTAATGAATATGGAATTTATGTGATTGACGAAGCAAATATTGAAAGTCATGGTATGGGATATGATATTTCGTTAGGTAAATCTTTAGGTAATAATCGGTTGTTTGAAAAAGCACATATGTATCGTACTTTTAATATGTATGAAAGGGATAAAAACCATCCCTCGGTTATTATTTGGTCATTAGGAAATGAGGCAGGTAATGGGTATAACTTTTATACTACTTACTTAGCTTTAAAAGAAGTTGATAATCGTCCAGTTCAATATGAGCGAGCCAAATTAGAATGGAATACTGATATATATTGTCCAATGTATGTGCGGATTAATGAAATAGAAAAGTATGCTCAGAATCCAGAAAATACAAGACCTTTAATATTATGTGAATATGCTCATGCTATGGGAAATAGCTTGGGTAATTTTCAGGATTATTGGGATGTGATAGAAAAGTATCCTTTGCTACAAGGTGGTTGTATTTGGGACTGGGTAGATCAAGGCTTTGAGGAGTTTACTCCCGAGGGAAAGAAATATTGGACTTATGGAGGAGACTATGGAGCAGTAGGGACTCCTTCTGATGGTAACTTCTGTATCAATGGAATTGTTTATCCCGATCGTTCTTTGAAGCCTATGACACTTGAAGTGGCAAAGGTGTACCAAAATATTAAATTCTTGAATTTTCAACGTGATAAAGGAACGATTGATGTAAGGAATGATTTTGTATTCACTAATTTAGATAAATACAAATATGAATATGTGATTCGTGAATCGGGAAAGCAAATATACAAAGGAGAGTTCAAGGTGGTTGCAAAACCAGGAGAAATAAAAACTGTTTCTTTAGAAGGTATTCCATCGGAAGCTCCTTCATTTGGTGATGTTCAAATAGAGTTTTATGCATTAATTAAAACAGCTGAGCCATTCTTAGAAAAAGGTTTTGTTATTGCTAAGGAGCAATGTGAAGTATATCCTTATGCTAAAAAAGCAACTTACTTAGCAGCTAGTGGAGTGGAACAGAAGAAGAATGATACTCAGATTCTTTTATCAGGAAATCGTTTTGAAGTGGCTTTTGATAAGATGTCGGGACAAATGACTTCTTATAAATGGCGTGGAATAGAATATCTAGCGAATCAATATGGACCTAAACCAAACTTTTGGAGAGCACCTACAGATAATGATTATGGTGCAGACTTAGGTAGAGTATTGCGTCCTTGGTATGAAAATAGTTATTGTGATCTTAAAGCGAACGATATTAAAGTTAGCTTTGAAAATAAAAACTATACTCAAGTGATAGTGAAATACATTTATCCTTCTACTGATACCGAGTGGACAATAACTTATAATATTCAAAATAATGGAGTGATTAAAGTTCATAACTGCTTTGTTAGTAAAGATCAAAATGCACCTATTATTCCTCGTATAGGTTTACGTATGCAGTTAACATCAGACTTGAATCAACTTACTTATTATGGTAGAGGACCAGAGGAAAATTATTCCGATAGAAAAACGTCTCAGTTTATAGGAGAATATAGTCGTTCTATACAAGATATGTATGAGGGTTATATAAGACCACAAGAAAATGAACACCGAACCGATGTACGTTGGTTGGCTCTTACTAAAAAGTCTGGAATGGGAATATTAGTAGTGGCAGAGGATAAAATAGAATTTAATGCGTCTAATTATTTAATGGAGGATTTTGATGATGGAGAATCTCTAGGTAATGGAAAACCTGTAACTGAAGGAGTTACTAATAGTCATTTAACTGATCCAAAACCTAAGAAGCTTGTTGATTTATTTATTGATTATCGTATGATGGGTGTAGGAGGTGATGATAGTTGGGGTTCAAGACCTTTAGAACAATATCAAATTTATCCTGGGGTTAAAAATGCGATAGAGTATTCTTTTACTTGGATTCCTATTAGGAAAAAATCGGATATATATTCTACTATTTATAAATAGTTAATTGATTTTATAGCTTATAATTTGCAAGAAACGGGGAATATATTTTCTCCGTTTCTTTTTTTTGTTTAAACTTGAGTATGATAAAACTCAAAGGTCTATATCTAACTATTTTTATGCTTCTTTATTCACTTACTAGCCAAGCTTCTCATCCTATAATGGAAATAGCTAGGAGGTATCTGGGTACGCCTTATGTTGCTAATACATTAGAAGATGAAGGCTCGGAGGAACTAGTTATTAATAAGCAAGAGGTTGATTGTACAACTTTTGTAGAATATGTTTTAGCAGAGTACTTTATGGATAACGAACATTCTTTTGAATCAAGATTGCAATCTATACGTTATCGAAATGGGATTATAAAGGGGTATGAATCACGTATGCATTATTTTTCAGAATGGATGCAACAAGCTATAAAGAATGAATTATTAATAGATGTTACCGCAAAAAACAGTAACTTTATTGGGGAGTTGGATATCCATTTTATGTCATCTCACCCAGAGTTGTACAAGCCACTTCAATATGATAGTGAGTATAAAATTAATGAGATCTGCAAAGTAGAGAAAGAGTTAACAGGGGATATTTTTCATTATCTTCCTAAAGATAAAATAGGTCCACATGGAGTGACTTGGATTCAAGAGGGAGATATCATAGCACTAGTTACAACGATAGATGGATTAGATGTTAGCCATTTAGGTTTTGCTACTTATGAGAAAAAAGAATTGCGATTGTTACATGCTTCTTTTAATGATAAACAAGTAATAATTGATTCTGAGCCATTACATGATAAGCTTAAAAATAGAGATTCCATAGTGGGTATTCGGGTGTTTAGAGTTCAACTTTAATTAATATAATATGAAAAGGTTATCTTTTATTGCGTTTATTTTAATCGTTATGAGTAGTTTTTTATATGCTCAAGACAATCAGGACTGGGCTAATTTAAAGAGATTTCAAGAAGAAAATAAAAAACTGGGAAAACAAACTCCTGATAGTTATTCTCCTAGAGTTGTATTTATGGGAAACTCAATCACAGAAGGGTGGTTAGGTCAATCACCAGAATACTTTACTAAAAATACCTCGTATATAAATAGAGGAATTAGTGGACAAACATCTCCACAAATGTTATTACGTTTTAGACAGGATGTTGTTCAATTAGAGCCTAATGTAGTAGTTATTTTGGCCGGAACAAATGATATAGCTGGAAATACAGGACCTTCAACACTAGAGATGATACAGAATAATATTGCTTCAATGTGTGAAATAGCTGAAGCCAATGGAATTGATGTAGTTCTTTGCTCCATATTACCAGCCTATGATTTTCCTTGGAAAACAGGTTTGGAACCAGCAGATAAAATTAAAAAGATGAACCAATGGATTAAAGAATATGCATCTGTTAATGAATGGATGTATGTGGATTATTATTCTGCATTAGTAGATGAAAGAGGAGGTTTACCAAGTAAATATAGTGGGGATGGAGTGCATCCTAACAAAGCTGGATATGCCATAATGGAGCGTATTTTAGAACAAGCTCTTGAAAATTTTTCAATAGAGTAAAAAAAGTTTGTTTTTCTTTTGGAGAGTCAAAAAATACATCTATATTTGCATCGCAATCTTGAAAAAAGAGAAACAAAAAGGTGCGTTAGTTCAGTTGGTTAGAATACCTGCCTGTCACGCAGGGGGTCACGGGTTCGAGTCCCGTACGTACCGCAAGAAAAAGCTGAAAATCTAGTAAAATAGATTTTCAGCTTTTTTTATAATTCTAGTTTACAGCCTGAATTTTATTAGTGTTAATCTGTATCTGTTTTATAAAATGAAAAAGGTACCCAAAAAACTTCAGGTACCTTTTTTGAATAAACTTGGCAGAGTTTATTCTTTTAATTTACTTTCCTGAAAATGGGTTGATGAAAAATTTAGATAGAAAAGACCTAACTACTTTTCTTCAGATTAATCAACGCTCTTCCTC
>Ga0172377_10002296_pt1 | contig 19512 bp, 17 predicted proteins | sample Pumphouse3metaG_FD_119749 | JGI IMG/M metagenome (GOLD analysis project Ga0172377, IMG submission 119749) | Leachate microbial communities from a municipal landfill in Southern Ontario, Canada - Pumphouse #3 metaG | ecosystem: Engineered > Solid waste > Landfill > Unclassified | place: Canada...
AAATCAGCAGATGATATTGATATTATTATTGCACTTGGAATGGCAAAAGAGGGATTTGATTGGCCCTATTGTGAGCATGCATTAACTATAGGCTATAGAGGTTCATTAACAGAAATCATTCAAATCATAGGCAGAGCTACGAGAGACAGTGACAATAAAACACATGCTCAATTTACAAATTTAATTGCTGCACCAGATGCAGAAGATGATGATGTGAAATTGTCCGTCAACAATATGTTAAAAGCTATTACCGCATCGTTATTAATGGAACAAGTTTTAGCACCTAATTTTAATTTTAAGCCAAAAGATTTAGACAATGACGATGATGATCAAGATGATGAGACAATTAAAATAAGAGGCTTTAAATTACCAACATCGCAAAGAGCAAAAGATATTATCGAGTCAGATTTAAATGATCTAAAAGCAAGAATCTTGCAGGATAACCAAATGCTCAAAGCGATGCCGGGGAACTTAGAACCTGAAATTATTAATACCGTACTAATACCTAAAATAATACGGGAAGTTTATCCTGATTTAAATGATGAAGATGTTGAAGCTGTAAGACAACATGTTGTTGTAGATAGTGTAATCAAGAATAGTACAATTGAGGAACAAGGTGATAAAAAGTTTATAAGAATGGCAGGAAGTTTTGTTAATATTGATGACATTCATATCGATTTAATAGATCAAATCAATCCATTTCAAAAAGCTTTTGAAATTTTATCTAAGTCTGTAACTACACAAGTTTTAAAATTGATCGATGAACATATTCAATCAACAAAAATTGATATGACTGAGGAAGAAGCTATTATTTTATGGCCAAAAATAAAAGAGTGGGTATCTAAGACAGGAATAGAACCAAATTTACAAGCTTTTGACCAAAAAGAAAAAAGAATGGCTGAGGCATTAATCTTTTTAAGAGAACAAAAACGACAAAGAGCATTAGAGAATGAATAAGAAAACATTAGACGACATCTTCAACGATGATGATTTTGGTTTATTAGATATTAAAACAAAAACATCAAACGTAAAAACTGAAGAAAATAGACTTATTGATGCTTTCGAAGAAATAAATCTCTTTATTGACAAAAATCATAGAGAACCGAATACATCAAGTATGTCTGAATATGGGCTATATGCTAAGCTTCGTAATTTTAAAGAAAATGAAACGGATAAAAAGACTTTAAAGCCATATGATCGACATAATTTATTAGGTCATGTGGAAATAGATGAACTCACAATAGATGATATTTTCAATGATGATGATTTAGGTTTGCTTGAAACCGATAATGAACTAGATATTTTTAAATATAAACATATTTCAAAATCAGATGATAGAGCAAAAACAGATTTTGTAGCAAAACGAAAGCCATTAAAAGAAAAAGAATTTGAAAAATATGAGAAGATGTTTCAAAAAATTCATCAAGAAATAAAAGAAGGAAAAAGGAGAATTGAGACATTCAATAAATATGAAGAAAACCTGATTGTTGGTAACTTTTATATGATTAGTGGTGTTCTTTTGTATTTGGAATCAGCAGACTTAAAAAAAGAGGAATGGATTCAAAAATCTGGTAATAGGGTCCGTCTTGAGGGAAGAACTAGAACAATATTTGAAAATAAAACACACAGTAATATGTTATTTCGTTCTTTAGGAAAGCAGATAGAAAAGAATGGAAAAATGATTACAAATATTAATGAAAATACCGAACAAAATTTGTTTATCAATACTGATTTACTCAACGAAGAAGATATTAAAACAGGTTGGATATATGTTTTAAAATCCAAATCTGTAAACCCAAATATTGCAAATTTTAAAGACTTATATAAAATAGGTTATTCAAGTACATCTGTAGATGAACGAATAAAGAATGCAAAAAATGAAGCAACCTATTTATTTGCAGATGTTAAAAAAATAGCTACTTATCAAGTTTATAATAGAAATGCTGATAAATTAGAAAGTCTTTTGCATAGGTTTTTTGCTCAAGCTTGTTTAAATGTAGATTTGTTCGATACTAGAGGTCAGAGGATAACACCAAGAGAATGGTTTGTAGTTCCTTTTGATGTAATTGAGGAAGTAATACACCTAATTTTAAATGAAAGCATTATGAATTATGAATATGATGTAATAAGTAAAAAAATAAAACTCAAACAATAACCCTTCGACTGGCTCAGGGTGAACGTTACTTCTCGTCATTCCCGACTTGATCGGAATCCAGCTTCATATTTTGTCTTTAATAAGGAAATTTTCATGAATCAATATGAGATCGAGATAAAAATTAAAGGCAAGTTTCCAAATAGCGACTTATGGCAAACAATTATTGCCCAATGGGTACAAAACAATAAAGATTATTTAGAAGAAAATGATTTTAAAGATGCAGCTTATTGGCATGACGAAATGGCAAATATCAGCTGTTTAGTCGGAGCGATTTGGAAAATAGGCGGTGTAGCTATATCAGAATACACTATCAATAAAAATGGCGGACAAAATAATAATGGTCGAGCCGATCTCTATTTTTCAATAAATAAAACCAAATATCTTGTTGAATCTAAATATATTAGAAAAGATACTATTAATTCTAAAGAGATTACAACAGAAATGTGTTGTGCGCTAAAAGACTGTCACTCATGCAATGAAAGTGGTTTAGATAATAAGATGGCAATTGTTTTTGCGGCTCCAAACGATTCTAATCAACCTATTGACTTCAATGCGGAAGAGCTTGACTATGACATTAAAGTTATGTTAAAGATAATTGACAATACTAAACCTAAATATAATGACAAAGTTTATGACACTATTTATCTATTCGGACAATACTTCAAAAGTATTGACGAGGAATGTAGTAAGAAAAAGATAAAAGAACAAAATGCCTTAGCCCTCTTAAAACTCATGGCACAAAGTGAAGAGGACATTAAAAACAACCGTTTCGACTCCCAAGAGAGTTTTTTTGAGAAAATTGAGCAAAAACTTATACAATAACCCTATTTTCCCCTCAGTCCCCACTCAACAACCCTGCGGTATAATCGCGCCAATACTTTACGCATCGAAACACTACAAGGAAACACTTCATGGGCTTATCAATCGGACTCGTAGGATTACCGAACGTCGGAAAATCGACTACCTTTAACGCACTCACCAAAGCACAAAATGCCGAAGCGGCAAACAATCCGTTCTGTACAATCGAACCGAACAAAGCGACCGTTCCGGTACCCGATATCCGTTTGAACGAACTGGCAAAAATCGTCAATCCTGAGCGTATCCAACACTCGACTCTTGATTTCGTAGACATTGCAGGACTTGTAAAAGGTGCCAGCAAAGGTGAAGGATTGGGAAATAAATTCCTCTCCAACATCCGCGAAACCGAAGTCATCTTACAGATCGTCCGTTGTTTCGAAGATGACAACATCGTCCATACCGAAGGGCGTATCGATCCTCTTTCGGATGTCGAAATTATCGAAAACGAACTGATCTTCGCCGATATCGAAGTGTTGACCAACCGTATCGAGCGTCTCAAAAAACAGGCGAAAAACGAAAAAGATGCAGCGGCAATGATGGCGTTTGCCGAAGAGTTAGCGGAGTATTTGGCGGAAGGGAACCTTGCGCGCAACTTCCCGAAAGCCGATTCCGAAATGTATGAAAAACTGATCAACGAAGTGCGTCTGCTCAGTGCCAAAGAGATCATGTACGGTGCAAACGTCGATGAAGACGGCCTTAGCGAAGATAACGAATACGTTCAGCGTCTCCGCGAACACGCTGCCAAACACGGATGCGAAGTGATCAAACTCTGCGCAAAAATCGAAGAAGAACTCGTCGGTATGGAAGATGACGAGCGTGATGAATTCCTACGCGATATGGGCGTCGAAGAATCAGGCCTAGAGCAAATCATCCGTAAAGGGTTCGATAAACTCGGGCTCATGAGCTATTTCACAGCCGGGGTCAAAGAGGTTCGCGCTTGGACAATCCACAAAAACACGACCGCTCCGAAAGCGGCCGCCGTCATCCACAACGACTTTGAAAAAGGGTTTATCCGCGCCGAAGTGATCGGGTATGAAGACTTCATCGCCTGCGGAGGCGAAGCCAAATCGAAAGAGGCGGGAAAAATGCGTTTGGAAGGAAAAGAATATATTGTGCAAGACGGTGATATCATGCACTTCCGTTTTAATGTATAATCATTAAAACGGTTGCCGTAAGTGCACCATAATAAGACAGGAGTAAGGTATGTCTCTTAAATATGCGGGTCCAAAACCGTTAATCTCAGCTCATGGGGTTGAATTTGATTTAAATAAAGAAGACAAATACATCTATCTCAGCATCGTAGCCGAGCTTATTTTAGCATTGGATCATGAATATATTGATGATCAGAAATACACCTATATGACTGCCAAAAAACCGCTCGATTGCGACTATGTCTTAGAAATGATCCGAAAATATGATCCCTCTTTGGATCAAGAAATCGAAAATCGCCGCAAGATCGAAGAAGATGAAATTGCCGAAGAACTCCGAAGAGCTCACGAAAATAAAGTCTTGTGCGAAGAGGAAAAAGAAGTATTAGTCAAAAATATTGAGCTGATGCGCAGCTATCTTATCACCCGCTCGCTCAATAAAACGGTTTATTACAGCGGGATCGCTTCATTGGCGCATATCATCAAAAGAGGGCATATCGATCGCATCATCGCCCCGATGTTTCCGAAATTCAATCACGTATTTCACTCGATACAAGGGGGATTGCTAAAACTCCATCCGCCGATCGACAGTTGTATCGATATCTACGAACACGACGGCCATCTCAGTGTCGAACTGGCGATACTCTTTAAAAAGTAAGCCGTCCGATCGTTTGGGCAAATGATACCTTGTGCCCGGTTGAAATACCGAATTCTACCATCTCTTGTTCGCACAGCATAACAATCGTCGATCCCATCATGAAACATCCGAAATCATCCCCCTTACTGAGATACAGTTCCCGATAACTGTACTGTGAGGGGTTCAAAGCATTACTGTTTGTCTGAATCCGCGGTTCAAAACTCACTACCATTTTCCCGACATTCAAGGCTCCGACAAGGATCATAAAAAACCGTTTCCCCTCTCCGCTTAAACACTCCAGAACTACCCTTTCGTTTTCAATAAACAAATTGACCTGTTTTTTCAATGACGGAATATTTACCGGATAGAGTTTACCCGGAATATGAACGGCATGCAAAACCTGCATATCGATCGGAGCGTGGTAACGATGATAATCGCGCGGTGAGAGATAAAAATTGACAAAAGTTCCGTTATGGATACTTTTTTTGGCATCGTCACTGATCCCTTCCCCCAATACTTCATCGACACTGTATCGCATCCCTTTGATTTGCAATGCCGTATCGTCTTCGATTTTTCCGCACTCGGTAATCAACGAATCACATGGGCTGATCATATCTTTCGGATCGGATGAAAATGAACGCTTATGCCGAAATTTCCGTGTAAAAAGCGCATTTAGTGTCGGATAAGTATCCGGAGCGTCAAACTCGCTCATATCCAGTCCCATCATCCGTACATAACTGCGGTTAATAATGTTTTGGAAATATTTTTTGTGCTCTTTTGAGGCGAAACGACCGAATGCCTGAGACATTGCGGATGTAATGTGTTGATTCATAAAAGGTTACTCCTGAGTTTCATCGGTTTGAATTGGACGTTTGGCGATCTCTTCGATCAAAACGGTGGCATAGCACCCTTTGGGAAGGGTAAAATGGATCTCAAACCATGCATCGTTTTCTTTATATTCCCCTTCGAGCTCTTCGGGAAATATCCATCCGTATCGGCGTGCCCCGTCGATGCCGCTGCTGATCGCGTCAAACTCTTTTTCAAGCTCACCTGCCACTCCGACGGCCCGGGTTGCACGTTTTCCGCTCAAAAGCCCGCTGACCGAAATATCCCGTTTTGAAAAACGTTCAACTTCTTCGGCACTTTCGTAATGGAACAGTTTTCCGTAAGGATAATGCATCATCACATCCCCGTGAATCAATTTAAAAGGGTGTGTTTGTTTTTTCATCGCTTCAAGTTCTTCTTTGGGAAACGACAGAACCCGCTCCAACTCGTCCAAAGCGAATCCTTCCACCAATCTAGAAATCTCGATACGTCGGCTCAACCAACTGTTAAACAAAAAGCTCTGATATGCATTCACATAAAACTGGGAGAGTTTTTTGTTACGTTCTTTGAACGTTCCGGCCAAAATAGCCTCCCCTTTTTTATAGTTTTCGCCGTCAAGTCCAAACCGCTGAAATCCGAAATAGTTCGGCATTCCCTGTTTTTTGATCATTTTAATGGCTTCTGCTATCTTCTTTGCCGATGTCGGGTTTACTTTTTTGAGACGGATGAAAAAACGGTTTCCTTTGAGGTGACCGACACGAATTTTGTTGTTATGATACGTTTTATCGAGGATTTTAATCCCCTCGTGTTCAAAGTTTTCTAAAACCGATTCGTATTTACGGGGCAGAGAAATATATTGTTTGGTCTGGGCATTTTTATCTTTAAGCCCGGCATAACCGATGTCCCTCCCTTTGATCCCCAAATGGTTACTCAGAATATCCACCATTTGCCATGTAGAGAGATTTTTTTTGCGAACATGCAGTACAAGATGTTCTCCCTCTCCGCTAAAAGGGTAAAGCGGTATTTCATCGACGACAAAATCTCGCGGAGATTGACGAAAATGAAATTCGATCGGACTGTGAGGCAAATAATACTGGCGTTCCATGAAACTCCTAAAAATGGTGTGCTTTACAGCAATGGGTATATTTTCCGCGTACGACCCGTGCCACAGGCACTATCGGTGTCCGCGTCAACGCTCCGAGGCGTCGTATCGTTTTTAGATTGCGTGGAGAAAAAGCGATCAGCATCTCATACTCTTCGCCGCTGCAACCGACATTTTTTGCTATTTTTCGACTAAAGCGCACTCCGATACGATTACTGTCGCACAGTTTACCGATATCGCTAAAAAGTCCGTCAGAGATATCCATACCGCCTCGTAAATGACGATATGCACGACGAATAAAAGAGTGACGAAGTATCGGAGTCGCAAAACGGCTTTTTGTATGAACCTGTCCCCCGCTCAGCAGATAACGCAGTTCCTTCCCCGATTTGCCTATAACGCCGGTATAGGCGATAATATCACCCTCTTTAATCCCCGTTCGCAACAGCGGCTTGGACGTTTCGGAGACAATCGTGACGGAAATATCTATTTTCGAATTTCCGATCGTATCTCCGCCGATAATCTCGATACCGTACTCCAGTGCGGCAGAACGTATCCCCCGCGAGAGTTCATCCATCTGATGAAAACTCATCGATTTCGGCATTGCGATTCCTAAAAGAGCATATTTCGGAACCGCATTCATGGCCACAGCATCGGAAATATTCACAATCATCGCTTTATAGCCGATTTGGTATGGGGTAAGCCATGTGCGTTTAAAATGGACGTTTTCGTAGAACAGATCTTTACTGTAAACATAATGACCCAAATATGCACCGTCATCGCCGATAGGGGTTCGCAGCGAACGAAAAGAGTCAATAAAATGATTTTCCGCGTTCACTCCGGCACTCCGTTGGTCTCCAAGTTAAGGATAATATTATAAACGAAATGAGTTTATGAAACCGTTAAATAGGTTTTTTTGGACTCTTTATGATAAAATCTATCCCATCACGACATAGATAATCATTTTTTTGCAGAGAGGAGAGATTCATCGCCATGCTTATTTCAATACGAAAAGTCTTTTTTAATCTGAAAGTCGGGTTGTTGATTCTCGGAATCGCTTTGAGCGTTTTAGCAGCTCAGCTGTTCCAAATATCCCAATATTCAGATCGCTTGGCGGCATTAAAAAATCAGCATTTACTGATCGAAAAAATTGTCACCACTGATTTAAACGATCCGAAAATGGCAGCTATTCTAATTAACGGTGCCGTTGCCGAAATCGCCCTTTCTGTTAAACTTTCGGGTGAAGAAGCATTTTTCGATTCTTTCGTTGCTTCAAACGAAGAACAAGCTTCCTTATTGCGTTCGCTTAAAGTATCTTCGGAAGGATTTTGTGACAATGCCCTGATATGGTCTGCGGCACAACTCTCCGGCCGTGAAGCGGGACATACGCGGATGATGAACGCACGAAATGCCTATTTGTCTGATATCGGTCATATGATGGACTATCAAATTCATATTATCAACCAATCTATTTCAACCGCCAAAATGACGACCATCATCATTTTTTGTATCGGCTTGGCCCTTTTTCTCCTTTATCGCTATAGACTTAATCAAATTTACCGTGATATTGATCTCGTATGTTCCGTCGATATCGACGGTGAAAAGAAATCGGTCGCTACCCAAGAAATCGATTTCGTATTTAAACGTCTGTTGCGAAAATCATCTCAAGTGGCCGTTAGTCCAAATCTGATTAATCCCAAAAGCGGACTCAACAATGAGAAAGGGCTTATGAGCTCTTTTAGCAGTAAAAAATCGGGGAATACCGTTTTCTTGGCACTCTTCGAAATCGATCACTATATCTCGTTGGTTAATACCCTTCCCCCAGAAGATATCAACGGAATCTACAAAAAACTCGGCGATATGATTTCAATGTACGAACAGCCTTTTGACGTATTGGGGCATATGGATGACGACCGTCTCGTTTTTTTAATTTCCCGTAACACGAAACAACTCGCGGTTGAAGAGTGTGAAAAAATTATTCAATCGGTCGAAGAATCCAATTTTTCGACCTCTAAAGGGCTGATAAAAATTACCCTTAGTGTCGGTTTTTTACTCAAACCTCCATCAAAAGCAATCGATGCGGCCGTTCAGGAAGCGTTGCAACTCGTTAAAAAAGCACAAGAAGGCGGCGGCAACCGGATAGCCCAATTGCGTGAACGCAGCGATTCTTTTCGTTAATCAACCCCTTTATCTGTAACTTTTTAACCCATTATGAGTAAAATTTACTCATAATTTGTTACTATTTTGGACAACATCCGCTACTTTCTCCCACGATCTACCACTATAATCCTTTTTAATCTTGCCCAAGGAGTCACGCGCTATAATCTCCACAGATTTTATCAACAAGGAAGGCGTATGAGTATTCCCATTTATACTTATGATGCGGTGATCGTCGGAGCTGGTTTAGCCGGATGTGCTGCAGCCCGCGAATTGCAAAAAGCCGGCAAAAAAGTTGCCGTCGTCACAAAGCTACACCCGTTGCGCAGTCACTCCGGTGCTGCACAAGGAGGAATCAACGCTGCATTTAGCGAAGCCGACAGTGTCGAGTTACACGAATTCGATACCGTAAAAGGTTCCGATTACCTTGCGGATCAGGATGTTGTTCAGTTTATGTGCGAAAAAGCGCCGGAAACGATTCGCTGGGTTGAGCGGATGGGTGCCGCATTCAGCCGTAACGAAGACGGTACGATCGCTCAACGCCCGTTCGGAGGCCAATCTTCACCGCGTGCCTGTTTTGCCAAAGACCGCACGGGGCTTACCCTTCTTCAAACCATTTATGAACAAGCTTTCCGTGAGGGTGTCGAATTTTGGGACGAGTGGTATGTCGCCGATTTGTTATATAACGAAGGAAAAGTATACGGTGTAAGTGCCTATAACATCCGTAATTCTGAAAAAGCGATTTTCAATGCCAAAGCGGTTATGTTCGCAACCGGCGGATACGCCCGCGCATTCAAAATCAACTCAAACGCTCACGCAAATACAGGTGACGGTCTTTCACTCGTAGCGCGTCACGGTCTTCCGTTGGAAGATATGGAATTCGTACAATTCCACCCGTCAGGACTTTCAGGAAACGGTGTTTTGATCTCCGAAGCGGCACGTGGTGAGGGTGGAAAACTTCTGAACTCACTCGGTGAGCGCTTTATGGAAAAATACGCACCGAATGCAATGGAACTCGCATCACGCGACGTTGTTGCCCGTGCGATCATCCAAGAGATCCGCGAAGGGCGCGGTGTCGGTCCTCGTAAAGATGCCGTTTACATCGACCTTGTCCATTTGGGCAAAGAGAAGATCATGGAACGCCTTCCTGAACTTCGCGATCTTGCGATCACCTTCCTCGGACTTGACATGATTAAAGAACCGATTTTGATCTCGGCGACCGCACACTACTCTATGGGCGGTATTCCGATGGACAAACACGGTCACGTTCGCAAAAACAATACTGAATTTGTCGAAGGGTTCTACGCCGCAGGCGAGTGTTCATGTTCATCTGTTCACGGGGCAAACCGTCTCGGTGCCAACTCGGTTCTCGAAGCACTCTTATTCGGGCGATTCGTCGGAAAAACGATGGTAGATGAAGTCGACAGTATCGAACTGCACAAAGCTACCGCTGCGGATGCAAAACGTATGCTCAATGAGATGGAGTGGGTTCTTACCAATAACGGTCAGGAGTCGGTCTCCGTTCTTCGCGAAGAATTGCAACAATCGATGACCGATAATGCCGGTGTATTCCGCAGTGCCGAAACATTAAGCGCGCAAATGGAAATTCTAAAAGGTCTGCGTGCACGTTATAAAAATATCCGTATCGCCGATAAATCGAAAATCTTCAATACGGAGCTTCAAGAGGCGATCGAATTCGGCCATATGCTCGATTATTCCCTCTTTATCGTTGCCAGTGCATTGAATCGCCAAGAGAGCCGAGGTGCTCACTTTCGTGAAGACTTCCCGACACGCGACGATGAGAAGTTCTTGAAACACACCATGGCCTACATGGATGAAAACGGCAACATTAATCTTGATTATATGGACGTGACCCTCGGACGCCATGAAATCAAAGCACGATCATACTAAGGAAGAGACTATGGATACGATAAAATCGCAACAAATTACGTTTAAAGTTTTTCGTTTCAACGAAGAGACCGATTACCTTCCTTACTATAATACCTACACTCTTGATGTAACGCATGAAGAGGTTGTCCTCGACATCCTCAACCGCATCAAATGGGATCATGACGGAAGCCTTTCTTACCGCCGAAGCTGCCGCCACGGTATCTGCGGCGTTTGTGCCATCAAAGCGAACGGAAAAGGGATATTGGCATGTAAAACCCGTTTGTTTGATCTGGTAGAAACATTCGGAAACGAAATCACGATTGAGCCGCTTAGTACCAAACGGGTTATTAAAGACCTTATCATCGATAAAAAAGATTTCTGGGACAAACATACGGCAGTCAAACCGTATCTTGTCAGTGATATCGAAGAGCACCCGGCACAAGAGCACCTCGTAAGCCCGCACAATGCCGAAAAACTTCTCGAAGCCGATTACTGCATCCAATGCGGTGCCTGTCATTACTCATGCCCTGCCCTTGAAGTGAATGAAGAGTTCTTCGGTCCGGCAGCCTTTGCCGCAGCATACCGTTTTGCTGCCGACGTACGCGACGATGCTGCATTAGAACGTCTGCATGTCGTCAATCAAGAGACTCAAGGTGTTTGGGACTGTGTCAAATGTATGGAGTGTGCGGAGGTTTGTCCGAAAGAGGTCAATCCTATCGAAAAGATCACCAAACTGCATAATATGGTATTTGAAGCGGGTATCGCAAAAAACAATGTGGCAACACGCCATGCCGTCGGATTCGCACATTCGATCGAAAAACACGGCCTTCTCGATGAAGGTGAGCTCGTACGATATTCCGAGGGGAATATCGGTGTGCTCAAACATGTCCCTGTCGCTCTTAAAATGTTTGCCAAAGGTAAAATCGTATTGCCATGGAATATGCCGAAAGCCGATAAATTAGATGAGATCAAGAAACTAATCAAATCTTCATCAACAGTAAAGTTTTAGGGAGTACCCAATGGAAAAATTAAAATACGCACTTTTTACCGGCTGTACCGCAAAAGAGAGTACGCCCGAGCAGATGATGTCGACTTTGGCCGTTGCAAAAAAATTGGGCATCGAGCTGGTAGAACTCACCGAAGCGTCATGCTGCGGTGCTTCACACCTACAAGATTATGATGACTTTTTATCTTTGGTTTTAAATGCACGTAACATCGCATATGCCGAAAAACACGGATTGACGATGGTTACCATCTGTAATACGTGTCAGCTCAACACGGCTATGACCAAACACCGTCTTGATCACAATGCAGAGTTAAAAGCGCAAGTAAACGCAAAGCTCGCAGAAGTCGGTTTGGAGTACAAAGGGTCTTCGCAAATCACCCATTTCTTATATGCCATTATCGACGATTTCGGTTTGGATAGAATCAAAGAGATGGTAACGACACCATTGAGCCAATTCAACATTGCACCATTCTACGGATGTCATAATATCCGTCCTTCGGAACTTCAAAACGAATCTCATAAAAGCCACGAAAACGCTTATGCGCCTACCTCTCTCGATGATCTTATCATTGCCTGCGGCGGTGTCAATGTCGATTATGCCGAAAAGAATAAATGCTGCGGTTTTCATGCCGAGCTTCAAGCACCTCGTACCGCTGCGATCCTAACCGGTAATGCAGTCGCAGGTGCGATGGATGCCAATGCGGACTGGATGGTCACTCCGTGTCCTCTATGTCATCTTAAACTCGATACGCAAACGCATCATGCTTCTGTTGCTATCGGTCGTGAAGTCTCACTCCCTGTCCTGCATATGCAGCAAATGGTCGGTCTGGCACTCGGATGTACCCCTGCCGAACTTGGTCTTAACCACCACGTAACAAAAGTCAATTTCGTCTCCTAATCGCTTTTTCTCCTTTTTTGGAGAAAAAAAGTCCCCTTTATCTTTCCATTTTGTTTTAATTTCACTAAATTTTGTTTTTGCATCTGCTAATTTACCCTTGTGGGCTATAATCAAAAAACCCCTTCCCCTTAAAGACTAATTTGTGAAAAAACATATTACCGAACAGACCGTCATTTTTTTCAGTGTTTCCAAATGGTTAATCCTCTCTTCCACAACCGGTATTATGATCGGTTTTCTGATGTCCATTTTTATCAAAACCCTCCATGCCGCGCAAGATGCACGAGGTTTTTTACCCTTTGCTTTTTATTTTACCCTCCCCTTCGCTCTGATGCTTACAGTATGGATCGTCCGAACTTTTGAGAAAAACGCTACCGGACACGGCACCGAGAAGGTAATCGAGGCCATCCATAAACAAGACGGTTATATCAATGTAAAAGTTGTCCCGATCAAACTGATTGCAACTGTTCTTACTATTTTTTCAGGTGGATCAGTCGGAAAAGAGGGGCCTGGAGCACAAATAGGAGCAGGTGCGGCATCGTTTGTGGCGACTCTGTTGAAATTTTCAAAACAGGACCGTAAAAAACTGGTTATATGCGGTATCAGCGCCGGATTTGCCTCGGTATTCGGCACACCGATTGCCGGCGCCATTTTCGGGATAGAAGTACTCATTATCGGCGTCATTATGTACGATGTTCTCCTCCCCTCTTTTATTGCGGGATTTGCCGCCTTTACGACGGCCCAGTTTTTCGGAATCGAATATGCCTATTACGACATCAACTTTTATCGTTCGTTTCATTTGGATTTGACTCTTATTTCTCAGGTCATCGTTGCGGGTATCTTTTTTGGGATGGTATCGGATGCTTTCATTACGACGGTCAATCAGATCGAAACCTGGATACGTTCTATCCCCTACAACCGCTATTTAAAAGCTTTCGTCGCCGGCTTGATTATGATTGCCGTATCGCTGCTCGTATCCGAAAAATATCTGGGGCTCGGACTCACCACGATCACCAACTGCCTTGATCCTAAAGCGCTCCTCTCCGAAAACGTCCATTGGTACGATTTTATTCTCAAAACCCTCTTTACTTCTATCACGCTGGGAGCAGGAGGGAGCGGAGGAGTCATTACTCCGATCTTTTATGTCGGTGCTACCAGCGGCGTCGCTTTCGGCCATTTTATAGGAGATCATATCGCTCTGTTTGCCGCACTCGGATTTGTCAGTGTTCTCGCGGGAACGACGAACGCCCCGATTGCTTCCATCATCATGGCCGTCGAACTTTTCGGTGTCCATATGGCCAACTATGCCGCACTCAGTGTTGTCATCGCATTTCTCATTACCGGGCACCGAAGCGTCTTTCAATCCCAAAAAATTGCCCTGAAAAAAGCGGATAATATCACGATCGGAGAGGGGAGTGACATCCAGCACACACCGATCAGTATAAATATGAAAGATATCGATAAAGTGAGAAATCTCCCCAGCAGGCTCCGCTATAAACGGTTTATCTGGGAGGCAAAAAAGAGCGAAAAAGCAGAAGACGATCCAGTATAATCCTACTAAAACGGCTCGACGCGGTACCCCATCTTCCGAAACCGTTCCAGCAGTCCATCGGGTCCCAGTAAATGCATCGTTCCCACAAGGACGAACCCGATTTTTCCCTCATCCATTATCGAACGCAATTTCGGCATCCATGCATCATTACGATTTTTTAAGATCAACCGGTACATCTTCGGAGATTCTTCCAACATCTGATTCACCATTTCATCTTCGAGTCGTCGGGTTTTCCCCTCCCTCCAATCCCTCACCATCCACGCCATGGTTTCATTCAATTCACTCATGTCACGGAGCGTTTGTTCTACCAAAACATCCTCTTCCCCTTTTCCGATTTCAGAAATGATCGCGAGCTGTTCCTCAACCGACTCCAGATGTTTTTGCGGTTTGTGATCCTTTAAGGCGCGTTGTGCATAAAAAATATCTACGCCGTTTTGGTCGATTCCCATCTTCGCGAGCGTTGTTTGTGTCAGCGTCATCATCAGTGCCCATGGCTGCATATGTTCGAAAAGGGCATTGGAATACCCTTGTGAAGCGAGATAATTGCCCAGTTTATGATAAGTTTGAGGAGTAAGGAGCTGAGACAACGTCTGTTCCGGCGGCAAAAGCATCTTTTTGGCCAACATCATCTCAAACGTTCGGCTTTGAGAAAGGGCTATATCCGTCTCGAACACCACAAAATCCGATTGCGCATATGCCTGATCGAACTCTTCTGGCAAAGGATAATCGGAGGTTCGAAGGACATGGATCGTTCCCCCCAAAAACAGTGTATGATGGGTATCGCTCACTTTCCAGATACTCGAACGGGCAAAGAGAGATAAAACAAAAACGATACAGAGAAGAAAAAAAGTGTTTTTCATTCCTCTCATACAGTTTCTCTATTTAGAAACGGTACTTGAGCTGAACACCGTATTCTTTAGTCTCGTTTTTCGGTTCCCAAATAACAATAGGATAATAATAGTCATTCAGTTCCGAATCACCGATTTTCCAATAATTCAAAAACAATCCGATAGACCAGTCCTCTTGCTCATAAGCACTGCTGATTCGAGCACCGTAACCGTGTTTTTGTTTGTTTGCAATATCGATTAGAAGTGGATCGATATCGGAATAATAACTCGTTTGTTTTGCCCATACTAAATAATCATATTCGATACTGGTCGAAATACGTCCGCTACTACCGGCATGAAAACGATGCAGTATTCCTATCGGGATATAAATATATTGACTTGTACGTCTATACCCTCCTAAACCGAGATCGCGTAAATCATTTTTTAACATGCGATACCCGACTCCCGTATAAGAAGAGAGTAGATAGTTTCTGACTTCAGCTTCCTTTCCCGCTAAAAGCCTGGCTTCATAAACTTTATCCGTGACATCTCCCGTACCGGAACTGCTGTAGGATACATCCCCAGTTGCGTATCGTATATCAGCTATTGCGTAATAGCCATCGGCAAGACGTTTGATTCCCGTTACTGAAAACCCGTACTTAGGCCCTGATTCTTCCATAAATGAAGCACCGTCAACCTCTTCTTCGTATTTGTATTTATACGTTTGTACGCCAATTTCAACACTTCCTCTAGTTTTAAGCGACATCTTGCCAGCTTGGCTTGCTATTAGATTAGAGCTCAAATATACTAATACAACACTACCCGCGAACAATTTGCGAATCAAAAAAATCCTTTTTTAAACGAATTATAACCAATCAAGTTTTAAAAATCTATTGTTTCGGTCGAAACGCTTTGATGACATCTTCGTTACATTCCAAATAAGGCCCTTCGATCAGATCGATACAATACGGTACCGCCGGAAATACGGCGTCCAGACATTCACGGATCGACTTGGGTTTGCCCGGCAGATTGATAATCAGGCTATTTCCCCGAATCCCCGCAGTCTGACGTGAAAGAATCGCTGTCGGGACGTACTTGAGACTCACCTGACGCATCAGTTCACCGAATCCAGGCATCATCTTCTCGCAGACGTTTTCCGTCGCTTCAGGTGTCACATCGCGCTTCGCAGGGCCTGTTCCCCCCGTCGTAACGACGAGACAGCATCCCTCCCGGTCGCATAGCTCAATCATAGTCGATTCAATCACGCTTTGTTCGTCCGGGATACAGCGATACACGATCTCATGTTCCGATTTCAGATACGCTTTCATCGTATCCTGGATTGCAACCCCTGAAATATCCTCATAAATTCCTGCACTTGCGCGATCCGATGCGGTAATCACCCCGATTCTAATAGATTTCATAAACACTCCTGTAAAAAATGGTTGGCTTTTTTGATTGATGTGACGGTCGCATAGGGGATGAAAAAAATCCGTGATCCTTCAACGTCGATAATGCGGTCTTCCAGCCCCAGATATACCTCGATATGAATCCCTTTAGATCGGATCGTCTCCATCAAAGTATCCGTCCATACAAAAGAGAGCAATTCATCAAGTTGATCTAACGTATCTCCGCCCGTACGGATCGGTTGCAGAGTACATGGAGCAAAACACCCTTCCAAAAATTTTTGGATGTACCCTTCGGGATCTTTGGTATAGCCCCCGATCTGAAGCCGTTTGAAAGACTCTTTCTTTGTCTGAAAAAAAGCGGGTGAAAAGAGTTGAAGCGTGTCGACTCGTTCTCGCGATTCGGCGGCATAGCGCGCCGCTTTTATCGCACCGTAGCTGAATCCCGCTACGGTATAGTCGTTTTGCTTTAAAAACTCGTCGAAAAAATGCAGATCATCCAGCAGAGCGAAACCGCTATAAAACTTCATTCATCGTCGCCTTCGCGAGAGATTTCGAGATTTGCTCATACTCATCTAAAATCGCTTCGAATTTTGTCACGATTTTCTCGTGTCTCTCCAGTAATCCGTTTATCTCGTTATAAAGGCGATCGGTTATTTTAGCTTCATCATCTACCGAAGGCTGAATCGAATTGCCCATTCCATATTCATACACCATGGCATGAACCAACTCTTTTGCCACGGCTAAATCGTGCGAAGCGTTACTGGCATGTTCTCCGAATCGCAGATGCGAAGAGGCGATACCTGCCAGATGGACGCGGATATGGGCTTCGATCTCGTGACGAAGCTGAGGCTCGGCCGTCGGAGGGGTGATCGAATCGTTACTCAGAGAGATTTTTTCATACGGCAGATCGAACCATGTCGCCGCAAATACTTTTCCTGCCTGATAACGCACCTGATAACGGCGTTGTTCATCGGTGAGCATCGTAATTTTCTTTTTGCCAAACATTACCTTGTCTTTTACCGCCAAAAAGTGCTCTAAACGCACTTGAATCTCGTTTTGGCGCAAACACAGTAAAGCCGCTTCGTTCACAAGTGCCGCCAACGCCGCACCGTTAAACCCGACCGTCATTTTTGCCACATCGCTTATAGAAAGGTCTGAGGGAATTTGACGAAGATATTTCTGCAAGATCGCTTCGCGTTCGCTCGCGGTCGGAAGTTCTACGAAAATACGGCGGTCGAACCGTCCCGCGCGTAACAATGCGCTGTCCATCACATCGATATTATTGGTCGCGGCGATGACAACGATTCCGCTGGTATCTTCAAAACCGTCCATCTCGGTCAGGAGCTGATTGAGAGTCCCTTCCCGTTCATCATTGCGTTCACCACCCCGTTTTTTGCCGACCGCATCGATCTCATCGATAAAAATGATCGCCGGGGCATTTTTTTTGGCAGCCGAAAAAAGTTCGCTGACCCGTTTGGCCCCCATACCGACGTAAATTTGAACGAACGATGCGCCGCTTTGGTAAAAAAACGGTACATCCGCTTCGGCGGCTACTGCTTTGGCGATCATCGTTTTACCCACCCCCGGAGGCCCTACAAGCAATACGCCGCGCGGCATACGCGCCCCGAAACTGTAGTAGCGTTTCGGATTGCGCAGAAAATCGATGATCTCTTCGAGTTCCTCTTTGACATCCCCGATACCGCCGATATCGCTGAATCGAACCGTAGATTTCACCGCATTGATCGTCGTCGAAGGAGCTTCCGCTTCTGCCTGTACTTTCACGGCGGGGGCTTCAGGTGGAAGATCGTCTTCAAACCCGAGTTTGCTCTTCCATGCCCAATACCCGGCACCGCCGATGATGATGAAAAAGAGGAAAAACCATCCCCATCCCGAACTGCTTTTTGCCTCGATTGCCAAATGTGCCGTCAATTCCGGAGAGAGCTGTGACGAAGCGATTTTAACAACTCCTTCTTCTTTCGTCGAAAGATAGGTATAGCCGTTGTCCACAAACGCTTTTTCGACTTTATTCGTATCAATCAGTTGAGACGCCTGTTCCAGCGTAACCGTCTGCGTACTGTCACGCAATAGAGCATACAGAAGCAATAGGAGTACAATCACTCCCGATGCAAGGAGAATGAGCTGATTACGGTTAAAATTTCGCCATGGTATATTCATTGTGTACCTCATAGTGCTCAAGTGTGATCCAATCACCGCATAGATCTTCCGTATGTTCGATCAGGACTTTATTGTAAAATTGATCATATCCCGTATACAGACCGTTTTCACCCGATTCGACCAGAACTTCCAATGCTACCCGGTGTTCCTCTCGAAATCTACGGTTGTTTGCATCGATCAAAGCGTTTAATTCCGCCATCCGTTGCGCCGAAACATTGCCGTTGACTTCCGGTTTCATCGTCGCGCTCGGTGTACCATCGCGTTTGGAATAGGTAAAGGGGTGGATATGGGTCAAATGAAGCTGACGAAGATTTTGCATCGCTTCATCCCATAATGTATCCGTCTCCCCCGGATGACCGACGATAAAATCGGTCCCTAAGGCAAACCCTTTTGCATGGAGCATACCGAAAAGTTCCATATCGTTTGCAATACGGTTGCGGCGGTTCATAATCCGAAGCATGGCATCCGAGCTGTGTTGAATCGCGATATGAAGATGACGTTCCAACCACGGTTCATCGAGGATTTCACGAAAGGCATCGTTGATCTGGATAGGTTCGAGCGATCCCACCCGGATACGGCGTACTCCGCGGATCAATGCCATTTTTTGCATCAAAACCGCAATGTTCCGCCCTTCCCCTTGTCCGTAGCTTCCGACGTTGGTACCGGTAAGGACGAACTCCCCGAAACCGTTGGAGGCCAGACGGGAGACCTGTTCGAGTATTTTTGCTTCATCCATACTGCGTGCGTCTCCCCGGACATAGGGGATGATGCAGTAGCTGCAGCGAAAATTGCATCCTTCTTGGATTTTAATAAATGCACGTGATTTTCCGACAAATTCATCGACGATGGCATCATCGATATAATCCAAATCGCCGATCTGAT
>Ga0172377_10002297_pt1 | contig 19511 bp, 13 predicted proteins | sample Pumphouse3metaG_FD_119749 | JGI IMG/M metagenome (GOLD analysis project Ga0172377, IMG submission 119749) | Leachate microbial communities from a municipal landfill in Southern Ontario, Canada - Pumphouse #3 metaG | ecosystem: Engineered > Solid waste > Landfill > Unclassified | place: Canada...
CTTCTATCTCTGTCATTATCACGACCGAATGAAGGTCTTCTATCTCTGTCATTGTCTCGACCGAATGAAGGTCTTCTATCTCTGTCATTGTCACGACCAAATGAAGGTCTTCTATCTCTGTCATTGTCACGACCATAAGAAGGTCTTCTATCTCTGTCATTGTCACGGCCGAATGAAGGTCTTCTATCTCTGTCATTATCACGACCGAATGAAGGTCTTCTATCTCTGTCATTGTCTCGACCGAATGAAGGTCTTCTATCTCTGTCATTGTCACGACCAAATGAAGGTCTTCTATCTCTGTCGTTATCACGACCATAAGAAGGTCTTCTGTCTCTATCGTTATCACGACCGAATGAAGGTCTTCTATCTCTGTCATTATCACGACCATAAGAAGGTCTTCTGTCTCTGTCGTTATCACGACCGAATGAAGGTCTTCTGTCTCTATCGTTATCACGACCGAATGAAGGTCTTCTGTCTCTGTCATTATCACGACCATAAGAAGGTCTTCTGTCTCTGTCGTTATCACGACCGAATGAAGGTCTTCTGTCTCTATCGTTATCACGACCATATGAAGGTTTTCTATCTCTATTATTATCACGACCATAAGAAGATCTGCTTTCATCTCTTCTACCTGAACGTCGGTCATCACCTCGTCCACCACGAGAATCTCTTCTATCTGATTTATAAGAATCTGATGATTCTGTATTTTCTTCTCTATTATTGAGTTTTCTATCAGCAAGACTTGTAACTGCTCTAGGTTTAGATTTAGTTCTAACTGTTGGAGCAACAACTTCACTGTCATCCCAGTCAAGTGTCAACATACCGTCTTCATTAGAAACTTCTTCAGTTGAAGGGATTTCATCTTCTTCTAGAGTTGCAATTATTTTTTCAAAATCATTTGTATCTTTTTCAGATGCTTTCTCTTCTACTTCTTCAATTGCTGTATCTGCAGCATCATCTGCTACAGCTGTTTCTTTTGCATCTTCAGTTGTGTTTTCTACATTGTTTTCTACTGTTTGATCTTCTGTGTTAGCTAAAGTTTCTACTACTTCTTCTTCTTTGTTTTCGTTTAAAATATCCATGTTTGGTTTTTCCTTATCTTCCTGCCAGTCTATATAGTCAGGATCCTTCGCTTTTTGTATGCCCAATCTTCCTTCATAATCTCTTTTCTGAAGTCTCAAATGATTGGTCCATGTTAATAACCAGGTACGTGAGGTTCCTTTTGCTTTTGTAAAGCCAGGCGCAGTCACATCTTTAGTAATTTGTGTAACTTTAAATCCTCTTACCCTTCCTGTGTCCATATGAAAAGAACTCAAATTAGTTGAGAATATTAATATTCCGTTCTCTTCAAGTAAATTGTTGATCAAGTTAAAGTAGCGCACATAATCTTTGCTAACATCAAACTTATCGTCCATTTTTCTGCTGTTTGAGAAACTCGGTGGATCAAATATAACTAAGTCATATTTGCGACCTTCTTTAACAGACTCAATAATAAATTTTAAGGCATCGGTTGTAATACAGTTGTAATTTTCCCCCTCAAAACCATTTTTGAGAAGATTATCTTTTGCCCATTCAGTATAAGTAGAACTCAAGTCAACCGAATCAACCTTCATAGCACCACCAGCAGCAGCGTAAACTGAAAAAGCTCCAGTATATGAAAATAAATTCAGTACTCTAAGTTTTCTGCTCATTTGTTGAACCATCTGACGAGTTCTCATATGGTCTAAAAATAAGCCTGTATCTATACGTTTTGTTAAATCGACAGTAAAGGTATGTCCACTTTCCTTTACTTCCACAAGCAAACTCTGCTCGCTAAGAATTTCATGTTGTTCTTTTCCAATTTTTGATCTTCTATGAAAAATAACATGATCTGCTTGAATATAGCACATACGTCTAACAATATCACAACAAGTTGCAATTATGTCTTCATCAAGTCCATTCAAGCTATAATCAGTAATTCTCGCAAATTTACCATATAAATCAACAGAAACTGGAAATTCTTCTAGATTTCTATCATAGACTCTCATACACTCGGTATCATCTTGCAAAACAAGACGTCGTATATTGAGCGCATTTTTCTTTAATATCTTCCCAAAATCTTTTTCACTATAATCCATCGCTTTAATATGTCCTCTACCTAGTAATTACTTTCAATAATCTGATTTGCATGCTACAATAATTAACACTATTATTCAAGGAGCAATGCATGGACGAAGAAACAGAATTATTTCTTTCTAAGTTAGAACAGAAGCACGGCGGTAAACTAACTTGGAAAACATTTTCAACTTGGTATGGCTGCTCAGACGGAACACAAAGAGAATATGGAGTATTTCTTTTCAGAGTATTTGATACATTTCATTTTGAAGATTTTGAAAAAAACTCAACAATTTTTGGTATTCCTTTAACAGGTAAACCCAAAAGGAAAAAGGGACAAAAGGAATTTGTTCAAATGGAACGATCTTTTGAAAAAGATAATGTTGTTAAAATTACCACAACAACTCGAACAATAGCAAATTCTATTGTAAAAACTGGAAACACTGCTATATTAAAAAATGCGACTGGTTTTGATAAAATTTTTAGAAAATTGGTCACAGCTGTATCACTACAAGATGGAACAGTACATTTCTTTGAATTAATCGCGCCTAAAGAATTTATAAATGAAAACAAGTAATTAGAATTTAATTTATTTTTTCTATCTACATAGTATATTATGCTATGTAGTTTTTTTTCCTTAAAACTTTACTGGAAAATAGAAAAATCTCTCAGATGCTGCTGAGAGATTTTTCATTATTATTAAATAAGTTAGAACTTATTTAGAATAGAATTCTACTACCAATTGGTCGTTAATTTCTACAGGAACTTCAGCTCTTTCTGGCATTCTTAAAAGAGTACCAGCACATTTAGCTTCGTCCTTATCAATATAAGCAAGTTTGAACTTTGCAGCACCCAAGAAATTTTTCTTGAACTGTTCGTTCTTTTGTGATTTTTCTTTAAGAGAAATCACATCGCCAACTTTACAGCGATAAGAAGGAATATCAACCTTCTTTCCGTTTACCAATATGTGGCCATGGGAAACAAGCTGACGTGAAAGTCTGATTGAGTTACCAAATCCAATACGGAAAACTAAGTTATCCAATCTACATTCAAGAGTAGTGATTAATGCATCACCTGTTCTTAATACAGATTTACTAGCCTCAGCGTAGTAGTTGCGAAGTTGCTTTTCAAAGATACCATAATATGCTTTAACTTTCTGTTTTTCAGCAAGTTGTAATCCATAATCGGAAACTTTGTGTTTCTTTCGAAAAGCAGGATCATTTGCGCGATCCATAGCCTTAGGGTGACCACAAGCATTCACACCTAATCTACGACATTCTTTAAAACGGGGACCTCTTCTAGTTGCCATCGTCAATTCCTTTAAGAAAGTATTCTTAGTTGAAAGAACAATTAATAATACAGCATTATATAAAATTCTTTCAGTCGTGACATGAACAGGCTCTCATGTCTTGAGCAAAAATATAAGCTCCCCAAATTTCTTTAGAGAGCTTACCAAGCGCGCTCGGAGGGATTTGAACCCCCGACAGGGTGGTTAACAGCCACCTGCTCTGCCTACTGAGCTACAAGCGCTTTTCGTTGTGAACAATGGTAAGTTACTCCATAGAGCGATTTCTGTCAATACGATTTTAAAACTTTTTTTTCCAAAATTACTAAAAATAATTATAGACATAAATAACTCTTTTATCTAGGTTACTTAGCGCTTTTAGCTCATTAATTTTTTTTAATTTTTTTTATTTTTTTTTATAAAAAATCAATATTATGTCTATTTTAATCAGTAGAATTAAAGTTTTATTCTGTTATTAAAGCTATTAAGCTCAAATTTTTTCCAAAAAAACCTTAAAATATTTTATTTTTGTAAAAATTTTTTTTCCATTCATTAAAAAAATCAGTTTATCCTCAAAAAGGTTATAGCGAAAAAATCAAAATCTAAAAAATATATCGTCTTTTTTTTCTTTTTTATTCATGCTCATCCTAATTTTCAACCTTTTTTGTTAATTCTCAAACTTATATAAATTTTTTTTTATAATCTATTAAATAATCACTAAACTTCCACAATTCACTTAGCTTTTTTAAAATAAATACCTACAAGTTGAATTGATGTAATTAATTGAATTATTATCACATCCATTAACAATAAATTAAAAATTTCTAATTATTAAATATACAAACTTCAAACTCGAAATATGTAAATTGTTAATTAACCAATTTAAAATCTTCAATTAATATATATATATCAATATCTTGACCAACAAAAATTCCTAACCCAGGCATATCAAACATAATTAAAAATATTTTGAAAGTTATAAAGATAAAACACTAATGCTCAACACCACTATATGTAATTAGTAGAACTTAGAAACAATATTAATTGGATAATCATTCAGACATAATATTTGTAATACACAGTATTTTTAATGAATCCACATCCATTCATTTAAAGATTTAAATCAAATATAAACTTTGTACTCTCAAAACCTCTATTGATAACTGAATATTTTCTGTAATCACTCTTAAAAACTAGCTATTCAAAATTCTTACAATAAGAACATTAAGACCAATGACAGCTATTCTTATATGCGTCTATGTGAAGTCTTTTAGAGGTAAATGCATAAACATAGAACAAACCTATAAAAATGCCCTAAAAGCATTATAAAAAGCCTCTGAGCCTTTTTGAGAGGATTTTTAGTATTTCTACCATTGATAACTGAGTACATGCATACAAAGATTTATTAATCTTTGCAGGTGTTATGCTAGCATACAATGTGATGGTATAAATAATTTTCCCCCAAATGCAAAAAAAAGGGACTGCAGTATTTCATGCAATGCCCTTGTTGTTATAAAACTTAAAAACTAATAAACTTAGTTATTTAAAGCGTCAATTATAATAGTAGTGAAAGAATCACCAGAACCTACTTTAGTTCCCATGTCAAATCCTTCAGCATTTACTAAATTCATATCTGTTGCAATTGTGTAAGTTGCATCTTTATCAATATTTGTATTGCCTAATTTAACACGTAATACACGACTTCCAGCCTTAGCGTATTTGTTATAAATAACTTTAAGATCTGATTGTACGAATGTATCTGAGCCTTCTGGTAAAGAAGCATATGCAGCCTCTAGAGCAGCATAAATCTGAGCACCAGTCATTTCAGTTACAATAGCATTTGAATCTGAAGGAACTGTTGCGTTTAAATCTAATGTTGAAACTTCACCAGCTTCAATTGCTTGAGCTAATAAACCTGAACTTAAAATAGATGCATTAGCATAAGTTGCCTTTGTAGTAGCAGCACTTACAAAAGAACCTAATTTAGTTTGTTTCTTTGAAGCATCATCATTAGCATAAGTCTTAGCAGCAGTTGCTACAGGAGCTGATAATTTATCATTTACCTGAGCTTCTTCGCTTGCAATAAATGCAGCAACATTTGAATCTTCAGGAATTGATGTAATACCATAAGCAGCAGCTAAAGCACTATTTGCAGGGTCATTTACATCTGCAGCTGAAATTTGGAAAGGAGATACAACAGAAACTGTACCATCTTTAACCAATACATCAACAACCCCAACAGAACTCATATTAGCGCCAGCACTTACTATTGTAGCACCATTAACAATTGTACCACTTTCAACTGCTGAATTAGAACCATCAATAAATAAATCAATGCCATTTATATTTTCACAAATGAATTTACTAGAAACCTTATCCATAGAACCAAGAACAACTACATAATCAGCATATTGTCTTGCAGTATCTACAGCAAGCTGAGCGTTTTGTAAAACAATATCACTATCAAATGTAAGATCTGTTACATTTGCAACTGGGCTAGTCAAACCTACAACACATACTGTAAAACCATTAAAGTCATATAACTGGTAAGGTTGGAAAGGAAGATAAGCATCAGCATCTAAAGTATTAGCACTTAATACCTTTAATGATGATTGTTCTTTAGCTAAACTTGAAGCACTGAATAGAGCCTTTTCACCAAATGCATATTCACCAGCTTGTGGTGCAATAGCATCATAGTTTAGCATATATAATAAAGATCCTGCTGCAACACCTTGAGTTTCATTAGCAACCAAAGAGCCTGAAAGTGCATTACCAGCATCCAATACTAAGATGTTATCTGTAATACTTCTTCCTACCTGCAACATAGTTGATAGTCTTGAGTAACCAACGCTAGTTTCTGATGCATTAAAGGTACCTTCTACATCACCTGTATAAACGAAGAATAAATCAAAAGAATTGAAATCTGCATCGCTTTTTACAATTGGTTCAATACCTAATGGGTATTCAACTGGAGCTTCTTCTACAGGAGCTACAACTTCTTCTACAGGAGCTACAACTTCTTCTACAGGAGCTACAACTTCTTCTACAGGTGCTACAACTTCTTCCTCAGCTACAACTTCTTCTACAGGTGCTACAACTTCTTCCTCAGCTACAACTGGTTCTTCAGTAGTTACTGTTTCTTGAACTGGAGCCATTGCCTCAGTAACAGCAGTTGTTTCAGGTTGAGTTACAACTGGAGTTTCTGTAGCACTCTCTTCTACTTTAGTTGATGTTGTAGAACATCCAACTAGAGAAACAGCTAATATTGAAATAACTAGAGCTGTTGATAATTTACTAATTGAAAAACTTTTCACGGTTTTTCCTCCTAAATTTTGATATCTTATTAATTTTTGTATATTTAATACAATTGTGTTGAGTATACCACAAGAGAATAAATTTCGATATACAATAGTTAAAAAAATGATTTTTTTTTTAAGAAAATATAGCTTTATCATAGATTAAATCACTCTTTTGAATAAAATTAACTCTAATTTTTAAAATTACTTATATTAAATTAATACCAGTGATTATTATTTAACAAGTAAGTAATTAAAATTCTATAATAATTATTATTAAACTTACTATAAAAAAACATTATCAGTAATAAATCAAGAAGATCAAATACTAATAACGAATCTCTATTTAAATTTATTTTACTTATATATTTTAAGATAATAGCATGCTCTCAAAAGCATTTACTTTGATATGATATAAAAAGACCTATATATCATATAGATTAATTCTTTAGAATTTAACTGGTAGTTTTATAAACTCATTTATATTTTGACTTTCATTAAGATATAAAGGTATTTACTGAGTTAATCTTTTTTAAGCAAAAAGAAACATTGCCATGTTACAGACAATGTTTCCTTTTTTTTAACTCTTGATTTAAAGTCTATTAGAACTTCATTTCAATAGCATTTTTTACATATGTTAAAATCATATCATTTTCAGAAACTTTCATTCCTAAGTCAGACATATCAGTTGTAACTATTTTATAAGTTGCATCTTTATCGATATTCATACTACCAATTTTAACACGTAAGATACGATTTCCAGCTTTAGCATATTTATTATAAACTACCTTTAAGTCGGTAAGTACATAATGGTCGCTTTCAGCAGGAAGAGTATCATAAGCCTTTTCTAATGCATCATATATTTCTTGACCAGTAACTGCTTTAACACAAGCAGTATAATCATTTGTAAATGCATCACGTACATCTGCTATTGTTACATCACCCTTTTCAATAGATTGACCGAATATTCCAGCTTGAAGAATAGTTGCATCTGCACCTAATTCTGAAGTTAACGTATCACATACAAGTCTTGAGAAACTTGTTGGCTGCTTCTTAATATTAGAAGTTGATAATGTATAAGTTGCTTTTCCAATTACAGTATTCAATACAGGAGCAATCTGTTCTTCGAAATAAGCTAACATATGATTAACTTTTGAATCTTCAGGAATGTTAATAATTCCATAAGCAGAAGCTAAATCACTATTAGAAGGATTATTTACATCTGAGGCAGTAATTTCGAATGGATATGCACCCATTGCCATACCGTTTTTAACAACGACATCTACAACACCGATGCTTCCTAGATTTTCTTTACTGTTAACAATTGTAGTACCATTTACTACTTTGCTTCCATTAATTTTTGAATCTGAACCGTCAATATACAAATCAATCCCGTTTAGGTTCTGACAAATCATTTCACTTGAGATTCCAGCTTTATTGCCATCCATGTTACCAAGGACAACTACATAATCTGCGTACTGATGAGCCATATCTAATGCATATTGTGCATTTTGAAGTACTAAATCATCTGTAAAGTTAATTCCATCAACATTCTCAATAGGAGCTGTCAAACCAACTACTGCAACAATAAATCCATTATAGTCATATAACTGATATGGTTGGAATGGTAAGTATTTCTCATCATCCAAAATATTAGCTGAAAGAACTCTTACATTAGAGTTTTGTTTAGCATATGCTGCAGCTTGAGCTAGGGTATCAGCAGAATATTTAAATTCTAATGAAGCTGGAGCTATTGCATCATAACCTAACATATCTAATAACATTGCAGGAGCAACACCGTTTGAATATTCAGCAATAGAAGATCCAGCGAGAGTATCACCAGCATCAAGTACTAAGACGTTAGAAGTTAAACTTCTTGCAACTTGCAACATTGTTGAAAGTCTTGCATAACCAATATTATCCTTAGAGCCATAAACTCTACCTTGAGTATCAGATGTATGAACTACAAACAAATCGAATACAGGATAATTAGCATCACTCTTAACTATAGGCATTATTCCTAATGGATATTGAGGAGCAACAGGTTCCATAGTCATTTTAGGTTCCATGGTTTTTTTAGGTTCCATAGTTTTCTCAGTTTCTTTTGGAGTTGTTTTCATTTTCATTTCAACAGAAACACTAACTGTCTTTTTTGTAGGCATTTTAGCTTTTTGAGATTCAATGTAATTACATACCTGACCATCTTCAGGAACTGCAGTAATACCATAAGCAGAAGCTAATCTACTGTGTTTTGGATTATTTACATCTGAAGCTGTGATTGTAAATGGATATGCACCAGTTGCTTTTCCATTCTTTACAACAACATCAACAACGCCAAGTTCGTTAAATTTAGCATTAGTGCTAACAATTGTTGCACCATTAACAACTTGACCACTACTCATGCAACTATCAGATCCATCAATAAACAAATCAATACCATTTAAATTTTCACAAATAAATTTACTTGTAATTTGTCCATCCATGTTTCCAAGAACAACAACATAATCAGCATACTGATGAGCAATATCCAATGCATACTGTGCATTATTTATTACAGCACTACTTACAAAACTATAATCAGTAACACAATCTACTGGAGTTGTTAAACCAACAACTAGTACATTGAATCCGTTATAATCATATAATTGATAAGGTTGGAATGGTAAATAAGCATCTTTATCTAAGATATTTGCAGATAATACTTTAAGATCTGTATAATCTTTAGTGCTATTTTTAGCATTAATTAGATAATCAGCACCATATGCAAAGTCCATAGAAGAAGGAGCTACTGCATCATAACCTAACATATCTAATAAAACGCCTGCTGTTTCACCATGATTTTGTTCAACTATTGCACTACCACTGATTACATCACCAGCATCCAACAGTAGGATATTATCTGTTAAGCTTCTTGCAACCTTAAGCATAGTAGCAAGTCTTGCATAACCGATGCTATTTTCTGAAGCATCAACATTTCCTTGAATGTCACCAGTATGAACAATAAATAAGTCAAATACAGGATAATCTGCATCACTTTTTACGATAGGTTTAATACCAAGAGGATATTCCACTTTTGCTTCAACAGGTGCCATTTCGACAGGTGCTTCTACTGGAGCCTTTACTTCTGGTACTTCAACAGTTTTTTCCATAACTGGTTCAACAACTGGTTCAACAACTGGTTGTTCCATTTTTTTCTCTGGTTGGGTCACAATAGGGGCAGCAGCAGGTGCTTCCTCAACCTTAGTTTTAGTTGTTTTACATCCGACGAGAGAAACGACAAGCAATGTAATTACCATTGCCGACATTAATTTTCTTGTTGAAAAACGTTTCACGGTTTTCCTCCTAAATTTTGATATCATAGGTTTCGTATTTTAAATACATCTTTCTTTATAGTAAGTTTATCATACGAGTTTGGATTTCGATACAAAAAAAAGTTATAAAAGAATTAATTTCTTTTACACAAAGACCTTCTCACCACAAAAAGGTCTTAATAATCAAAAATTCAGCAACATATAACGCATACTATTTTTTATCAACAATAAATATACTATACCAACGTTTTCCTAAAATAGCAAAATATTTATTTGCTTTTAACTGCAAAAGCTGGATACAAATATGGTATATACTCATTTAGAGTTGTTTTTTTAATGCTAAAAACACCAATTATACGCCATATATTTGTATTTATTGTAAAGACAATCATCTAAAATCTATTTCCTAATTTAATATTCTGCAATTTTTAGGAGCTCTAGTTTATCTTATATTTTGTGTAGTTAAACATCGAGCTAAGATCAATATTTCATAAAAAACCACAAGCAAAAGACATAAAAAAAGTCCTAAGGGAAAAACCTTGGACTTCTTTTTATAAAATTCAAATGAATAATATTAAAATACTACATTAAATCTTTAGCTTTACGAGCTGTATTACCAGTTTTTTCGCAATAAGCTACATGACGTAATTTACCATTTTCAAATACTGATTTCATTTTGATTGTGCCGCCCCAGCGACTTGTTAATACTTTAGCACCACTACGACGTGCGTTCTTTGAAACATTACCTGCCATATCTATATTCCTCCGTAAAAATTTTTCGAATACGTTGTAAGTTATCATTTCTTAATGTAAAAGTCAAATACAAATTAAGCAATCAAACTCAAAAAAAACCACTTAACATAAACTTAAATAAATCTTATTTTTTTATCTTGCCATATTTTTTGTTGTCTATATCTTATTCTTTTAGTATTATTGATTTATGAAAATTATAAACAGGATCATAAGACAAATATTCTTAATACCAGTTTACCTATACAAAGGTTTAATATCTCCATATATAGGTGGCAGCTGTATATATTCTCCAACCTGTTCTAGTTATTTTGTTGAGGCTGTAGCAAAACATGGAATTATCAAAGGAACTACATTAGGTGTGGCTAGAATCGCCAGATGCCATCGCGGATATTATGGTGGCCCCGATCCTGTACCTGAGAATTTTTCTTTTAAAGAAATGAAAAAAAATAAAATTATTTTCAAAAGGCACAAACATAAACACTAGAAAACAAGAAAAGCGCCTCCATCAGACTGATAAGAAACGCTTTTTAGAGTAAAGTTATATAATTATTTTACAACAGAGAATTCATATACCGTTTTGTATTGATACACTTTTCCTGCTTCAATAACACAAGATGGGAAATCTTCATGATTAGGAGAATCTGGATAAAATTGTGTTTCCAAGGCAACTCCAGCATTTTTTATGCATGGTATTTTATTTTTTCCAAGCATTCCTTCATCAAAAAAATCTGCAGTATACATCTGAACTCCTGGCATAGTTGTGTAAAACTTCATACTTCTTCCTGAATCAGGATCTCTTAACTCTCCTCGTTCTTTTAAGGAACCATCCCAATTATTAAAGCAGAAACAATGATCATAACCTGTAGGAGTATTATTAATTCTTTCTTCTAATTTATGAAATTCTGTAAAATCAAAAGGAGTACCAGCAACATCTAAAATTTTACCGGAAGGAATACATTTATCATCAATCTCTAAGTAAGAATCACTATCAATTTTTATTTCATTTTCTAAAATATTCTTTTCTTGATTACCGGATAAATTAAAATAGCTATGATTTGTAAGATTTAAAATAGATCTCTTATCAGATATTGCAGTATAAGTAATCTCAACTCGTCCATTAAGAGTTAATTCATATACAACATTAACTTCTAGGTTTCCTGGAAATCCACCTTCGCCATCCTTGCTTGTAACACTCAATTTAACAGCAGGATTATCATTCAATTCTAAAAGCTCCATGTCCCAATTCTTCCAACATAAACTCGTTTTTCCACTGTGGAGACAGTTAACTTCATTGTCATTTGGATCTAATTCATAAACTTTTCCATCAAGATTGAATTTTGCACCTTGTATTCTATTTGCAAATCGACCAACAGTCATTCCATAATAAGTTTTATTTGAAAGATATTCTTCAGCACTATCATAACCCAACACTAGATCTCCAATTTTTCCATTTTTATCTGGAGCCTTCAGAGAATGAATTAAAGCTCCAAGACTTAAAACTTCTAATTCATAAGGACCATTATTAATAGTAGCACTTAAAACGATATCTCCATTTGTTAGAGTATCAAATTGTTTCATTTTCATAATTACAAACCGCCTTTTGTATATACTACGTAGTTAAGAACATATTTATTCCAACCTTAGGTGCTAATAAATCCTCATTGGGATTCAACTGCATCACGTTTATCAAAGTTTACTTTATCTAGCGCATTATTCCAATATTCATTTTTAAAAAGAATAAACTCAGTGAGAGGTATAATTCTTTTTATAATGTATAACAGAAAATTAGCTTAAGACAAAATCAAATTATTTATTACAAACAGTAAAAAACAAAAGAGATAAGTACAAAATGCACCTATCTCCATAAAATTTAATTATACTAATTATTATTTTTCTTATCTTCACTCTTCAAAACAGCCAAGAATGCTTCCTGTGGTATTTCAACATTTCCCACCATCTTCATTCTTTTTTTACCTTCTTTCTGCTTTTCAAGAAGCTTACGTTTTCTAGAAATATCACCACCGTAACATTTAGCAGTAACATCCTTTCTATAAGCATTGATAGTCTCTCTTGATACAATAGTACCACCGATAGCAGCCTGGATTGCTATTTTATATTGTTGGCGATGAATCTCAGCCTTCAATCTTTCACAAACAATCTTACCACGAGCAGCAGCATTCTCTTTAAACACCAATTGAGACAAAGCATCAACTTGGTCACCATTAACAAGAATATCCAATCTAACAAGTTTTGTTCTCTTATAACCAATAACTTCATAATCGAAAGATGCATAACCTCTAGAAATTGATTTCAGCTTATCATAAAACTCAAATAGAACTTCAGCTAATGGCATTTCATATTGAAGCTCAACTCTTTTTTCATCAAGATAATTCATATTGGTCTGCACGCCACGTTTTTCTAAACAAAGCGACATTATTGACCCAATATAATCAGTTGGAGTCATTATATTTGCTTTTATATAAGGCTCTTCACTATAATCGACAAGCATCTCATCTGGATATTCTAGAGGGTTATCTATTTCAATATAACCTTCTTTATTTTTCAAATGGACCTTATATTCTACTGAAGGAGAAGTAAATACAATTGATAAATTAAACTCACGTTCAATTCTTTCTTGAACAACTTCTAAATGAAGAAGCCCCAAGAAACCACATCTAAAACCAAAACCTAAAGCAGCAGATGAATCTTTTTCATAAACAAGTGCAGCATCATTTAGCTTTAATTTTTCGATAGCACTAAATAGTTCTTCATAATCATTAGAATCCACTGGATAAATTGAAGAGAATACAACAGGTTGTACTTCTTTAAATCCAGATAACGGTACTTTCGCAGGATGGTCCACGCGGGTTACAGTATCACCTACTCTAATATCGCTTATGTTTTTTATTCCTGCAATTATATAACCAACATCTCCAGCATGAAGAGTGTCTACTTTAACATATTTCAGTTTAAAAATTCCAACTTCTTCAACTATATAATCAGCACCACCATGCATGAATCTAACAACATCACCAGCACTCAAACAACCATCGAAGATACGACAATGAACTACTACACCACGATATGCATCATAATGAGAATCAAATATCAATGCCTTTAAAGGATCATCATCATTACCTTCTGGAAAAGGAATGTACTCCACAATCTTTTCAAAAAGTAAATCAACACCAACACCAGTTTTTGCACTTACTTGAATGGTCATATCAGGATCTAATCCCAATTCATTTTCTATCTGTTCCAAACACATAGGAATATTTGCAGATGGCAAATCCACTTTGTTTATTACAGGAATTACTTCTAAGTTATGTTCCATTGCTAAATAAAGATTTGCAAGAGTCTGTGCTTCAACACCTTGTGATGCATCTATCAAAAGAAGAGCACCCTCGCAGGAACTGATAGCACGTGAAACTTCATAACTGAAGTCAACATGGCCTGGAGTATCTACAAGATTTAGCTTGTAGGTTCTTCCATCATTTGCGGTGTATGGAATAGTTACAGCTTGGCTTTTAATTGTAATTCCGCGCTCTCTTTCGATATCCATACTATCTAATACTTGATTTTGAGCAGTTCCCCTCTGTTTTCCTAATTTTGCTTTTTCGATAAATCGATCAGCCAAGGTAGATTTACCATGGTCGATATGAGCAATAATACAGAAGTTTCGAGTCAACGAATAATCATTTTCCATTTTTAGTCCTTAAGGCTAAGTTTATTGTCAGTAGGTTCAAAACCTAATAATACTCTTATTTCAGCATCATCTAGAGTCTCTTTGATAACTAATTCATCTGTTAACGTATCAAGTTGATCTCTATATGTTGTTAAAATTTCACGTGTTTCAATCATACATTTATCAAGAATTTTTCTCATTTCAGTATCAATAATTCTTGCTGTTTCTTCACTATAATTTTTATGTTGTGCTATCTCACGACCTAAGAACAAAGGTTCATCCTCTTGTCCTAGATTTATGAATCCCAAACTACTCATACCAAATTCAGTAACCATTCTCTTAGCAATATTTGTTGCCTGTTGAATATCATTACTTGTACCAGTAGTTGTCTCACCATAAACTATATCTTCCGCTACATAGCCACCCATAGTAATTTTTATTCTATCTACTAATTTTGATCTATTCAAAGTATACGCATCATTTTCAGGCAAAGAGATTGTCAAACCTAATGCTCTACCATGAGGAATAATTGTTACTTTATGAAGAGGATCAACATGCTTCAAATAATAATGGAGCAAAGTATGACCAGCTTCATGATAAGCAGTCGCTCTTTTATCTTCATCTGTCATGAATTTAGATTCACGAGCAACACCCAACATCACTTTATCACGAGCCATCTCAATATTATTCATTGAAACAGTCTCTTTATTTTCTCTTGCTGCAAATAGAGCTGCTTCATTTATCATATTAGCTAAATCTGCACCAGAAGAGCCCGGTGTAGCACGAGCAATACGAGCCAAATCAACGCCTGGTTCTAGCTTGATTTTTCTACAATGTATACCAAGAATAGCTTCTCTTTCTTTAATATCTGGTAAATCTACTACAACCTGTCTATCAAAACGACCAGGTCTTAATAAGGCTTTATCAAGAACATCAGGACGGTTAGTTGCAGCCATTATAATAACATTTGAAGTACTATCAAAACCATCCATCTCAACTAAGATCTGATTTAAAGTCTGCTCTCTTTCATCATGACCACCGCCGACACCTGATCCACGGGCACGTCCAACTGCATCTAACTCATCAATAAAGATAATACAAGGAGCAGCCTTTCTAGCCTGTTCAAACAAATCTCTAACACGGGAAGCACCCATACCTACAAACATTTCAACAAAATCTGATCCACTTGTATGTAAGAATGAAACACCAGATTCACCTGCAACAGCTTTAGCTAATAAAGTCTTACCTGTTCCAGGAGGACCTACTAATAAGGCACCTTTTGGAATTTTAGCTCCAACTTTAACAAACCGTTCAGGATGTTTCAAAAAGTCAACAACTTCTAATAACTCATTTTTTGCTTCTTTTTGACCAGCAACATCTGCGAATGTAATTTTATTTTCATCAGGTTTATATTCTTTAGCGAGATTTTTACCCAATCCCCCCATCATCTTACCGTTCATTCCATTAGCTTGTTTGAAAAGCATAATAGTGAAACCAATGAAAATAATCCAAGGTACCAATTGGAAAATAACAGCAGCGATTGAAATTGACTGTTCAGAGCCAGAAACAACAATACCCTTTTCCAATAGTTCGGGAAGTAATTCATTATCAGTATATGGAATACGAGTATTCATTGTTAAACCATTAGAAACAACAAAAGTAATTTTACTATTTGCTTCAATATCAACAGTACTGATTTGTCCAGAATCTACATATTGCTTAAACATTGTATATGAAACCGTTTGAGATGTTTGATTCATTGAACTATCAAAGAAAAGAATACCAAAAGTCAATAATATAAAGATAAAGATTCCAAGAGATAATCTATTTTTAGGATTTTTAAGAGGACCATTTCCATTTCCACTTCCGGAAGGTCCACCAGACCCTTTGAGGCCTTGCCAAAAGTCATCAGGATTATCCTTGTTTTTTTTAGGATCATCAGCATAATATACACTGGCCTTTGCGTTTTTTGAATTATTAAAAAATTTCACGTTATATTTCCTTATTTAAAATACTATATATTCTTACACTCTTTCCTACAAGAGTTTTTTTCAGATGAACCGCAAGTCTATCTCTTCCACCCACATGATGCGCAAAAACAGCTACAATTCCATCCCTATCTTCTAAAATATAAACTAATTTCCTTTTACTTTCATCTATTTTCCAAGAAGAAATTAATTTGCTAATCAAAACCTTTCCGCCAGAAGTTACCAAAGAGTCTGCACTCTTCAAACTTCTGAAGACAAGAGGAAACTTTAAATCCTCATCTGCAATCTGCAATTGAACTTTATCAGGTTTGGATAATGAATCTATATGTAATACAGAAGATGGACAATTAAAAAAGCCATCTCCTTTACTCTCTATTATAAATGTAAAATTTTTATCTTCAATAGCTTGCTCAAAGAAAATATAATCATTTTCATCAATAACAAGATCAAACTCATTAAAATTTTTGCGACATGCACTCTCACTAATGATAATATTATCAATATGTTTTAGTTGATTGATTGAAACCATTTTATGTGATTTTGTTAAAGTGAGAATTATATTGTATCGAACTATTGTTTGTTGTTTTACATATAAATTTTTATTGATTCTATCATTGATTATTAGAGAATTCACCTTTTCTTCAACTAAAGATGAAAAACCTTCAAATAGTTCAGCATTTCTTAGAACTATTGAAGAAGCAGAAGGAAAAATATCCTCAACTAAAGGAGTGATATTTGCTCGAATTTTATTTCTAAGATAATTCTGCTCTCCATTGGTTGAATCTTCACTCCAATGGATATTAACTCTTCTGAGTATATCTCTCAAATCTTCTTTTGAATACGCAAGAACAGGTCTGATCACATCAATATCATCAATATTAGAAACACGACGTATACATGAAAAGGATAACGGAGAAGCCCCATTAAAATTTCTCATAATCATAGTTTCAACTTGATCGTTGCTATTATGTGCAGTTGCTATTGTTTTAATATTGTTATCTTTACAATATTTAATTAACTTTTCATACCTTGCAGCTCTAGCTGCATCCTCAATCCCCGAATCTCGAATACTGGCAATTCTTTCAATTTCGCCTTTATCACAATACAGTTCTTCATATTTTACACCCATCTTTTTACAATTAATTATGTTAAGTTGGGATTCTTTAGAAAGCTCTTCATCTGATCTTAGACTATGATTTACATATAGAGCGACCAGTTTATTTTTATCAAACTTTTGTGAAAGCAAATATAAAAGACTCAGGCTATCACTACCACCAGAAAAGGCAATAGCTATTTTATTTAAGTTCAGATTTGGATTCGAATGAAAAAATGAATCAAAGTCCTTCATCATTGCCCCTTTTTTGCTACACTAGCATTATTAAATATGAACAAAAATTTATCAATCGTCAACTTAACACCCAAATAATAATTCAATTTTAGTTAACAGATTAATAAATTAAGTCACTTCTAATTTATTCTTCTTATTATACTTTTGCATGAGGTCAGGAAGGGATTTTCCATTCATTATATCAATTATTGCTTCTTTAGCCTTTTCTATACCTTGATAAAAACCTTCTTGGTCTTCTTCAACACCTAAGACATGGTCAACGACACTTTCACCTTCTTTAGGTCTGCCGATTCCAACATAGATTCTTAAGAAATCTTTATAACCATCAAGATTTGATATAATACTTTTGAGCCCATTATGACCGGCGCTTCCGCCACCTTTTTTGATTCTGATATTTCCTACAGGTAAATCCATTTGATCACAGATTACAATTAGCTGTTCTTTATCAAAATTTTTAATATCTTTAATTATTTCACCACTATTATTCATATAGGTAAGTGGTTGGATCAATACAGTACTATCTTCGTCTTTTTTATATACCGCTTGGTTATATAAATGAAAACAGCGCTTGGCCAGTTTTACCTGACAAAACGCTGCTACTTTTTCTGTGACTAAAAAACCACAATTATGACGAGTGTTACTATACTTTAATCCAGGATTACCTAAACCAAGTATTACTCTCATAAATGTACTATTCAGCATCCTCTGAAGTTTTAGCATCTGCTTTTTCAGAAATAACTTCTGCTGGTGCATTTGCATCTTCGTCTTCAACAACAACTTCTTCTTTCATAGCCTTAACAATTGCTACTACTTCATCAGCTGGAGTTAATACTTCAACACCTGCAGGAACTGCAATGTCAGAAATTGCAATGTGGTTGTTGATTTCAAGAGCTGAAACATCTACTCTTAATTCTGAAGGTAAATCTTTAGGTAAACATTCAACTTCAAGTTCATGTAGAATGATATCTAAGATACCACCTTGACGACAACCTACAGGGTTACCTTCAACAATAACAGGAACAGATGTTCTTAATTTTTCACCACGATTAACTTCATAGAAGTCAACATGTTGAATTGTATCATACAATAAATCTTCTTGGAAATTTTTAACTAAAACTTCTTTATCTTCTCCATCAGCAATCTTCAATGTTAAAAGAGTTGATTCTGTTAATTTACCTACTGCGATTCTGAAATCGTGTTCGTTAATAACAACGTGTGTAGGTGCAATTTTGTGACCGTATACTACAGCAGGGATTTTTCCAGCGCGTAATAAACGGCGGGAACCAGCACTACCAAAATCAGTAGTACGAAGAGTCGCATCAAATGAATAATTAGACATAATTATTTCTCCTAAATACTCTCATTGGAATTTAATTCCAATTACCATGGGATTTGAACACATACGTGTCCATCGCTCATACTATAGAAAGGCAATCCTTTATTCAAGTATCAAAAGCACCAGATAAGACAATAATTCCATTATTTTATGAAATTAGAAATATAAACAAAAAAGAGACTTAATTGCAAACAAAATTGGACATAAATGCTTGTGGAAGAACGAAAGGATAAAAAAAATACTCACTAGAAACTAGTGAGTACCTAAAGCTGGGAAGGCAGGAATCGAACCTACGATGCCGGCACCAAAAACCAGAGCCTTAACCATTTGGCGACTTCCCAACGAACTCTTGTAAGATATATAAAATTATATTTTTTGTCCATAGGCTTTTTAAAACTTTCTTAAAAAATATCAA
>Ga0172377_10002298_pt1 | contig 19501 bp, 17 predicted proteins | sample Pumphouse3metaG_FD_119749 | JGI IMG/M metagenome (GOLD analysis project Ga0172377, IMG submission 119749) | Leachate microbial communities from a municipal landfill in Southern Ontario, Canada - Pumphouse #3 metaG | ecosystem: Engineered > Solid waste > Landfill > Unclassified | place: Canada...
AAAATTGCGCGATTATAGCAAAAGAAGGCTTTCTTTTCTTTTTAGCTGAAAATAATGACGGTGCTTTATACTTTTCTTTTCATAGAAAAGTATCAAAAGAAATCGCCTTGCGACAAATCGCTAGCGGCCGCTTCACACTACTGCGAGCGACCTTGCTCTGTGTGGTGTCGCAAGGCAGTAGTACAAGGAGTCACGCGAGCGTTCTTGGATCGTGGTATGCTCTTTTCAGAGAAACATTTTGCTTTGCAAAAGCGCTACGCTTGTTTTGGTACTTTTCGGCTAAACAGAAAAGTACATGATCTTTTCACAAAAAGTTGACATAAAAGTATAGAAATGATACTATTTTTATATCTAATACAAAAGAAGTGAGAGCCTCATTGTGATCTTTGAGTACGACCCTGAGAAAAGTAGCTCCAATCTACTCAAACACGGTATCGACTTTGAAAGAGCACAGTTATTATGGGGTGATCCCAATGCGCTGGAAATACAGGCCAAAAGCGATAGCGAAAGCCGATTTGCCCTCATCGGCAAGATCGAACACAAAATTTGGATCGCATTTTATACCTATCGCGGTGATAACGTTCGGCTGATTTCAGTACGTCGGACGAGAGAAAATGAAAAAAGGATTTATGATGAAAGCTGAAGAATTGGACGAATTATTTGACTCAGGCGAAGATATCAGTGAGCATCTCGATCTCGCTACTGCCAAACGGATCGGCACGCAACCGAAAAAAGTGAATGTCGATTTTCCCGAATGGATCGTCAATGCACTCGACATCGAAGCTAAAAAGATCGGAGTGACACGCCAATCGATTATTAAGGTTTGGATAGCAGAGCGGTTAAAAGCGGAACAGACACATAAGGCGAGTTGATTTCGTCATTCCCAACTTCACGTGTCTATTAGGGTAGATTGGGAATCTATCTCTCTTAACATTTCAATCTAAGAAAATCAATAGATAACCTCTATTCAGTTATTTATGAATTTTTAATATCCACACAATTCACTTTCACAAGGAATACCATCTCTATCTCCATCCATTTTTGTTCCAGAACAATTCTTGATAAAAAATATAGCTTCTTCACATGATCTCATCTGACTACAATGTATTCGATTGTCACAACTAAACTTACTTATGTCTGGATGTTGATTTTGTCTTTTTACCAAAGATTGATTAATTGTTTTGTTTTCAACAAAATTTTGCTCTATTTCATTTACAGAAATATTTCTTTCTATTTTATCATTCTCCAGTTCTGCATCAAGATAAAATGCTTTAAATACAATAACTAATATTGCAAAAAGAAAAATAAATACTATCGATCTCACATATTCTCCTTACAACTGATAATAAAATAACAATTATATAATTATTACGAAAACGCCCGATTAAGAGCGCTGAACATCGCTTTAATCGAAGCAACGGTAATGTCATTATCACGCCCGACACCGAAATATTTTTTCAAATCATCGGTCTGAATCTCGATATACGCGACCGCCTCGGCACTGGAGAGCTCTCCGCGTGAGTGCTCGGAATACGAAAGAATTTTGAAATTGTGCGAATATTCCTGATTGAGCGCATTTTTGCACGCGTCAATCGGACCGTTCCCCTGCCCTTCGCTTCGGATCATTTTACCGTTATGGGTGTATTCAAGGACGCATTTGACGAGTTTGCCTTTCGCACTCTCAGAGATAACCGAATAATCGACAAACTCGATGTCGTGCGGTTCGCCGAAATAGGTCTTTTCAAAAATAGCCAAAATCTCTTCGCTGGTGAGTTCCCGTCCCGCTTCATCGGTCACTTTCTGCACAATTGCACCGATCTCCGGGTGCATTTTTTTCGGAAGCGAGTACTCAAATTTGTCTTCGAGGACGTAGGCTACCCCCCCCTTGCCCGACTGGGAATTGATACGGATAATCCCCTCGTAGTTACGCCCCACATCCTGTGGATCGATCGGCAAATACGGTACTTCCCAAAACGCATCCTCTTTGGCACGCTGATATGCCAATCCTTTGTTGATCGCGTCTTGGTGTGATCCCGAAAACGCCGTATAAACAAGCTCTCCGACGTACGGATGACGCTCATGCGTTTTCATATCGGTACACTCTTCGACGACGCGAACGACCGTCTCCAAATCGCTGAAATCCAATTCCGGATCGACCCCTTGGGTGTACATGTTGAGCGCCAACGTGATGATATCGACGTTTCCGGTCCGCTCGCCGTTAGAGAGCAATGTCCCCTCGACACGATCCGCACCCGCCAACAATGCCAATTCCGTCGCGGCAACCGAAGTTCCGCGGTCGTTGTGGGTATGGGTCGAGATCAAGACGTGTTCACGGTTCGTGAGATGGCGGCTCATCCACTCGATCTGATCGGCATAGACGTTCGGTGTCGCCATCTCTACCGTCGCGGGGAGGTTAATCACCACTTTTCGGCTTGCGCTAATCTCCCATCGATCAGTGACCGCGTTACAGATTCGGGCGGCAAATTCGAGCTCCGTCCCTGTAAAACTCTCGGGAGAGTATTCGAGCATAATCTCACCGTCGTGCTTGGCCGCGCGGGCTTTGACCATATCAACACCCTCTAATGCCAATGCGATAATCTCGTCCTGCTCTTTTCCGAAAACGATCTTGCGCTGCGCCACCGACGTGGAGTTGTACAAATGGACGATCGCTTTTTTGACCCCCGCAAGAGCCTCGAACGTTTTGTCGATCAAGTGTTCGCGCGCTTGAACAAGAACCTGTACCGTAACATCATCAGGAATCAATTTTTGCTCCACCAAGGTGCGCAAGAAATCAAATTCTACCTTTGATGCGGAAGGGAATCCCACTTCGATATTTTTAAATCCGAGTTTCAGCAAGAGTTTGAAAAGAGAAAGTTTTTGATCCAAATTCATCGGGGTGATCAACGCCTGGTTTCCGTCGCGAAGATCGACACTGCACCAGATCGGAGCGTGCGTGATGGTTTTGGTAGGCCAAACACGGTTTGGCAAATCAACTTGAGGATAAGGGCGGTATTTGCCCGCAGATGCGTGTTTCATACGAAACTCCTTTGAAAATTCTCTTCTCATTGCCCTTGCTGAGCGCAAATGAGTGGCGTGATTATAGCAAAAAGGGCTTTTACTGTTATTATGGGAAAAAACATTATAATTAAGCATTAGTTACAATCTAAACTTGAAAAAATGGGGAGCATTAAATGAATTTTAATCTTAAAATAGCTTTTTTTTCTCTCGTGAGTATTTTAAATCTTCAAGCAGATACATATATCGTCGATACAGCCTATTCAGGAAATGCAAATTCAGTATGTGAACACGGTGATCACCTATATAACAACGTTAAAAGTGCCGTTAATGCTGCCGGCAGTAATTGGAATGGAACACATACAATCCGGATTTGTCCCGGGACATATAACGAAGATAATATAGTACTCGCAAACGCACTAACTAATGGGACAATAGAATCCACAACTGGAGATAGAAACGATGTTCTCATCCAATCTTCAAGTAATAATCCTATTTTTTCAATCACTGGCTATCTTTCTAATTTCACACTCAAAAATCTTTCTATTACTAGTACAAAAAATAGAGGAATAAGTCATACTAACGGTGGTTTTCAAAATTCCTTACTTCAAAACCTTTTAATTAATACCGTAAATGAATCATTATATTTCAATCAAATCCAAAATCTCACCTTGAAAGATATTGATTTAACCTCAAGTAGCGGCAAATGTTTTTATGCTACAAACCCTACAGGTTCGGTTACCATAACAACTCAAAATCAATCCTACAATACCTTTACGTGCTCGTCCAACGGGATAGATTTAGGCAGCAGCTCACAAAATTATTCCATCAGCCATACAGATATTACTACAACCGCAAATAATGCAGCATCAATCACGGCTACTCAGGCTAATACACTTACGATAGATGACTTAATCAGTGATAGTTCTTCCAAAGGGAAGGGAGTCTGGATTAATGGTACTATTAATACCCTAAATCTTCAAAATTCCATACTCAAAAATATGCAGAATGAGGCTGTTTATTGTAAAACACTAAAGTCAAGCGGAACGATCATCAGTAACAATTCTATTGACGGTGGCTCGTACGGAATCTCTCTTCCAGATTACTCTAATCGAGTCACAATACAAAACAATGTGATTAAAAATGCCACTTCTTACGGACTATATCTCCTAGATTCTAAGAGTTGGCGAGGATCACAAATCGACCACAACTGTTTCATTAACAATTCTCATAGCGCTTCTTCTAAAGAGCAGGATGCAAACTTTGACAATGGAACGACGGGTAACTACTGGAGTGATTGGACAGGAAGCGGAAGCTATTCTATTCCTAGTATTCCGAGGTACGACTATCATCCGATGAATAGCTGTTCATTAGATAAAGCGATCCCAATCGCCGAATACCGGATGGATGAGTGCAGCTGGAGCGGAGCAATAGGAGAAGTTCTCGATAACAGTTCAAATGGGTATAACGGCACACTCCAAAAGAAAACTATGATTTTAAATACTGGTATTATGGGAAATGCACCCACTTCTTTTGATGCTGACTCATATGTAGAAATTCCAAATTTTCCTGATCTAACAGCCGATATGACTATCACTGCATGGTTCAAAACAACCGATGTATCTAAAGCAGGTCAGAGAATCTTTGAAGACGACCAATCCAATACCGGTGGTTATGCCATTAGCGTCGGAGATGGCGGGAACGGTACGATACGCTTCTATGACCGAAGCCAAAATTATTCGGGAATCATCGATTCGGATGCCGTTTTAGAAAACAATACTTGGTATTTTGTTGCCGCCGTTACCGATATCGCAAATTCAAAACGCTATCTGTACCTCTATAATGCCAATGGTACTCTCATTAGCCAAAAAAATTCATCTATAAATAATCCCTCTCGCGGTAGCGATGCCGGTGTAGCGACGATCGGAGGAGAGCCCGATGGAGGAGAAACCGCAAATCGGTTCAAAGGCAGTATCGATGAAATAAAAATTTTTTCAACACCTCTATCACAAACGCAAATCGAAACCATCCTCTCAAATGAGAAGCAAGGACTTAATTACGACGGTACATCCCGTAACGCAGTATGTTGCTGCGTTCCCAGCGGAGGAAATCTCATCGCCAATCCAAGCTTTGAGACTCTGTGTAATTCCAATATCCTCGCTACGTTCAATAACGTAGCCGGCGGTACCGCACGTTCACGTAGCGGACTTTGTGGCTGGGAAGTCGCCTACGATATTGAAACATGGGAAAATACTACTTCTCCGGCAGCCAGCGACGGAAGTGTTTTTGTTGAGCTTGACGGAGCCAGTAACCACATCGATAAGATTTGGCAGACCCTTAATACGACAGAAGATCAAACATACATCATTCAGTTTGACTATCGAAAACGATCTACTTCCTATAAAGAAGGGATCATAGCAAAATGGAACGGTACTGAAATCGCCAGTGTGGACGGATTGACGACAAAATGGCAAACTGCTCAAATAGAGGTTGTAGGAACATCGGGGATGGATACTCTCACATTTGAAGAACCTGCGGCATCGGACGATTCTCTTGGAAGCTGGATCGATAATATTCGGGTAATCGGAGGGCCATTTACTACTCCGAAACGATACACTTTTGACGCATGGGATTCTTTCCGATCCATCAACGACCGCAATATCTCGACCAAAATCGTCAATAAACCCTTTACCCTGAGTGTCGCATCGCTCGACACCGCCAATACCGCTCTTCAAGATTTCAACGGTACGGTCTGCGTTCAAATCATAGACACCCTCTCCGGAAGCCAACTCGGCCGCAATTGTCAAGTTTGGAATCCGCTTCAGAGTTCTTTGTACACTTTTACATCTCCTTCGGCAACCAAGAATGCCGCGGCTAAAATCGCATGGAAAAAGAGTGACCTCAGCGGTACATTTGCCATCGGGAGTGAGGACAACGCCACTTTCTCCAGCGACCGTTTCGCTATTCGTCCCGAATCATTCGCTATCGATGCCCCCGATGCAACTGCAGGAAAAGATTTTAACATCACGTTTACAGCTCCGATGTACGGAGTAACAACAGCGTCCATGGATTATAATGAAACTGCCGGAATAAGCTTTAATGTTTCGATTGCCGAACACAAACCTGCTTGCCCGATGGGGGCGTTTACTCCTTCTCTAAACTCTTTCTCTTTTTCAAACGGCTCCAAAATCCTCACCACACGCTACAATGAGGTCGGAGTCCTCGATGTCACTATTTCCGATCGCTCCAAACCATGCGGATCGATGTATGCGAGTATCGATTGTGACGATCCCGATATCACAAACTACTATACCCAGTCTTCTGACTTACCGATTGGAAGCACCTCAGGGCAAATAACTGTGATACCGGATCATTTTGATGTCAATGCTACCCTCTCTAATTTCAATGGAAAAGAGTTCACTTATCTCTCCAATGATCTTAACATGTCGGCACAACTTGCCCTCGTCATCACAGCTAAAAACGGCGAAGGAAATACGACCAAGAACTACACGACAGAATGCTATTCAAAAGATACGACACTAACTCTTCCCCATTCCGAGGTCCCTGATCCTCTCACCAAGATTCTCTATTCTGAAGCGCTAAGCGCAGTAAACACCAATGTACTCAAAGAAAGTTCTTGGATATTAACCTTTAATTCAGACTTATTTAACAATGGTTTCGTAGATCCCACTATCGATCTTAATTTTGATCGGGATGACTCGCTTCCGCTCAATCCATTTGACTTTACCGTTACCTCGGCAACTGCGACTGATCCGGATACTACGGGAACCGGCACACCAATGGGAACCGCTAAATTCGTCTACGGCCGTGCGCGGGCGTATGATGTCACAACCAACGAAGCATCCGCACCGAATCCTATCGAGTTTGAAGTCTACAGCACTGTACCGACCGGGTACGTGAGCGGAATGCCGCAAAATGTTCTTCATTGGTATAGAAATCTCAATCATGACGCCGCCAATCAGGGGAATGTGATACAGGGAGGATTTGCCGCCGGACGCAAGGATATCGATGTCTCTCTTGCTCCTTCTAACGGATTACAGATCGTTACTGTGACATCGGTACACGATCAAACCGTCCATTTGGATATCTCTCCGTGGTTATGGTACTCTTCGAGATACGATTACAACTATGCGTCGAATTGCCTTCAACACCCATGCTTTAACTATGATTATATGGATACGCTAGGCGCGGTTCAGGGGGTCAACAGCGGTACATTCGAAGGAAGTGATTTCAACATGGCACCGGCACAAAACATTACCAACAAAGGGGTAAAAGTATTTCGATGAGAAAAGGGCTGACTCTCATAGAACTGATACTTTCTATGGTAATCATAGGAATCGTTTTTACCGTCATCCCCCGCCTCATCATGTCGATGAACCAAAGCACCCAAACGACGCTTAAAGAAGAGGCAATGTATAACGCCATGGCACAAATCGGGATGGTCTTGAATCTTCCCTGGGATAATAACAATACCCAAAATTCCCAAATCCTCTCCGTCAATACGGGGGATGCCGCTTATAACTGCAATACGACCAGCGGTTACCGTATCGGTGGGTTTATCGGTGGACGCAATTGCATCACCCCTCCGCTTGAAAGCTATGCCGCAGGTGCCATCGGACAAGAAGCAGACGGGCTGAGCAACGATATCGACGACTTTGCCAATACTGATATCAACGTGACAAAAAACTGCTCTAACGGTGCAAGAGGACTGTTCGGGATATCCACGACCGTCGCTTATGTCAACGATCCCGCAGCTGCCGCTGTAATTGCCCTTGGCACAGCACCACTGGGTGCAAATCAGTATTCCAACACCAAATACATCGAAGTCCACGTCGGTCTGGGTACCGATCACCGCCTTTACGATCCTAACAAACAAAACTGTATCACCGCGTTACATTATCACTCCTTTAACATCGGCAATATCCAGCTCAATACCGAACAATGGCCTGATTGATGCGAAAAGGATATACTCTCATCGAAATTATCATCACTATCGCTATAACCGGCATCCTTTCAATAGGGATGTTCAAAGCGTTTGAAGCGATCACTTTGCGGAGCGAAAAAGCCAAAATTCTCACCACTCTCTCCATCGATTCGCAAACCGCGCTCGATCAGATCAGTATCCTTCTGTATAATCGTGTACCGATGTCGACACAAGGTTGTACGCTCAATGCCGGATGTGTCCCGCTGGATCAATCGATCAACAACACGATTTTAACCTGGTACGGGACGGCATCGGAAAGCTATCTCGCCGGTGATTACAGCGGATTTGTCGATATCGAAGCATCCATGAGTACCAAACCGGTATTGCAATCGCCGAATACTAACTTGGGAAATGTACTCGCCACCGAACGAAACAAATGGGGGAATACGTTTCTCCTTACCGACATGGGACTGGTTTTTTCCAGTCCATTCGATCAGGGAGAACAGCTCACCTATACGATTGCCAATAGCGGAGCCGATACCATCCAAATCACCAATCCCACGGCCGATATGACGATCTCGGAAAAATACAGTCTCGTCGATTCCGCGTATGCCGTCGCCCGCGGAGCCGATATCGATCCAACAGCACCTTGTATCACGGCTCTCGGAATCAGCGCAAACGCCATGGACAATACTCTTTTTCTGTTTTACGATTATCGTCCGTGGAAAACACCCGCAGAAAGTTTCTGTGCCGATACGGCTAACCGTGCAGGAAAAGTATCGATTCTCTCCGCTAACGTCAATGCCTTTCGTGCGCAAATACTTAACGGAACCATCCGACTATCGATCGATACCAACCGCATGGTACGCGGCGGCAATCCCGTCCGATTGTCCAAACAAAAGGTAGTATTCTGATGCGCCGTGCCTTCGGACTGCCGCAGGTACTGCTTATCATCCTCTTTATCGGAGGGATCGTCACCGTCACCATGCGCTATGCTTCACTGGGTGCACAACATTATGCCGACAGCTACACGAGAGAGCAGGCGGAACTTTTTCTCCAAAGCGCTACGGAAGCAACTTTGCTCCGAATCGGCGGATATAATCGCAGCGGCGGAAACTGTCTTGCCGGCCTTACTGTACACTCTTCGGATGGCAAGTTTGATGCCAACGTCATTATCGAACGCTACTATCTCGCAGATGGAAGCAGCTGCAATAATGTCCCTTCCAGTCCGATCCAATACTCAAAATCCAACGGAATCATTAGTATGCGTATTATCGTAACATCAGCTAACAATAACAGCAAGGTCCTCCATCCGATCCGCTTGGAACGAAGGAGTTTGCAACACCCATGAGAAACGCATTTTCGTTAATCGAGCTGATCTTTGTCATTGTCCTCATCGGCGTCCTCAGCGGTATCGGTTTTTATCTAAGCCGTCCCGATTACGCTCGTCAGGATGCCCAATATACCCTTCTGATGCTCAAAGAAGCCCGATACCGCGCACTCGGTTTTGATGCATATGATCCCTCCGGCTGCGTTACATTGACGCCATCTGCTCTTTCCAATAATACAACGCCTACTCACACTATCAAATCAACCATTACTATCGATTATCCTACTAATCCGAATATCACAACTCTTTGTTTTGACGGACTCGGACGACCTCATGAGGGCAATTCTATAACATTAAACACTTTAATACAAACAGATATAAACATAACCTTTAGAAATAGTGATAAAAATAGCACCATTCGCCTATTTAACGGAACGGGATATGCTATAATCCCTTGCAATAACTAATTTTATTTTTTAATTTTGCCGATATAACGCATGTAAAAAACGTGGTAAGCAGGGATATGGAAGAACAAAAAGTACTTTTTGTAGAACATGATAAACTCCGTACGTACCTAAACGGAGTATTCAATCAACCTTCACCTCATGAGTGTAAAACGCTTCGTTCCGGTGCCGTTATTCCCATCTCTCTTCTCAGTACCCATACTCTAAAACTTCCAGACCGTCTAAGTGAGGAAGAGCTTCGGATTCAAGTAGAAATCCGGATGTTCGAAGAGGGGAATCTGAGCGCGGACGAAGAGTATACCATCGATTTTATCCGTCATCCTATCGCGACTGAAGAGAGCATTCTTGTCGAAGTTTTTGCTCTCTCGCATCTCAAAGCCGATGAATACTTTGCCGAGTCATTGACCAAATCGCCCGTCATCGATACGATCGTCCCGGGCTTTATGGTTTATGGAGCGCTTTATCCTACACTGCCGCTGCAAAATGACCTCTTCATCTACTGGGGAGACGAAGAGGCTTATGCCGCGATCTACCAAGAGGGACGTTATATCGCTCATCGGAGTATCGAAACCCTTGCTTCTATAGCGGTCGAAACCGGACTAGATTTAAATAAACTTAAAAACTTCCTCTCTTCCAAAGGGCTTATCGAAGAGAATTACCTCCCTGAAGAACTCAACAAATATATCCTTCTTCAAGAACGGATTGCAAAAAACATTGAACGTATTGTCCATACGATCAACCATAAACGGGGTCTTTTCGGCCTTAGCGGTATCGACAACTGTTATCTTGATTTCGAAGGCAAAACGATTCCGGGTATCGGGGGGATTTTTAATGCCTACGGCATCAATGAAATTTCAATTTCGCCGATTGTACACGAAAATACCCCACCCGAAAACATCCATGACGCCTTATGTGCCGACTTTTTTGCACTCCCGCCGCAGAGGGGACTCAACCTATCGCTATATTTGCGCAAAGCTCCATGGCATCAGCGCGAAAGCGGAAGATTCACCTTTACCGTCGGAGGTGCTTTGGCCCTTATCGTTCTCCTCTCCATCGGAATCGGAGGAATGATATACTCCAAGCAGAATGAATACGATGCACTCAGCGCCCATTTGGATGAACTCAAGAAAAAGACGACCGAACTCGCGTCAACTCTCAAACATAATACGGCACAACTTAAAGCTCAACAGGCAAAAAGCGAAGCCCTCGAAACAGAGATTTCCCTCTATCACGGAGCCGAAGAGACGACAACGCTCGTGCGCGATATGCATGCTTCCCGCCAACAATTTCTGCTCGATGCCACTTTGGAGTTGGGTCGCTACGGGCTTGGAACGATGTCGATGGAGCAAAACGGTTCAAAAATTATGAATCTCCACATCATTGCCGACGACCGGAAACGAGACGATATTGCCAAATTCATGCGGGGCATGTACACCCGCGGCTATCAGGATGTCCAAACCCGCGAGATCAAACTCGATAACGGTTTTTATAACAGTCTGGTGACGGTGACCCGATGAGTACTTTGGAAGTTCAAATGGAAAATCTTGACGAGCAGTTACAAAAATATACTCCTGCTCAGCAGTGGATGATATCTATCGGAAGTGCGTTGGGAATCATTTTGATGGGATGGATGTTTTACCTCTCCGACGCACTTGATGAACTCAATACGCTAGAAGAACAAAACAGCGCACTCTCTAGACAAATAAGCGAAAATTCCCCGGAAGCGTATAAATCCAAAATCGCGCAAACAGCCGAAATGATTGTCAAAGAGGAGAGAAAAACCTCTTCGCTCGAAACAGACAAACAAGCTCTTTTACTCCAAATGGCTGCCTCGGGAGAGATGCTTTTCGATAATCGCCAATACGCCAAAACACTCGATCTGTTATTAGAGCGTTCGGTCCGTCTCGGACTCAAAATCGAAATGATGGAATCCGAGGAAAGCGACAAAAACTTCTTCGGAAAAGTGCGCGAATATAAAATTCTGACCATTACCGGTACCGGCAATTTTATCGCCATTGCCGATTTTCTAACGTTTATCGAAAGCCAACACGGATTGATACAGATTCAAAACGTCCAAATCAGCTCGGATGAAGAAAAACCCCGCTTTAAAGCCGTCATCCTCTATATGGGGGTCTCTCTATGAGACGAACCTTGTTACTTTTGAGTATTATCTTGCTTTCCTGGACTCCATTCGTACATGCCAAGATGTACGATCCGTTTCGTAAAACAGCTAAAACCGCATCATCTGTAAACGGCTTGATTCCTCCTCCGCCGATGATTACCGCAGCTCCCGTTCCGACAATCGTCAGTGCCATCATGAATAATAAAGCCTATATAAACGGCGCATGGTACAAAATCGGAGACCGTGTCAACAATAAAGAGATCACATATATCCAAAACAATTTCGTCGGGTTTAAAGATGAAAACCGCCTCACGATGATCAGTGTCACCCCAACCCGCCACGTACTCGGGACAAAGGAACTTCCATGAAAAAAATCTTTTTACTCCTACTGCTTATCGCAACTCTCCTTCAAGCGCAGGAGTGTGACAACAAACGGTTCAGCCTAAGCGCCTACCAAAACCGAGGATCGGCCCTGACACTGATGGATCTCGTACGTGACGTCGCTCAGACATGTCAGATCAGTGTCATTTTTGAGGACCAGCGGGCAAAACAACGGTTGTCTCAACCTTTGGATATGGTTAATATCCAAGATTTCAGTCTCTCCGAACTGTTTGCGTTCATCTTCGACGAACATAATCTTTTTTATACCTACGACGCGTCCAGAGGAGTCGTGCGGGTTGCCTATAATAAAACGGTCAATCTCAATATCGACTATATCAATATGTCCGAACTCATCACCGAATCGACCAAATCGATCACCGTCGGCCCCGGAACCAATACCGGCGCAAATAATAACAACAATAACAACGGAACCAGCAACAATTCATCCAATTACAGCAACTCATCCAATTCAAATTCCAACAACTCAGGCAGCGGATCCAATACCGACTATACAAATGTGCGGGCCATCTCTACCTTTACCTTCTGGGATCAAATGCGCGAGCATATCCAACAAATACTGCAAGTCGACGAAGAGTATGATCCAAGCATCAATAAAACTTTAGTAAACCGCGATGCCGCCGTCGTGACGATTACCGGTACCAAACGGCAAATCGATTCGGTACAACGTTACCTAAACAAACTTCAAGCCCGTATGCACGCTCAGGTCATGATCGAAGCCAAGATCATCGAACTCACCTATAACGACTATAATACCAGCGGAGTCAACTGGAGCGACTTCAGCCTCGCGCTTAACGGAAGCTATGCCAACAGTTATAATAATATAGGGGTTGCCCATCCGGTTTATTCGTTCGGCGTCAATTTTGACCCGTTGGGTCTCATTGATTTTCTAAACCGCTACGGCGATGTCGAGATGCTTTCCAACCCTAAAGTACTGACTCTGAGCAATCAACCCGCCGTTATCAACGTCGGAAAACAGCTCAGCTACCTTTATCAAAACGGCTCCATTGCCTCATCCAATACCCAAACGGCCGCAACGACCACCAATACCCTTGGTTCCGTCTTTGTCGGTCTCACCCTCAACATCATCCCGGAAGTGACTGAGGACGGGTATATCGTCATGCGTATCAATCCGGTAACCAGCGAATTGCTCGGGGAAGACCTAAATGCGTCGACAATCGAAGGCGGCAGTGAAGCCGGAAGTACGAACCGTACGATGCCGCCGGATACCCGTGTCAAACAAATGACCTCTATCGTCAAAGTCAAAGACGCGCAAAATGTCCTCATCGGCGGTTTGATCGAGAAAAAAACCTATAACTACGACAATAAAGTCCCTGTTTTGGGAGATATTCCTCTATTAGGCCGTTTATTCCACGGTTCGAAAGCCTCAACCCGAAAAAGCGAGCTTTTTATCCTGATCACACCGACTTTGATTAAACAAGACGTCTTCCCCTCTATCGACGACGCCATCTTGAAACGGTTTTAATCGTATGTCAAAATGGCTTGAAGCGGCTAAACGGTTTGAAGAACGGCGAGACTGCAGCGATTATTTCGAAATGCAAAGCGCATTGAGCGCTATTGCAAAAGTTCAAACCCTCTTAAGCGGAACATTTCGTCAAATGATCTTTTTAATCGGGGAGCCCGGAAGCGGAAAAACCTTTCTATTGAATCTTCTGCATGAAAAAATGGAGCACGAACGTCAAGTGATCCTGATCGAAACCCCGTTTATAACCCCGCTTACCCTCTTATACCAGCTGCTTCGCCATAAAGGGATCGAACCCTTCGGCGACGATATTGAACAACTCCGGCAACAGACAACGCAACTCTATACGCAAAGCGATCATTTGATCATGATCGACGAAGCCCAGCTGCTCAGTACCGAAATGAGAGAATTCATCCGCATTTTGAGCGATTCAAAAGCCTTCTGGTTTATATTGGCCATGCACCGAAGCGAAGGAGAATCTATTCTTCGGGCTCCCCATTTTAAAAGCCGTCCCCATCGTATTATCGAGCTCTCATCTCTCACTCCGATTGAAGCCAAAAACTATATCCACAGAGAACTGATGCGAATGGGGTTTTCTGAAATCATCGATGAACTCAATCCGAAACTTATCGCCCAGGCACATCGGATCAGCGAAGGAAATTTTCGGAATTTCAAAAAAGTTTTTTACCATCTTTTTCATCTATTACACTATACGAACACACATAATAAGACACCTTATCTTCGCCCGTCTCAATGTACGATTACAATGGCAGCTATGAATGCGGAGCTTATCCATGATTGATAATTTCGAGCAATTAGTACAACGGTGTACGGCAAAACGCAGACGCAGAATGATTCGTCTCTCTTTAACGGTTGCCGGATCGATAGTTTTGTCGATTGCGGCACTTTCGGGATATATGCTATGGCTCAATCCGCATCAGGCTGCACTTCAGAAAATTGCCGCTGCAACGGCAGAAAACAATCTCAGTTCGCATACTGAAGAGAATCTTTCTATCGTACCTGTCCTTAACCCTGCAGCCCCATCAGAAGTCAATGCAACCGCGCTAGCGCATCCCCAAACCGTTTTCCCACCCGTCCAAACAGCTACGCAAACCAAAGCGGTCGTAAATAATACACCTCTTCCTGCCGCGGCCGTTCCGGTCGCCGCCGCACCGTTGCCGCAGCAGACTCCAAAACCTGTTGTTCCCGCCTCTACGGCGCCACTACCCGCAACCGTACCCGCGGCCACTGCTGCGGTTACACCGAAAAACGGACGCATTCTCGAAGTCAATACCCCGGCGAATCTATCGCCGACAGAGACGTACCAAAAAGATCCGACATATGAAACGGCATTGGCTGCTGCCCGAAGTTTTTATGCACAACAAAATTATACAGATGCCGCAATATGGGCTAAAAAAGCTAATCAGCTCAATCGCGAAGGGGAAGAAGCGTGGCTGCTGTATGCAAAATCGTATTATGCCCAAGGGCGTAAAAAAGAGGCTATCGAACTGTTAGAACTTTTTTTGAACTATAAAGATTCAAAAGCCGCTTCCGAACTGCTTCGGACATGGAAGCTCACCCCCTCAAACTAATTTCAGGAGCCAAGAATGATCCGCCAACAAGTACGCTTAGGAGATTTACTCATTGCCGAAGGGCTCATTACTCCCGAACAGCTTGTGTATGCCCTGCAGGAACAAAAAAACTCCGGATTCGTCAAAAAATTGGGAGAGGTGCTGGTTGAAGAGGGGATGGTTTCGCATAAAGAGATGGCTTTACTCCTCTCCAAGCAGCTCAAAATCGATTTCGTCGATCTATTCGGCGAAAAAATCGATTTCCAGTCATTGGCACGATTCTCCGCCTCTTTATTGACTGCGGCAAAAGCAATCCCGTTTAGAGAAGACGAAGATTATGTCTATATCGCCACTTCCGATCCGCTAAACTTCGATGCGCTTGAAGCGCTGGAGCGCAATATTGCTACCAAACCGATCAAAGTCTATTTATCGCTCAGCGAAGATATCAATCACATTTTTCAGCGCCTTGAGATCATCAAAAAGACCCAAAGTATCGCTGCCGAAGTCAAAAAAGAGATCAATAACGAAGGTTCGAAAGGGGCTGACAATGATGCCAGTTCCGTCATGCAGCTCATTACCCTGATGATCAAAGACGCTATTTTACGGCGCGCCAGCGACCTTCATATTGAACCCGAACTTCGATCGATGTCGGTACGCGCCCGGGTAGACGGGATATTACAAGAGACTTTCGTTTTCGATCTGGATATCTATACCGCCCTCTCTTCGCGGATCAAGCTGCTGGGGAATCTCGATATTTCCGAACGTCGTAAAGCGCAAGACGGACGCTTCAGTCTCGATGTTGCCGGAGGAAAATACGATTTTCGTCTCTCAACCACACCGACTTTGTTCGGAGAATCCATTGTCATGCGTATTCTCGATCAGCAAAAGATTCTTCTCAAGCTTCACGAGCTCGGATTTGAGGACAAAAACCTCGAAAAGTTCAACGAAATCATCCATGCACCGTTTGGCATCGTCCTTATCACCGGACCGACCGGAAGCGGGAAAACGACGACACTGTATGCCGCACTCAACGAAGTCAAAAGCATCGAAAACAAAGTACTTACCATCGAAGACCCGATCGAATACCAGCTGCCTCTGGTACAGCAGGTACAGGTCAACGAACGGGTCGGATTTACGTTTCTCGAAGCGCTGAAATCATTTCTTCGTCAAGATCCCGATATTATTCTCGTCGGGGAGATTCGTGATTTTGAAACCCTCAACTCTGCGGCACAGGCATCGCTGACCGGGCATTTGGTATTCTCTACGCTTCATACCAATGATGCCCCAAGCGCCATCGGACGGATGGTGCAAATGGGCCTTCAGCCTTATCTGATTGCCGATTCACTCGTGGGAATCGTCGCACAGCGTCTGGTCCGAAAAATATGCCCTGAGTGCAAAGTAGAGATCAAACCCCATAAAAACCTCCTGCGAAAAGTCGACCGCTGGATTACGGAAGAGTCCAAATTTTATGCGGGAAAAGGGTGCCCGAAATGCAATAATACCGGCTATTCGGGCCGTATTTTGATCTCCGAAATTTTACTGGTCAACGAAGCCATAGCAAAAATGGTTTCCGATGAATCTTCCAAATATGAAATTGCCCGATTCGCCCAGGAAGAGGGAAAATTCGAACCGATGATCGTGGACGGACTGAGCAAAGCGCTGCGCGGGATTACGACGCTGGACGAAGTCCTTCGCGTAACAAAGGAATAGCAAGGTGAAATATTTTCGGGTCCGGTACAAACAAGGACAGCGTAAATTCGAAACGACATTGGAAGCGGTCCATAAAGCCGAAGCATTCAAGAAATTTCGCGATCTTTCCCTGGGCGTGCCGATCTCGATCAAAGAGGTCTCAGAACCTCTCTCCATGAAAATCGAACGTGTCAAAAGCCGCTATACCAGTCCGATTAAAAATCGGCGTGTCAAAGACGAACCGTACATCGCTTTTTTAGACCAGCTCGCCACGATGCTTGATGCCGGTATGCCGATCAATATCTGTCTGGCCGAGAGTATCACCGATACCAATGACGAAATGGTGCGCGCTATTTTTACCGAAGTCCTGCGCGATATCGAAAGCGGCCTCAGCTTAAGCCGTGCCGTCGTCGGTTATCAGCGTCAATTAGGCGTTCTTTCCCTCTCCATGTTCGAGCTGGGAGAACAAACCGGAACACTAAGCTCCGCTATTGCCAAACTCTCTTCGATACTGCAGCAGATTTACGATAACCGTCAAAAACTCAAAAAAGCGACCCGCTATCCCCTTTTCATCATCGTAGCAATGAGTATCGCGTTTGTTATCGTTATTACCTTTGTCGTCCCGCAGTTCCAATCGTTTTTCGAACAATCGGGGATGGAACTTCCGTTTCCGACAAAACTACTGCTATGGACCGAACACGCCATCAGCACTTATGGCCCTTATATCTTGTCCGGTGCTATTCTCTTGTCGGCGGCCTTTAGCATGGCATATACCAAAAATCCGCGGCTGCGCCTAAAGACCGATCAGTATTTTTTACGTATCTATATCGTAGGCAAAGTAACGTACTACGCAATGATCGGCCGTTTCATCTACCTCTTCAATGTTCTGACCGAGGCGGGTATTCCAATGATCGACGCTTTGCAAATCGCTATGGGTGTCGTTGAAAACAACTACATACGCCAAGAGCTTCAGAAGATTCCGGTCGCTATCGAAGACGGACGCTCTCTTGCCCAAGGGTTTAGCGAAAGCGGACAGTTTGAGGGGATGGTGATGCAGATGATCAAAGCGGGAGAAAGCAGCGGTTCATTAGGGACTATGCTGGGTAAAGTGAACCGAGTGTATAATAGCCGATACGATTATATCGTCGACAACGTCGCTACACTGATCGAACCGATTCTGATCGCCGCCATCGCCGGATTTGTACTGGTATTGGCACTGGGAATCTTTTTACCGATGTGGTCGATGGTCGACCTTGCAGGATAGGCTATTATGGAACTCGAAACCGGAACAATCAGCGTCGCGATCGTCAGTACACTCATCCTCGCATTCGGGTTATGGGTAATTCATAAAATCACCAATATTTAAATCCGTTCTTCAATCTTTTCGATAATTTCGACAGCTCCTTCGGGCGCGATTAAGTGTCGAAGCATTTCACTTTTCGGACGAATATCGCTCAATATCGCTTCTTGAAGTTTCTGTGCCAATCCATCCCCCTGACGCTCGCACCAACCCGCATCGTGATCGATAATGTAACGGGCATTATGGAATTGATGATCCGCCGCCGCATACGGAAACGGGATGTAAAACGCCGGAACACCTGCGGCACACAATTCCCATAACGTGCTGGCACCTGAACGGCTGATCGCGAAATCGCTCCGTTCGACAAGCTCTGCAATCTTCGTAGTAAATCCGTAGACTTCGGCGTCTATCCCCAAATCCGCATACCCTTTTTTGACTCGTTCTTCCTCTTTTAGTCCGCATTGATGAATAATATGTATTTTCCCCTCATTCAACCATGGAGCGATTTCCAAAGCAAGATCGTTGATAAACTTCGCCCCCTGAGACCCCCCTAGAAAAATAACGGTTTTGACCGCATCCCGAAGTCGGGCATTCTGAAAATAGCGCGGATTGACCGGATAATCGCAATGATTATCGCCTTCTTCATACGAGCTGAAAAATCCTTTGGCATACGGGCGCAACAATTTGTTCAGTTTTCCGGTGATCGCGTTTTGTTCGTGGATAAACAAGGGTGTTTTGGTAGTCAATGCGGCAATTGCGGCAGGAGCAGCCGAAAAACCGCCGACGCTGACAATCGCATCGGCGTGAAAGTCTCGAATAATCGATCTAGAGACGAGAAGCGCTTTGAATATCTTCCATAAGGCGTTCAACTTCCCAAGCCCTTTTTTATTGACGACTCCGGTCGTATCGAGGAAATAGGTATCTTCGAACAAATCGCTATCTCCGAACCATTGACGATCCTGCCCCGATGCCGATCCGATAAAAATGACGCGGTGTCCCCGCTCGCGTGCCGTTTCCGCCAAGGATAAAGCAATCACCAAATGTCCGCCGGTTCCACCGCCCGTAAAGATAATATTCATTTTTTATCACCCGATTTATACGTAATTTTTTTCGATAACATCAATACCATCCCAATCCCGACGGAAGAAGCGAGCATCGCCGATCCCCCGTAACTCAAAAACGG
>Ga0172377_10002300_pt1 | contig 19490 bp, 10 predicted proteins | sample Pumphouse3metaG_FD_119749 | JGI IMG/M metagenome (GOLD analysis project Ga0172377, IMG submission 119749) | Leachate microbial communities from a municipal landfill in Southern Ontario, Canada - Pumphouse #3 metaG | ecosystem: Engineered > Solid waste > Landfill > Unclassified | place: Canada...
ATGCTTGCTATGGGATGGCGGGGAGGACTGGTTGTCTTTCTTTCAGTGCCCGTTACCTTTGCACTGACACTATTTGCCTACTATTTTATGGATTACACGTTAAATCGTATCACGCTTTTTGCACTTGTATTTGTAACGGGTATTGTAGTTGATGACTCTATAATTGTGGCTGAAAATATGCACCGTCATTTTAAAATGAATTATACCTCTATGAAGGAATCAGCTATTTTTGCAATAGATGAAGTCGGAAATCCTACTATACTTGCAACCTTTAGTGTTATTGCAGCTGTACTGCCTATGGCTTTTGTATCAGGACTGATGGGTCCTTATATGAGTCCGATGCCAATCGGAGCTACTGTAGCCATGAGTTTTTCATTAATAATTGCCCTTACTCTTACCCCTTATTTAGGTTTTATTTTTCTTCGTACAAAAGAGCAAAAGAAAGCCGAAAGATTAGCCGCTACATGTACTAATCCGGATTTGCTGGATGCTTCATTTACAGGCGAAGCACAATGTGATTATAATATCAAAAAAACTTTTTTCTACAAATTATACGATCATGTAATGACCCCGATGTTAAATCATCGTTCTTACCGGTGGACGTTTATTATTTCTACCGTTGTATTACTTCTTGCCTCGGTTTCTCTTTTCTATTTTAAAGTGGTTCCGGTTAAAATGCTGCCTTTTGATAATAAAAACGAGTTTCAGGTAGTTATTGATATGCCCGAAGGAACTCCTTTAGAGAAGACAAATGCCGTAGCCATGGAAATAGGTATTTACATTGGTAATCAGAAACAGGTTAAAGATTATGAAACCTATGCAGGGACTTCGGCACCAATAAGCTTTAATGGTCTTATGCGTCATTACGACTTACGAAAAGGCGATAACACAGCGGATATTCAGGTAAATCTTACAGACAAAAAAGATCGCTCCATACAAAGTCATGATATAGCTAAAAATATGCGTCCCGGCATTCAGAAGATTGCAAAGAAATATAATGCCAATGTAAAGGTAGTGGAAGTGCCTCCCGGTCCTCCTGTATTATCCACAATGGTAGCAGAAGTCTACGGACCGGATCCCAAAACAAGACTATATATTGCCAATCAGATAAAAAAACAGATGGAAGAATCTAAAGGTGTGGTTGATGTAGATATTATGCATGATGCGCCTCAGAAAGAAATGCTGTTTAAAGTAGACAGGGATAAAGCTATGAGAATGGGAGTAATTCCTGCACAGATAGCAAATAATCTACAGGCTGCAGTATCCGGCCGTTCTGCCGGTGTTTTACACAACGACAAAGATTTAGAACCTGTACCTATACAGCTGGAATTATCAGACGCTGAAAAAGCTAATTATTCTAATCTGGCAAGTTTACCTGTACGCAATCAGAGCGGAAATACCGTTCCTTTAGGTGATATTACAACTCTCACTCAGAGATTCGTTAATCCGTCCATTATACGTAAAGATCAGATGGAGGTAATTTCTGTAACAGCAGAGCTTGCCGGTAAACTTGAAAGTCCTGTATATTCTATACTTGATTTAAAAAAAGACATATCCTCTATTTCTGTTCCCAAAGGTTATAAATTAAATATGTTATATAACGGACAACCTAAATTCGAGGACAATTATACTGTAAAATGGGATGGTGAATGGCAGATAACTTATGAAGTATTCAGAGATCTGGGCATCGCATTTATGGTAGCTATGCTGATTATTTATTTACTGATTGTAGGATGGTTTCAGAACTTTCTGGTACCACTCGTTATGCTTGCCGCTATTCCGCTTTCACTGATAGGTATTGTTACCGGTCACTGGATTATGGGCAGCTACTTTAGTGCAACATCCATGATAGGCTTTATTGCGCTGGCAGGTATTATGGTCCGGAATTCTATTCTGCTTATTGACTTTATAAATATAAGTCTGAAAAAAGGCGTACCGTTAAAGCAGGCTATTATTGATACCGGAGCTATACGTACCCTGCCTATTTTACTTACGGCAGGAACCGTGGTACTGGGAGCTATTGTTATTCTTTTTGATCCGCTGTTTCAGGGTCTGGCAATTTCGCTTATGGGAGGTACAATTACTTCCACATTTTTAACGCTTCTTGTAGTGCCTTTGCTTTATTTTAAAATGCTGAAAAATAAGAAGACCAAAATTTAAGTTATTTACAAAAAGGATATAAATTAAAAAATTTAAGATTCCGTCTATAAAATTTATGCCTGTAAAGACAATTCTGATTGTTTTTACAGGCATATTTTTTGAGTAGCGGCAGCATTTTTTGTTTACTTTTTTTTGCTGCAGAAAAAAAGTAAATGCCTGTCGCTGCACAAGAGACAAAAAAAATAAAATTTATTATAAATTTAAATCAAAGCCTCACCGGATATTTCTTTATTTTATCCACCAGCTTATCTTCAGGTATAATATCTTTAAGAACAGAGACAATGGCATTAACCATTTTTTCCTTAACATAATCCTTCCTGATTACAATAGAAATTTCCCGAACAGCATATGGAGAATCGAATCCCCGCAGTCTTTTTTGCTGCAAGGGTGACAAATACTGAGAATATAATTCGGGAATTACAGCATATCCGCCATTATTATCAACTATGCGAATTAAGGTTTCCACACTTCCTGTCTTATAAGAAGTATCTCCGGCATTCTTCATTTTGCAAAAATCTACCATATCTGATTTAATGCACGGACTTTCTGATAAAACCCACAATTTACCTGCAGGCATTTTTATCGGATTAATTAATCCCTGCAAAGATGTTTCTTTCTGATCAGGTAAATAGGCAAGAAAACGTTCATTATAAACAGGAATTTCCATAAGTCCGTCATTATGTAAAGGAGTAGCTATAATTGCCATATCCAGGCTGGAGGATAACACATCATCAATAAGATTGTCTGCCCGTACATCTGAAATAAGAAGCTTTACCTTTTTATATTTTTGTTTGAAACGTGTTAGGAAAAGAGGTACAAGATACGGAGCAACGGTTGGAAGCACACCTATCTGAACAGATCCCTGTAAAGTCTTCTTTTCAGAAAGTACAATTTCATTTATCCGATTAATGTCATTTATTACAGTACCGGCCTGTTTAATAATTTTTTTGCCAAGCGCAGTAGGTTCTACCGGAGATTTGTCCCTGTCAAAAATTCTTACATCAAGCTCCTGCTCTATTTTATTTATCATAGTGCTTAATGTAGGCTGCGAAACACCACATTCTTTGGCAGCATTAACAAAATGACGATATTTATTCAGAGCAATTATATACTGTAATTGTTGTATATTCATAATGATATTATTTAAGCACCGTTATAACACTTAAAAAATTTTACGATCATATTATTTTCCTCTTTATACAACTTATTATATATTTTGGAATTATAACTTGACTGCAAAATAGGAAATGTTTTCAGTTGTAACAAAAAATAAGTATCTGCATATTAATTTTCAGATACAGACCACAATAAAATTTACTAACAGTATTTTGTATTTATAATCTTATAATAATTTTACAATATTTTTTATACAAAAATTAACTAATAAGCATTAAAAATTCTGCAGCTTTTACAAAGAAGCAACAATTTTTACGTATAAAAACAGGTAACCGAAAACAATTAACCAATATCTGTTAAAATAACAACAACCGATTATCTTTTAACATTATACATTTCTCTCAATCATTAACTAAAGAGCCAGTAATTATTTTGAATAATCACAATTTGAAATTTCTTTATTTTTTATGCTTTGTTTTTATTTAAATCATGCGGGATTTAAACAAAAATATCTATATTTGCACCAACAAAAAAGAATGATCTTTTAATTATTGATTTTTTCTTTATTTTTCGGGGCATAGCGCAGTCCGGTTAGCGCACCTGCTTTGGGAGCAGGGGGTCGCAGGTTCGAATCCTGCTGCCCCGACAAACAAAAAAGTGTAACTTATTTAAGCTACACTTTTTTTATGCGATAATTTATCCGGAAAATCATTATTATATATTATGATATCCGATCCAAATAGTTATTAATGAATTTCATTCCCCAATATACCCGGTCTCCTGCTAAAAGTTTAGGATATTCACCTGTAAGTTTTTTAACTTGTTCCAATGCTGTTCCTATTGTATGTCCATCATACTCTTTTCTGAATGATTTAGCTCCAATTATAAGTCCTCCTGCAGTACGGATAATTGACACCTTATTTCCAAATTCATATTTTTTATGTTCCTTACCCTTGCTTATACATTCTGTTTCCGGTTCATGGAGAGAATAGATCTTATTTTTACTTTTTCGTGTCTGAGCCAAAACCATTTTGAACAACTCAATTAGTTCCTGATACTTACTTTCCGGACCTACATTCCTTTCCAATTCTCTTACCAGAGGGCCTGCAAAAGTTTTTAATTTTCTGTCAGCACGAAAAACTTTCTTCCTGTTTCTGGGATGTCTGCGGAATCTTTGGTCCCGGAACAGTTTTTTTAAAGTGCGGGTATAAGTCTGGCAAACAGGCAGGGATTCTTCTTTTTCTATTTCAAGACATTTTTTGATTATCTTTTTATGCAATTTAGCATCCGTTTGAAAAGTGATATTTTTCTCCTGAACTGTTGAGTCAATAAATGTTGTGTTATTGTTTTTCTTTTTATGATTATCCTGGTTTTCTTCTTTGCAAACCCTTATTCTTTCTGGTTCTACCACGAATTTAATGTTTTCCATTAAATTCGTGGTAGAACCATTTTTTCAATAGTTACTTCTTTTCAACAACCCAATTATTCTGGCATTGTTTTATAAAAAAATTTAACTCACAAAATATGTGTGGCAATAGTATTATTATAAATAAAGAAATCTCTTGATTTTATGGGTAGGTGTTTTCTCAAACGGAACAGGTTGTAAAATAACCATCTGTATACGGGAAAACTTATTAACCTGCTCATTAACATGTTTCTGAATTTCCTGAAGAATCTGATCAATCTGTGTATTAACTTTCTGTACAGTTTCTTCTTTCATTTGTTTATAACGAAACTCTATATCTTCCATATTAAGATGAACCATGGCAACAAGTCTTCCTTTTTGCTCAACGACCAGAGATTCCATGACATATTGCATACGATTTATAACTGATTCTATTTCTTCAGGATAAATATTCTCGCCACTGGAACCTACAATCATATTTTTTATACGTCCCTTTAGATACAAAAATCCGGAAGAATCAAACTTGCCTCTGTCTCCTGTTCTGAACCAGCCATCTTTTGTAAATACACGGGCTGTTAATTCCGGTTCTTTATAATAACCTTTCATTACGTTTTGACCAAAAGCCTGAACTTCACCTTCTCCTGTAACAGGATCGGCATTGGCAATTCTAAGTTTTACCCCTTTTAAAGGAATTCCGGTAGAATTAAGTCTTGCGTTATCGCCCACAGTACCAGCCAGCAAGGGAGATGTTTCAGTAAGACCATAACCTATAGCCAGAGGAAATTTGGAGTCCATAAGAAAACGTTCCACACGGGTATCAAGTTTAGCACCGCCTATTCCAAAAAATCTTAGATGACCTCCAAAAACTTCATAAAGCTTATTTCCGGCCATTCTGTTAATTACCTTCTGAAAAAAACGAACTTTATATAGTGCTTTCGTTATTTTATTCTTATTAATCTCAGGTAAAACTTTCCCTTTGTATATTTTTTCTATAATAAGTGGTACCAGTAACATAAAAGTAGGCTTTACCTTTTTTAATGCCGGAAGCAAAACTGCTGCAGTCGGTGCTCTTCTTAAATAATACACCGATGCACCATACATAATTGGAAGATTCAGACATAAAGTATTCTCCAATGTATGAGAAAGTGGTAGAACGGAAAGAAAACAGTCTCTTTCATTTACATCCTGTAAAGACTTGCACTGTTCCGTTGTCCAGACAATATTTTTATGGGTCAGCATAACGCCCTTGGATTTTCCTGTAGTCCCTGAAGTGTATATTATGGATAATAAATCTTCCTCATCAACATCTTCATACTGAAAATTTTCGAAGGATTTAGCCATAGAGAATTTATCGTAAAACTCATCATTTTCAATATGAAAATCTTCCATACCTATAATTTTCAATGTCGGAAATTCAGTTTTGCTAATTTTCCTTCTCAGAGGTTCAGAAACAAAAATAACTTCAGCATCCACCAGCTTCAAAATATTAGCAATTTCTGTGGGATGAAAATCAGGTAAAATCGGAATAACAATAGCTCCAACACAACCTATAGCAAAATAAGCTACGCCCCAATTAGGCATATTTTCACTTAAAACAGCCACTTTAGTCCCTTTATGGACACCTATCTGACGTAACTGATTTCCAAGTCTTTCAACTTCAGACTTCAATTCTGCGTAAGTTTTATCTTTCTCTCCAACAAAAGAGAGAGACTTATTATTTTTATATTTTTCAAAACTCTCCTGTAGCATGACAGGAATAGTCTGTTTTTTTATTCCTTTAATATCTTTCATTAAGCTATATCTTTAGTTATCTCTTAAGAAGTTAATTACAAATTTAAGGAAATCTCACAATCCACCACTATTATTTAAGTATTTAACATCTGTTAATAATTTATAGATAACCAGCTATTCTTATTAAAAAGAGATTGGAGAACGTAATATATACACATAGTCATTAGAGTGTAAGAATCCCTTCTCACAATTTTTGTTCTAAATAATAGAATAAAAAAATCATTACACAACATAAAAATTAACAAACGATTGGATTATTTCTATCGGAACTGCCCGGTAATTTTTTGCATTTCATCGAAATGCTCCTCCATACTCTGCAAAAGTTTGTATTGTGCATGTGTCCGTATAATATTATGCTCGGGATATTTTATTCTATAATACCTATCTCCGTCAATATAATCCATAAGGAAGCGTAAAACCTGTTCGAAAGTAATAAAACGACCTGCAAAGGCAAGATTATCCCATTCAGGTTCTGTCAAAAAAGCTCCTGCTTCTTCTGCATATCCACGGGTAAGTTCTCTATAATAATCAAGACTCACGGAAACTTTGCTAAGATCATGCTCATCCTCTTCGCCAGTATTGACATAGGTACGTACAGCATCGCCAAAATCATTCAACACCGGTCCACCCAATACAGTATCCAGATCAATCATACAAAGCACCTCTCCTTTTTTATCAAAAAGAATATTGGTAATTTTTGTATCATTATGAGTTACTCTTTTAGGGATCGTCCCTTTTTCAATAAGATTCCAAAATTCAAGCATTTCTTCTCGCCTGTTTTCAACCCAGCCAATTTCTTCTTTTACGTCCTTCTTCCTATTAACTCTGTCTTCAACCAATACTTCATCCCATTGTTTAAAACGAAATTTCATATCATGAAATCCGGGTAAAATATTCGTCAATTTTCCGGGAAAGTCAGCCAGCAATTTTTGGAACTTACCAATTCCTTTCCCTCCCGATCTTGCAATTAAAGGGGAATCTATCTTTGTGTAACTTATACTGTCTTTAATAAAAAGACAGGCTGCCCAGTAATCATCGTTCTTATCAAGATAATAAAGTTCACCTTCAGCCGTCGGGATTAGCGTAAGAGATTCCCTTTCCGGATCGCCGTTATTTTCACGAATCTTCTTCTTAAGATAGGTCGTTACCTTATTAATATTTTCCATCATGGCAGGAATGTTCGTAAAAATATTTTTATTTTTTCTCTGAAGTAAATATCTGGGACGATTTGGATCTTTAGGATATATCACGAAAGTGTCGTTAATAAACCCTTCTCCCAAAATGGAAACCTCTTTAATTTCACTTTCTGCAACAAATTTTCCCGCTATACTAAGTAATTTCTTATCATTCATTTCATTATATTTTTTGATAATTCATACATTTATAAAAAATATTCTATTTTACGAAAATAAAAAATTATCTTCAATAAATTATATTTATTTCTGCTAAAAAAAAAATTAAACTGTGAAATTCTTTTTTAGTCTGGTTCAGGTTATTATCTTTGCAACCGCATTACGCGAAACACGGGTGTAGCTCAGTTGGTAGAGCATTGGTCTCCAAAACCAAGGGTCGGGCGTTCGAGCCGCTCCTCCCGTGCAAAGGTTGTCGAAAGGCAACCTTTTTTTTATGTCGATAAAAAATGTCTGTTCAATATAACCAACTATAGTTAACCCTATTACCTGTAAAATCATGTGTTTAAATAATAAATATAAGAATCCCAATCGTGGATACCGGAACCAAACCTGACCCAAAATACTAAATACTAATCTTTTTCCCCTGATAAAAAAGGTGAGGCTTTGTGACGAAATTTATTACAACTTTATTTAAATTGTAATATCTGAGGTTCTCTTGGTTGAAAACTCGGAAATTTAGTTTTATTCATTTCATCGAAATAAACATCGATGAAATTAACACCTGACGGATAGTTAGGATAGAAACCCAGCCTGAACTGCAATGTTCTGAATACCAAATTCTCATTACGAAGACGTATTCCAAATCCAAATCCTGAATAAAAATTTTGTGAAAGAATAAGTTTGTTTTTTAATCCGATAAAGCCACAATCATAGAATCCAAAAACAGCTACATGAAAATCTGCTATGGCTTTTTTCCTAAAAATCACTGACTCCGAATTTATAGATAAACGCCTGATTCCTGTTAATTCACTGCTATACATTCCCCTTAAACCAAGATCGTCTTTTAAATAAATTTTTTCATTTTTAAAACGTTTTATCCCTGTCATATAATCTAACTGAACAAATTGTCTGATTTTTTGAAGACCTATTGGCATAAGACGACTTATATATTTTATATGCGCTTCAAACATTCCCTGTTCCATTTTGTGGGCATTATAAAAACTACCCAGACCTGCTGAAAAAAATAAGTATTCAGGGCTGTACTGTAAAATATTACTTGTGGAAATATAAAGATGCGTATACCATCTTTTAATAAATTCATTATTGTCATATCCGAAGACAAATTCATTCAGACAGCCTTTTGGAATATCTTCTGTAATTCCATAACTATAAATCAGATAATCCCTTACATAATTTCTTTTAGACAGACTTATACTTCCAAGAAAAATATTTGAATTGGAATAATATTCTTTGTCAAGCAACGGGGAACGATCATAAAATCTTATATTACAATACCGTGCAGCCACAACAAGTTGCATCCTTTTCAAAGGATTTTGCTTATTAAGTAGAAATGCATAACCCAGCCACGAATCACCCAACTTATAATTTAACGGTATAGAATCATTTGTTAAATCATCATAATCTATTATATTTTCTGCCCTGGTCATCCTGAAACCCGAAAGTCCTCCTCCCCATTTTGTGGTAGAAAATAAAAATTCCTTATCCAATTTAAAATAAGACCCTTCTTTTTTGTATGTATTTGAATAACCTATAGTAACATCAAAAAATTTACTGCATATATTTTTTATAGAATAAAGTCCTTCCATACCTACGTAAGGTTTTTTTTCAATATTATTGACAACTTTCAAAGAAATCTGATGGCCCAGTCCAAACAAATTCTGATTATATATCTTATATGAGGCTGACTTTGTTCCGCTAAGATGTCCGCCAACTCCAAAAGAAAAAACATCCTTTGTGACAACCAAAAGATCAACTTTTGTCGTATCTGTTTTGCTCCCTATTGCAAAAAAACGAACATCCTCAATGTATGGAAGTGAACGTATTATCCTTTCGTTTTCAAGTACCTCATCTACCTTTAATTTATCCCCTGCACTAATAAAAACATTTTTCTTTATTCTGTTTAATCGTGTATTTACATGTATTCTGTTGCCAAATCTACCTAGTTTTGTACGGGCCACTTTTGTAGTATCCATAAAAGTAGGACCGAAAGGGTCAAGTTCCTGATAATTTATAGAAACAATCGTTTTGCCCCTATTGCTTTCAAGTGTGGAATATTGAAAAGATAAAGAACTTAAGTTATCATTTTGCAATGCAGTATTTTTAAAAATCAGCCCGCCTATTCCATGATGAATCTTCTCGATCTTGTTTACAGTATCCTGAGAACTCTGCTGAATAGTATTAAAATTATAATGCCGGGCCTGATGTATAGGAGTATCTGCCCTGCATGCTACCCCACTATAAGGACAAAACAGAATAAGACAAATAAAAAACGATATATTTAAAACAACTTCCATTTGAGATTGATCTATATCTTAAAATTAATAACAAAAAAAATTATTTTATCTATTAACTAAACCTATTTTTAAAAGTAGGTTTTTTTAAAATTGATTAAATTTATTATAAAAAACAGCATTGACAAAATGTAAAACTACCGACTCTTTTTTCGATTATAAACTCTTTAATAAAACGGAGATAAACCAAAAATAATGTAAAAAAGCAGTATTTTGGAATTTTTACAAAGTTCTTTGATATGTTTGCTCCGAAAAAAACATAATTAGAAATATATTTACATATATTCCCCATTATCTGCAATCCCTTCGGGCTTGCAGATAACGGGGTTAGGATCGATGTTATTTATCCAACTTTTCGAAGTGAACTCAGAATTTATAAAGAAATGTATACTTTCCGCTTTCAATTGGGATTGATGTTTCTCCCTTTTTCATATTTAGCTCTTTTCCGTTTAAACGGTAATTTTTAACATTATCAGGAATTACAACTTTTGCTTTCACTCCTACCGGAACCTGCAACTACATATTAAATTTCGAGCCTTCCAGTTTCCATTTTACCACAAGCGGTCCAAATGGGGTTTCTTTTGTGGTTTTTGCCCAGGTTATTCCCTCAGGAATTTGTGGTTGAATAATAACCTGCTGATACGCCGGAAAATCTGGATCTTTTCGAATACCTCCCAACGCTTCATAAAACCAGGAACCAATTCCGTTAAAACAATTGTGAATATAACTTCTTGGGTTGTCCCATTCTTCCCATGTTGTAGTTGCACCATTTTCAAGCATGTACAAATAACCGGGGTAATCTTTTTTCTTTAGCATGGAATAAAAAAGTTCTACATTCTGATTTATTGTGGCCCATTGAGTAAAAACAGGTATTCCTACCAAACCACAGGAAAAGTGTCCATTACGATTTTGCTGAATTTCGGTATAAAGGCTTTGTTCAACATTTTTAATATTTTGCTCAGGAACAATTTTAGCAAGCAAAGGATAAGTCAGATCTATCTGATTTCCATCGGCATAAATATTTTTCCCGACATCAAAAAAAGTTTTATTAACCTGGTTTTTAAGTGCTTCCCTTTTTTGAATGTATTTCTTAATATCCTCAGTTTTATTCAAAACCTGTGCGATTTTCCGCATATCATCGTAACACATACAAACAAATGAGTTGTTGACCAAATCAACTGATTTTTCCGATTTCGTATCCACTCCTTTAGGAGCAGCCCAGTCGCCCAAATACCAGGCCCGATAATCAGTATCGGGCCATTTCTTCAGTATTCCCGTTTCGGAATATTTGTCAACATATCCCAGCCATTTCTGCATCGTGGGGTAATATTTTTCCAAAATCCGGGTATCACCATAATTCAGGTACGTTTCCCAGGTAGCAGTAATAATAAACCCGCACCAGTAAGGTCCTCCACCTGCAGGGTATGGATTTGGCGCCGTATGCGGCATTCCTCCGTCTTCGCGGATACAATCGTACCAGGCCTGCAGCCAGTTGTTGTATAATGGTGCCAGCTCAAACATAATTTGCGCTGTGGGTGTTGATGCATTTCCGTCACCACCGTATCCCAGACGTTCAAGTTGAGGACAATCGACCAAATAACCACCCAGACTTAAGCAACGCAATGTGTAATAAAGCATATTGTGAATATGATTCATATCGTTGTCAGAACACTCAAACTTTGAATCCATTTTATAATTAGTTTGAATTAGAAAAGCCTTAACCGATTCTTTGGAAAGTCTTTCGGGTAAATTGGAAATTTTAATGTACCGAAAACCATGGTAATTAAATTTGTTTTGAAATATCTCATTCCCATTTCCTGAAGCAATGTATATATCCTTTTGATTTTGATCAACAAAATTTCCTTTATCCAAATGATCGCAATATTCCATCAGTATCTCCTGCCCTTTTTGCAAAACTGGAAACTTAACTTTAATCCAGCCAGTAAGGTTTTTACCCATGTCAAGCAGGTAAGTATCTTTCGAAATTTCAATAATCGAATCGGCTGTAAAAGTTTCACAAATGCGGTTAGGTTCTACCATTTGAGCCGAAACAGAATGCTCGGGAACCTCAACTTTTGTTACAGAAGTCCAATCCAGCCGGTTTAAATTTTCGGTTGTCCAGTCAGAAATAATCCTTGATCCATCCACTTTTTCACCACCAAACCGACCCCATCTCCAATCTCCAATCAAAGTATATTCACTCCTTCTTCCTTTCCATCCTTTATCAGTCATCAAAAGTGTATTCCACTTTCCGGATTTCAATTGTTCCAGTTGTGCTTTCACCAACGGTCCTTTATACACAACTCCTGGCAAGCCATAACTATACCAACCTCTTCCAAGCCAGATTACCACGTCATTTTCACCGTTTTTCAAATAAGAAGAAACATCGTAAGTAATAACCTGAGAACGTTTATTAAACTGCGAAACGGCAGGAGAAAGAACATTTTCGCCGACTTTTACCCCGTTAAAATAAATTTCGTGATATCCCAGTGAATTGATATAAAACAAAGCTTTTCCCCCTGACTCAGAAAGTGTAAATGTCTTTCTAAGCATAGGAGATTCAAAAATTTCATTTTTTTCTGGTAACCCGATATAATCTGCACCCCAATCGGTGTTTTTCAATAATCCTACCGTAAAACATGCAACTTTACTCCACTGCGAAATACAGCCGTTTTCATCCCAAACTCTCACTTTCCAATAGGCAACTGATCGGGAAGTCAATTCCTTTCCATGATAGGGAACAAGTATACTGGCCGAGGAAGGAACCTTGTAAGAATTCCAAAGATCAGTATTTTGTTCAGTCAGCAAAGTACTGTCGCTGGCAACCAATAACTGATATGCCGATTGTGATGTTCCGTTCTTTTCCGATTTAATTTTCCAGCTTAACCCAGGATTCACAGTATTTATGCCAAGAGGATTATTCAAATATTCACAACGAAGTTCAAAAATAGTTGAATCGTTTTTTTGTTTTTGACAACCCATTTGAAACATAACGCTCACAACAACCAAAAAAATTAACAGGTTGTACATTATTTTTTTTAGTTTTAAAATCATAATTTAATTGAATTAACTAAATGGATGTTTTTTTAATTTTGATAAAATTTCATTTTCAATAAAGGAATATTTCTCCCATATATCTAATTAATTTATTTCAACTTAATAATAAGGAAAATATAAAAACATATTTAATTTGAAATTTTCACTATTGGTATATTTACCGGAAAAAATTCCTTCGGAGAAAAACATTCCCCCAGAAACCAATAAATGAATAAATTTAGCATAAAATTACAGTTTTATGTCACAGACAACTAAAATAATTAAGCCAGGGCATTTCCTATTTACACATTTTGTGATGGGAAAAACTATAAGAATCATAAGGTAATTACACACTGTTCTCTGAAAATTCTTCTTTGGACTGTAACAATACGTTTTTCTGTTTTTTGCCTTCAAACTTATCTTGTTCATTGAAAAACGTATTGGAAAAATTTGTAATCTCCGTTTTTACTAACTTTAAAAGCCAGGAATCTATAAGTGCTATATTACCAATAGTTATCATTCGTTTCCGGATATATTCTTTAGTACTATGGTAAACGATTTTTAAAGACTCTAATTTAAGTAAATGTTCAATTTCCAATCTACCTTATTTCTTAAATTTTATATAAAACTGATTATGCCAGCCATTAGTGTTGTTATATTGTTTAAAAAATTCCTTCCAAAATGGATAGAATTCCACGAAAGAGATCTCTCTAAATATTTTTTCTGATTTTTTAAATATTATAGATACTATTTAGTTACGGGTAAAAAATAAAATATAAAGTATAATCTATTGATTAATAAATGAATATCAAATATTATCAGAGTAAATATTTTAACGAAAAATCACATATACTTGGCTATACGACTTTTTGTAATAGTTTAATACTTTAAATTTGAATTCATTCCCTGTATAATACATCATTAATAGAAGAATAAAATTCAAAAAATATTCAGATTAAAAAAATATAAGTCTTGTTTTTTCAATTTTAATTAAAAAAAACAGTTTAGTTTATAACTTTGGAGTCATAAAAATATAATGAAACTAAAACATTTATATAAAAAACATATATATGGTGTCATGGGCACCCTGATTTTTCATATACTTCTGTTAAGTCTTTTTCTTCTGTCGGGCATAAAAGTGAAAAAAGAAATAAAAGAGAAACCTGTTAATATTGAAATTTTACCTGAAGAAAAAACCTCTGTTCCTGTTGAAAAAAGAATAATAGCAGAACAAAGGAATAATAATTTCACGAATACGCCCTCTAATGATGATAAAAATAAAATCACCAAAAACAACAGACAATATATCGGGGATTTTCATAAATCATCTCCTAAAGACGAAAAACTAACAAAGGAAATTAATGATGCAAAGGCTCTGGTTTCTGATGTGAATAATCAGTTATCAAAAAAAGTACCGGACATTAAAAGCTTTAAAATGCCTGAAAAAACAACAAAGGGTATGGATCCAAAATCTATAAGCAACACTATTTATTCCGGAAAAAGCAATATTCATTACCTGCTAAAAAACAGATATCACGTTAGGCTTCCCATTCCTGTTTATCTGGCACGGGGCGGAGGTATAATAACTGTAGATATATGGGTAGCAACCAATGGGACTGTTACAAGAGCTGAAGTTAGAAAAAACGATGAAATTCATGATGAAATGCTTTCTGTTTATGCCCGGCAGGCAGCACTTAAAACATTATTCAACGACGATCCTCAATCTCCTGATCCTCAGCAAGGAATAATCACTTATACCTTTGTTCCACAGTAAAAAAGACAATGCAATCAAATTTTTAAATCCGGTTACATTGTCTTTTTATTTAGTAAAATTTTCTTGTTGTAGTTCTTTAAAGAAAATAGGTTAGAGATTAAATTCTTTCATTATGTCTTCTATCTTTCCCTCAGACTTATTTTCCACAAAATTAAATTCATCCCTGTTTTTAAGTTCAGATCTTATTTCAAAATAAAATTTAATTTTAGGTTCAGTTCCTGAAGGCCTGATGGATATTTTTGTCCCTTCTTTAGTAAAATACTGAAGAACATTGGAGGTTTCTTTCTGATTGATAGATTTTTCTTCTCCTGTTATCATATTTTTCTCCTTCAGGGATCCATAATCTTTAACTGTTTCAAGAAAACTACCCCCAATTTTTTTAGGAGGATTGTTTCTGAAATTCACCATCATTTGCTTTATTTCTTCAGCTCCTGTTCTTCCCTTGCGAACAACATATTTCATCTTTTCTTTAGAATATCCGTATTCAAGATAAATATCCTTTAACAATTCATATAAGGTTTTACCTTTATCTTTTGCCCAGGCAGTAATTTCAGCCATTAAAGCACATGAAGAAATAGCATCTTTATCTCTTACATAAGATGCAGGCATAAAACCGAAACTTTCTTCTCCTCCTCCTATATACTTTTTGGAATCTCCCAATTCACGAATGATCTCGGCAATATATTTAAAACCGGTATATACATCATAATAGTCTATTCCATTTTCACGGGCTATATCTGCTATCTTTTCAGTGGTAACTATAGTTTTTACAATAAATTCATTCCCCTTAAACATTTTTCTCTCCTTCATTCTGGTTACGATGTAATAGATAAAGAGCAGGGCAGTCTGATTACCATTTACTATAATGAATTTTCCGCTATCGTCTTTCACCGATATTCCTATACGATCGGCATCGGGATCTGAAGCCATCACAACATCTGCATCCCTTTCCATTCCTTTCTCCATAGCCAGTTTCATAGCAGCAGGTTCTTCAGGATTTGGAGAGACTACCGTAGGAAAATCCCCGCTGATAACATCCTGCTGAGGAACATGAATCACATTTTTGAAACCTATGGTTTCAAGAGCCCGTGGAATCATTCTAACTCCTGTTCCGTGAAGAGGCGTATATACAATCTTTAAATTCTTATGTTTCCTTATAATTTCCGGTGATAAAGAGATTGTCTTTACCTTTTCCAGAAATTTTTTATCAATATCCTCTCCTATTATTTTTATAAGATTTTTATTCCCGTTAAAAAGAATATTGCGGACTTTTACTTTTTCTACCTCTTCTATAATGTTATGGTCGTGGGGAAACACAATCTGAGAACCATCTTCCCAGTATACTTTATATCCGTTATACTCTTTCGGATTGTGGGAAGCAGTAATAATAATACCGCTCTGACAGCCTAATTCACGAATAGCAAATGATAATTCAGGCGTCGGACGAAGTTCGTCAAACAAATAGACCTGAATTCCATTGGCCGAAAAAATATCAGCACATTTTTTAGAAAATAAAATACTGTTGTTACGGCAGTCATATCCTATGGCTACCTTTATTTGATTTAAATTAGAAAATTCCTTTTTAAGATAATTACTCAGTCCCTGGGTAGCAGCACCTACTGTATATATATTCATTCTATTGGAACCTGCACCCATTACTCCGCGCATACCTCCTGTACCAAATTCCAGATCTTTATAAAACGAATCAATTAACTCCGATTTATCTTCATTATCCAGCATCCGCTGAACTTCTTCCCGATTTACTTCATCATAGTCATCTCCAAGCCAGACTTCGGCTTTCCGGATAACTTCAGTTAATAATTTTTTATCTGTAGCCATCTCTACTATTTTTATTTACACAATAATTTATCGAAATATTCAATTGTCTTTTTCAAGCCTTCTTCAAGCTGAATCTTTGGTTCCCAGCCTCCAAGTTTTTCCTTTGCAAGGTCTATATTAGGTTTTCTCTGTAAAGGATCATCTGAAGGCAGTTCAAAATAAGTAATCTTAGAAGAAGAGCCTGTGAGTTCTACAACTTTATTTGCCAGCTCCCCGATTGTAAATTCATTAGGATTTCCCAGATTAACCGGACCAATAAAAGAATCTTCACTATTCATCATTCTTATCATACCCTCTACCAGATCATCCACATACTGAAAGCTTCTGGTCTGTGATCCGTCTCCGTATATAGTAATATCTTGATTCTGTAATGCCTGTACAATAAAATTTGAAACAACCCTGCCATCATCCGGCTCCATTCTGGGACCATAGGTATTAAAAATTCTTATGATCTTAATAAGCATATTATGCGAACGGTGATAATTCATAAACAAAGACTCGGCACATCTTTTTCCTTCGTCGTAACAGGAACGGATTCCCAAAGGATTTACCCTGCCCCAGTAACTCTCGGGCTGGGGATGAACTTCAGGATCCCCGTATACCTCACTTGTTGAAGCCTGCAGAATTTTTGCATTCACACGTTTTGCCAGCCCCAGCATATGAATAGCTCCTTCAACAGAAGTCTTAATTGTTTTAATAGGATTATACTGATAAGAAACAGGAGATGCCGGACAGGCAAGATTATATATTTCATCAACTTCCGCATAATACGGAAGAATAATATCATGTCGGACCATTTCAAAATAAGGATTATTCATCAGATGAAAAATCTTTTCTTTTGAACCTGTAAATAAGTTATCAAGGCAAATTACACTATTCCCATCATTCAGGAGTCTTTCACATAAATGAGAACCGATAAAGCCGGCTCCACCCGTAACTAAAATTCTTTTTTTCATAATAATTATTTATTTTTTGAGTAATCCTTATTAATATGGAGAAGGTGCTTGTTTTCTATATTTCACTTAAAAGTATAAATCATAAATATACAAATATTTATGATTTTAAATATTACTTTTATTATTCAAAGGTAAATAATATCTCTGTTTCTTTATATGTACTACACAAAAAAATAACTATTCAGGTATATCTTTTTTTTAAGTTACCGTTATTATTCTGTGTAAAAATGATTAAGATAATAAAAAGTTACTGAAAATCTTTGTTTTAATGGCATAATAATTCTAATTTTGTACCGCAATTTTCATTTTTTACATATAAAGTCTAATTTATTAATTTATTCATTCAAATTTAATGACAGAAATCAAAAATGAGAGCCTTGATAACAAGGAAAACCTCAAAGAAACAGTACAGGAAGATATAACTCCGGTAGCTGAAGAAAAAGTAAAAGACGTAGTAGACGAAGAAAAAGTGCAGGAAAAAAAATCAGAAGAACCGAAAGAATTTGACTGGGATGCATTGATTAAGGAAGATAAAGGTTTTGCCGGAAATCAGGAGCAAAATCAGGAAGAAAAAAAGTATGACCATACATTAAGTGTTGTTCAGGAACAAGAAGTAACAATGGGTAAGGTCATCTCAATGAACAAAAGAGAGGTTGTTATCGATATTGGTTACAAATCTGACGGTATAATCAGTTTAAATGAATTTCGTTACAACCAGGATTTAAAAGTAGGTGACGAAGTAGAAATTTACATTGAAAGTCTTGAAGACAAAAAAGGACAAATTATTTTATCGCATAAAAAAGCACGCGTTTTACGTTCATGGGATCGTGTAAACGAAGCTTTATCGACAGATGAAATAATCAAAGGATATATTAAATGTCGTACAAAGGGTGGTATGATTGTAGATGTATTTGGCATCGAAGCATTCTTACCCGGTTCACAGATTGATGTTAAACCAATTCGTGATTATGATATTTATGTTGGTAAAACAATGGAATTCAAGGTTGTTAAAATTAATCAGGAATTCCGTAATGTTGTTGTTTCCCACAAGGCACTTATCGAAGCCGAACTGGAACAACAGAAAAAGGAAATCATTTCCAAACTTGAAAAAGGACAGGTACTTGAGGGTACTGTTAAAAATATTACATCTTACGGAGTATTTATTGACCTCGGAGGTGTTGACGGTCTGATTCACATTACAGATTTAAGCTGGGGACGTATTTCACATCCTAGTGAAATCGTTAAACTAGATCAGAAATTAAATGTTGTAATTCTTGACTTCGATGATGACAAGAAAAGAATTGCATTAGGACTGAAACAACTTACTCCTCATCCATGGGAAAGTCTGGATCCAAATTTGAAAGTTGGAGACAAAATTAAAGGAAAAGTTGTTGTTATGGCAGACTACGGAGCATTTGTAGAAATCGCTCCCGGAGTAGAAGGATTAATACATGTTTCAGAAATGAGCTGGTCACAACATTTACGTAGTGCACAGGACTTCCTGAAAGTTGGAGAGGAAGTAGAAGCTCAGATCCTTACATTAGATCGTGAAGAAAGAAAAATGTCTCTGGGTATCAAACAACTCAAAAAAGATCCATGGGAAGAAATAGAAACTAAATATGCGCTTGAATCGAAACATACTGCTAAAGTCCGTAACTTTACAAATTTCGGTATTTTTGTTGAAATAGAAGAGGGAGTAGAAGGATTGATTCATATTTCAGACTTAAGCTGGACAAAGAAAATCAAACA
>Ga0172377_10002302_pt1 | contig 19484 bp, 18 predicted proteins | sample Pumphouse3metaG_FD_119749 | JGI IMG/M metagenome (GOLD analysis project Ga0172377, IMG submission 119749) | Leachate microbial communities from a municipal landfill in Southern Ontario, Canada - Pumphouse #3 metaG | ecosystem: Engineered > Solid waste > Landfill > Unclassified | place: Canada...
GTCCTTCTTTTCTGAAATTCCGAAAAGCATGTAAACATTATTACCGATTTTTATATCATATGATATAATTAGAATGTCCAGAATATGACTATCTATGAAGAGGGCGAATCAATTGAAAACAATAGTGATCGGTGTCATCGGCGCTGATGTCCACGCCGTTGGAAATAAGATCATCGAATATACGCTTCAAAATGCAGGATATAATGTTGTCAATGTCGGAGTATTATCCTCACAAGAAGATTTTATCCACGCTGCCATTGAAACCAATGCCGATTTAATTTTGGTATCATCGCTATACGGTCATGGCGAAATCGATTGTCGGGGCATGCGAAACAAATGCGTTGAATCGGGAATCGGCGATATCATTTTGTATGTCGGCGGAAACATTGTCGTCGGCAAACAGGATTTTGTCGAAGTAAAACAACGATTCTTACAAATGGGTTTTGATCGAGTCTATCCCCCGGGGACTTCGATTGATAAATCTCTAGCTGATATTAAAACCGATTTAGGAGAATAAGATGGCCAAATATTTGTTGATCGATTTTGGATCGACATTCACTAAACTCACGGCCGTTGATACGGAAATCGGGGATATCATCGGCACATCGGCCCATTTTACAACCGTTTCAGAAGACATCCGTATTGGTTATCATAACGCTTTAGCTATTCTAAAAGCATCAATCGGATACGATGTCAAATTTGATCGGATCGAGGCTTGTTCTTCGGCAGCTGGAGGCTTAAAAATGGCTGCGATCGGTCTTGTCGAAGAGATGACAGTCGAAGCTGCGAAACGGGTTTGTTTAGGTGCGGGAGCGAAAGTTGATCTAGTTTTTTCTCATCATCTAAATCGACAGGAAGTTCAAAAAATCATTGATGAAAAAATTGACATCATTCTTCTTGCCGGCGGTGCCGATGGAGGCAACAGTGAATGTGTGCTTTTTAATGCCAATTTACTCGGACAAATGGGAATCAAGACGGCAATTGTCTATGCGGGAAATAAATCCTGCCAAGATGAGATAAAAGCCATTTTTGTGCAGTATGGGCTAGATGGAACTATCTGTGAAAATGTTATGCCACGGATTAATCAGCTCAATATAGAAGATGCTCGCAATCACATTCGGGAATTGTTTTTAAAAAAAATTATTGTGGCTAAAGGCATCAAAAAAATCGAAGCTGAAATTGACGAAGTAGTTTTGCCAACTCCGGAAGCGGTATTGCATGCTTGTGAATTGTTTTCTAAAGGCTATTTAGACGAACCCGGACATGGTGACATTGTTGTTGTTGATATCGGCGGGGCGACTACAGATATGTATTCACTCTGCTTAGCAACTAAACGCAGTGATGTTGTCATTGGTGGGTTAGAAGAGCCGTTTGCAAAGCGTACAGTCGAAGGCGACTTAGGTATCAGATACTCGTCTTTGGGAATTCTCAAAGCGCTTTCCCAAGAAGAAATAACCATGATTAATAAAACTCGAAGAATTGATATCGAGAACGAATTACGAAAACGGCATGAAGATCCTTCAATGCTACCGGCTGATGAGCATGATGAACAAGTCGACCAGTTGATAGCGGAAATGTGTACATTTAAAGCAATGACTCGTCATGCGGGAAAAATGGAAGAAATTTTTTCGCCGATGGGGATGGTTTTTCACCAAACCGGCAAAGATTTGACTGAAGTCGAGTATGTCATCGGTACTGGTGGTCCCATCATCAAAGCCAAACATCCAGTGGCAATCTTGTCACAAACAACCGACGTTTTTCGAATGAGTTCTGAATTAAGACCGCAGCATCCCCAATATTTGCTTGATGGAGATTACATTTTATCGGCAATGGGATTGTTGGCAAGAATTGACCCACTGATAGCGTTAAAAATCATGAATAAACATATTACCAAGCTTTGATGGCTTTACTACGGAAAAGGATGAAACGATGGAACTGAAAAATAAAAAATTATCGGAAACGGAATTTTTGATGGAACGGAAACAAGTATTGGCTCAATGGAAGACCGGATCCGATCCCGATCTTGATTTTGAAAGAGCAATCGCTTTTTTGAAACAAATACCTGATGAGAAGAATTTTGCGATTAAGATGGCTAAAGCCAAAGCCACAGGGCAAACGATGATTCAACCCCGAGCAGGTGTGCCGGTATTATCCGAGCATATCAAATTATTACAATATCTTGAAGCGAGCGGGGCTGATTTCGTGCCTTCGACAATCGATAGTTATACCAGACAAAACCGCTACGTGGAAGCTGAACGCGGAATTCAAGAATCTTCGGTTCAAAACCGGGCGATGCTCAATGGATTTCCTGCCGTTAACCATGGCGTTGAAGGGTGCCGAAAAGTTATGGAATCTGTCGGAGTTCCCATTCAAGCACGTCATGGTACGCCCGATGCCAGATTGCTTGCAGAAATCATCCACGCTGCTGGTTGGACATCCAATGAAGGCGGAGGAATTTCCTATAACATTCCTTATGCCAAAAGCGTTTCTTTGGAAACTAGTATTCGTAATTGGCAGTATTGTGATCGTTTGGTCGGATATTATGAGGAACATGGTATTCATATTAACCGTGAACCTTTTGGCCCTTTGACCGGAACACTGGTTCCTCCTTCTATTTCCAATTGTATCTCGATAATTGAAGCGTTGTTGGCAGCTGAACAAGGCGTCAAGAATATAACGGTGGGATACGGAATGGGTGGCAATTTAATTCAAGATATCGCTGCTATTAGAACTTTACAAAAACAAACCGATGAATATTTACTTAAATCTGGTTATCATGATGTTATCGTTACGACCGTGTTTCATCAATGGATGGGCGGGTTTCCCGCCGATGAGGCCGAAGCAACCGGATTAATCGCGATGTCATCAATGGTTGCGGCTTTGTCTAAGGCAACAAAAATGATTACTAAAACTTCTCATGAGTCGGTAGGTATTCCGACTAAAGAAGCTAATGGTTTAGGGGTTAAAACATCAAAATACGTTGTGACTATCCTTCAAGATCAAACTTTTCCTGATTGTGATAAACTAACTGAAGAGATGATGCAGATTGAACGTGAAGTCGATTGTCTGATGGACTGTATCATAAAAGTCGGCGAAGGCGATTTAGCTCAAGGTGTTGTTAAAGCTTTTGAGCAAGGGTTAATTGACGTTCCGTTTGCACCAAGCAAGTATAATGCCGGAAAAATATTGCCGGCAAGAGATAATGAAGGCAATATTCGAATTCTCGAATTTGGTAATCTATGTTTTAACGATGCAATCAAACAATTTCATTCTGACAAAATTGCCCAAAGGGCGGCTTTCGAACATCGGCCTGTCTCATTTCAGTTGACGATTGATGACATCTATGCGGTCTCAAACGATCATCTGATTGGACGGCCGAATTCGAAACATTAAAGCGGGGATATGGATATACTATGAAAATAAAAAATATTATTTTGACTCCTTCCTTAACCGGTTTTTATTTTGATGATCAAAAAGCTATCAAAAAAGGCGCAACCAACGATGGGTTTATGTATGTTGGTACGCCTTTAACTTCCGGTTTTTCCCAAGTTCGGCAAAAAGGAGAAGCAGTGTCTGTTCAGATTATTGCTGAGGATGGTACTATTGGCGCCGGTGATTGTGCTGCGGTCCAGTATTCCGGTACGGGCGGTCGTGATCCATTGTTTTTAGCTGCGACATTCATCCCTTATCTAGAAGAAAATGTCGTACCGTTGCTGATGGGTGAGGAACTTGATTCTTTTCGTCGATTGGCGGAAATGATCGATCATTTGATTATCAATGGCAAGAAATTACACACGGCCATCCGTTATGGTTTATCACAAGCCTTGCTTGCCACAGTTGCAAATGTGAAAAAATTGACGATGGCTGAAGTCGTTCGTCAAGAATATCATATTTCAGAAGGAAAATATCAAGCGGTACCGATTTTTGGTCAGACCGGTGATGAACGTTACACAAACGTTGACAAAATGATTCTTAAAGAAGCCGATGTTTTGCCCCATGCATTAATCAATAATGTTGAAAAGAAACTTGGAAAAAACGGTGAGTTATTGCTTGAGTATGTTAAATGGTTGAAGAACCGGATTGAAACTTTCCGGAATCGAAACGATTATCAACCGGTTTTTCATATTGATGTCTATGGGACAATTGGAATTGCTTTCAACTATGATTATGATAAAATCATTGAATACTTGCTTTTGTTGGAAACGGCAGCTAAACCCTTTATTCTTCGGATTGAAGGACCAATCGACACCGGAGACCGTGAAGGCACCCTTCAAGGCCTTAAATTAATTACAGCACGATTAGATGCGATGGGTAGTAAACTTGAGATCGTCGCCGATGAATGGTGTAATACGTTAGAAGATATTCAAGAATTTGCCGATGAAAAGGCCGGGCATATGCTCCAAATCAAAACCCCTGATTTAGGCGGGGTAAATAACGTTATTGAAGCGATTATATATTGCAACGAAAAGCATATTGGTAGTTATTGTGGTGGAACTTGTAATGAGACGGATCTATCTGCGAAGGCGACAACCAATATCGCAATCGCTTGTCGAGCAAATCAATGTTTGGCAAAACCGGGCATGTCTTTTGATGATGGTTATATGATTGTCCGTAACGAGATGAACCGTGTCATTGCTTTAGCAAATTCACGTCAATAATTCGATGAAAGAAGGAATCATCATGCTAACCGGAATTGCTGGAACATTGGAATCAAATGATGCGATGATTACTGTAACCCCGGCGGATAAATTGACAATTGAAGTCAAAAGCGTTGTCGACGCCTTTTATCACGACCAAATTGTTAAAGTAATCAAAGATACCCTATTTGATAGTAAAATCGCAAATATATCGGTAATGTGTCAAGATAAAGGGGCTTTGGATTATACGATCCGAGCACGACTTTTGACGGCGATTTCACGAATGGAGGAACAAAATGGTTAGAAGTATGTTGTTCATTCCTGGCAATAACCCGGCAATGTTGCAAAACGCCGATGTTTTTGGTGCGGATGCGGTCATTATCGATTTAGAAGATGCGGTCAGTATCCAAGAAAAAGATGCAGCTAGGATTTTGGTGAAAGCTTATCTTGAATCAATTGATCATCCGCCAATGAAGATTTATATCCGGATTAATGGTCTTGACACCACCGATTATGAAAAAGATTTACAAAGTGTCGTAACCGATCAAATTGATGGAATTGTTCTTCCTAAAGCCAAAGTATGTGATGTCGAGAGACTATTAACGTTGCTATATAAAATTGAATCTGAGACACATATGCAAAAAATAATCGGAATAATTCCGATTGTCGAAAGCGCAAAATCAGTATTGGAAATCGAAAAATTAGCAGCTCTTTCGCGAATTCAAGGAATGCTTCTTGGCGCTGAAGATTTATCGGCTGACATGGAATTAACGCGAACAATTACCGGAACCGAAATCGAATACCCACGGGCTCGGATGGCTTTTGCATGTAAGGCTTATAAAATCGATGCCATCGACACACCATTCACTGACACCTCTGATAATTTGGGTTTAATTGCTGATTGTCAAAAAGCTCAAAATTTGGGTCTTAATGCTAAAGCAGCAATTCATCCTAATCAACTTGAGACAATTCATGATGTTTTTTCGCCATCGTTGCAACGAATCGAGTGGGCTAAACGGGTTTTAAAAGCCGCCAAAAAAGCTGATGATCAAGGGTTGGGAGTTTTTAGTCTTGACGGTAAAATGATTGATAAACCGATTATTGAACGGGCCACAAAAATCATGGAATCCGCTAAAAGATATCGGTTATTGCCGGTGGAAAATGCTTAATACCTTAGGTAGGGTCGTGCCGGATACGGAAAGGGGATTCATATCCGCGACCAACTATCAATCCCAAGAGCGCATCTTAATCCCCGAGAAAGCAGTGGTCGATAAACCGGTTTTTTTGGGTTCAATCAAGGCAATATTTGACCAATACCATATAACTGATGGTATGACCTTGTCTTTTCATCATCATCTTCGAAATGGTGATCAGGTTCTTAATCAAGTTTGTCGAGAAATACAAATTCGCGGAATTAAGAATTTAACTATCGCTCCATCTTCCATATTCCCTAATAACGCTATTATTGCGGAACTCATTGAGGCGGGAAATATTACCAATATTCGAACAAACTACATCAATGGTCCGGCAGCGATACCGATTGATCAGGGTAAGTTAAAAGGACTACTGTTAATGGATACTCATGGCGGGAGAGCTCGCGCCATTGAAAGCGGCGATCTGAAGATTGATGTTGCAATTCTTGCTTGCCCTGCTGTTGATTATGACGGTAATGGATCAGGTACTGAGGGTTTATCGGCTTGTGGTACCCTCGGATATGCGCAAAGCGATTTGCGTTACGCTGCGAAAGTTATCCTCATCACTGATACTCTCGTCAATCGAGTTAAGCAAATCGATTTTGATGGAAAGTATGTCGATGCCATAGTAAAAATCGATTCGATCGGTGACCCAGAGGGCATTGTATCCGGCACTACTAAAATTACTAAAGACCCTGTCGGGTTAAAAATTGCTCGCGATGCGGCTGCCTTTCTTTACCAAGCAGGAGTAATTAAACCGGGTTTTTCAATGCAAACCGGCGCTGGTGGTACCTCACTTGCGGTAGCTTATCAAGTTCGCAAAATGATGATTCAAAACCAGATTCATGGTTCTTTTGCTTCGGGGGGGACCAATGGATATTACGCTGATATGTTAAAGGAAGGCTGGATTGATCAGATATATGATGTCCAGTGTTTTGATTTAGATGCAGTCAAATCATATCGTGATAATCCTCGTCATTTGGCTATTTCTGCTTCAAAATATGGCAATCCCTTTGAAAAGGATCCGATTGTTAATCAACTTTCTTTTGTGGCTTTAGGAGCAACTGAAATTGATCTTGATTTTAATGTTAATGTCACAACTGACTCTTTGGGCCGGTTGATTGGTGGCAGCGGTGGGCACGCCGATACTGCTCACGGGGCAGCGGTTACTATTATTACGACGACACTTGCAAAAGCTCGATTACCAATCATTAAAGAACGAGTGACAGCGATAACGACTCCAGGAGAAGATGTCGATGTTTTAGTTACGGAACGGGGAATTGCAATTAATCCCAGACGGACTGACTTGATAGATAAAATGAAAAATTCTCAACTTACAATTATGACTATTGATGAATTGATGGCAATATCGCATCAATTATCGGGGATTCCTCAAGCAATAAAAAAGCCTGGTAAAGTGACGGGATTAATTGTATATCGCGATGGAACGATCCTTGACCAACTTTATCAAAGATTATAAGCCTTTCTTGATGGGAGGAATAAATCATGATAATTAAGCAAGCTTTGCTGGATGGTGAAATTGCAAAAGTCAAAGCTTTTTTGTTGACTAATGATTTACGCTTTGACGAACGCGTTACCGAAACTTTATATATCGAAGCAGGCAATCAGATTATTGGAACGGTTTCGCGAACTGACTATCTCATTGAGTGTTTGGCAGTTGACAAGTTATACCGTGGGGAAAATATTGCGGGATTACTTACTGATGCCATTCTTTCTTCAATGCGTAAGGAGCGAATCTATCACTACTTTGTTTACACTAAAACCGAGTACATTCCTATTTTTCAAGCAATGAATTTTCGCCTTTTAGCAAAGACAGACAATGTCTGTATTTTTGAAGGTGGGTCGGAATCAATCGACTCGGAAATTGCTGAATTACGGCACCGAATTGAAAATAAATGGTCAATATCCATGCTAGGTAATGATTTTGGTGCGATTGTAGTCAATTGCAATCCCATTACGATGGGTCATTATCAATTAATTGAATATGCGGCTAAAAAACATGACCATCTTATTGTTCTGGTTGTCGAAGAGGATTTTTCTATGTTCACTTACCGGGAACGATTTGGTTTAGTGTGGTTAGCTTTGGCGAATCTTGAGAATGTCATTGTTTTGCCTTCCACAAAATATATAGTTTCAAATTTAACTTTCCCAGGATATTTTCTTAAATCAATGGATGAGCGCGAAGAAGAACATGCAAAACTAGATGCTCAAATTTTTAAATCTTTCTTTTTAAAGGGACTTTGTATTGCCAAAAGATATGTTGGAACGGAAACTGATCAGTTCATGATTAAGTATAATAACATTTTGAAAACCACCTTGGATGAACGGTTGGAAATCATCCCTCGATTTCAGGTTGATGGCATCAATATCAGTGCTTCTGTTGTTAGAAAATTGATCTTGGAAAACCGGATTGATGATGCATTAAGGTTAGTTCCCCGAGCAACATGGGGGATGTTTCGGGCTTTAGCTCAGGAAAAATATGAACAGTCTCGCCGATAATATTCTAGCTGATCGCGAGAAGCGGAGGCATTTTGTATCTCAGGTAATCACTGTGGGTAAGACAGTTGTCGTTTTAAAAGCCAACATCCCCGGCCCCGAAAAAAATATTCAAGAAGTAAAAGTAATGCTTAACTTAGTTCGAGCGACTTTACCGTTTACCGATATTGAAGCCATTCATTTTCTTAATGGCGCGGACGGTGAAGCAATCGTTTATGTTTTGAATGATTCCGATACTTCAAAAATCAAACGACAAACGATGCAAATTGAAGAAGAAACTAGTTTGGGAAGACTCATCGATCTGGATGTCTATGGAATTAATCAAACTGCTTCACAAAGCCGTCATGATTTACGGAAATGTTTTATTTGTGAACAACCGGCTTTTGTATGTAGCCGAAATCACACACATTCGTTAACTGAATTGCTTGGCTTTGTTCGCAAAACGGTTCGCTTCCATCTTTTGACAACCTGTCAAACAATAATCGGTAATGCCATTGACGATGAATTAAAGTTAAGTCCTAAATTTGGCTTGGTTACACCGTTTGATAGTGGATCGCATTGTGATATGAATTATCAATTAATGATTAAAGCTAAAGAAGCGATTATTCAACCGTTGACAGCGATGTTTTTTACCGGTTACGATGCTAACGGTTATGATAAATTATTTACTAGGGTTCGTCAAATTGGCTATGAAGCTGAGCAGATGATGATGAGAGCTACTAATAATGTCAACGCCTATAAAGGTTTGATATTCAGTCTTGGGCTCGCGATAACAGCTGCGGGATACGCCATTGGGCACAACCTTTCTTTTTCATCGATTTTTGACTCAGTTCGCATTATGACCGAAAAGATTATGGACGAATTTTCCTCCGAAAATGGCAGTTTCGGGCTTGAAGCCTGGAAGCGGTATGGTTTTGGTGGTGCTCGTCAAGAAGCTTTTTTGGGATTACCTTCTGTCCAGATGGCATTACCAATATTGACTGATTTTTCCTCGAAAAATTTGATGATGACTCTGATTGCCATTATCAATAAATGTGAGGATACAGTCTTATTAAAACGATGTGGATCATTAGAAAATTATCATATTGCTAAACGAAAGATTGCATCAATTTATGAGTACGATGAATTGGTGATTGATAATATAACCGAGTGGTGCAAGCAAAGAAAAATCAGTTTCGGAGGTGCTGCCGATTTATTGGTTGTCACTTGTTTTTTGAAAAGGCTTCAAAACATATATATATTTGCATAGTTGACTTATTATTCATCAAAAAGAGGTGAAAAAATGGGTAAGAACCCCAGCATTATTGAGCGACTATTATTGAAAATCGACCAGTTAGCAAAATGGAAAAAGATACTGATGATTACGATCGCGATGCCAGCCATATATGCCCTGGTCTTTTTGACGGGGGGGATAACATATTCTTTTTCTCATACGATGTATTTGGTGATTATTTTTGCGGGGATGTCACTCGGTACAAACTGGGGCGCGATTATTGGAGCGATTGGTGGCATCGTATTAGGACCGCTCATGCCTTTATCAACTCCATTTGATGCCAATTTTGTCGGTTATGTTTGGCAAGAACCGGTTTTTTGGATATATCGAGCTTTAATATTTACCGCCGCGGGATCGGCGATGGGTTTATTCAGTACCATCTTAAGAAAAAAAATCATCATGATTACCGATATGTTATCACATAATTACGAGACGGGAATTCCCAACATTTATAGTTTATCCAATTTTACGGATAAAGATGCCCGCGAAGGTAAGGCGGTTGTAATAGCCATTTTAATTAATAATTTTGAAAACATTATTGAAAGGCTTGGCAATGATTTTTATAACCGCTTGCTTAATAAACTATACAATTTGCTAATTCACAAGTTGGATCCACAAACGACAATCGTTCAGGCGGCCAATAATAAGTTTTGGATAACGAGACCGTTCACAAGTTTTGAAAATGATATTAATCTGATCTGCGAAATTCTCAAACATCCGCTTTCGGTTGTTGGTATCCCTATTTACGCTGAATATGCGATTGGGGTCGATCAAATCGAAATGCAATCGGACTGCAAAGTGATCGACAGTTACCGACACGCGGATATCGCTGCCAAGGATGCACAAAGACGGAACATCACATATATGATTTATGACGATACATTATCGGATAAAAAGATCGGAATCGAACTATTGTCGACCTTTCTTCGGGCTTTGGAGGAAAACCAAACATTCTTGGTATTTCAACCGATTATTGATTTAAAAACGCTGAAAACAGTGGCTTTTGAAGCTCTCATCCGCTGGAATCATCCGGTTCATGGTTTGATTATGCCCGATCGATTCATCCCTTTAGTTGAAGAGACAAATTTAATCAATCAATTAACGGACTGGGTGCTTAAAAAGGCAATTGATAAAGAAATAGAACTTCAAAAAGATGGTTACAAGATTCCCATCTCCATAAATGTATCGGCGAATAATTTGTCTGACCCGGATTTCTTCACGAGAGTTCAATCGATGATTGAGCTTTCCCAAATTGGGCATCAGATGATTGAATTTGAAGTGACTGAATCGGCAATTATCGCTAATCTCGAAGATAATCAACGATGGATGAAAAAAATGATGAGTGATGGATTTACCATGTCACTTGATGATTTTGGTAAGGGTTATACATCATTAGCATATTTATCCCAATTTGATGTGAAAATAATCAAGTTGGATCAATACTTTATGCGCCATATTGTTGCTAGTGAGGGAGTAAAAACAATTGTTAAGTCAGCAATTGATCTTGCTCACAAACTGGGGTGTATGGTTGTTGCGGAAGGCATTGAAGATGAATTGGTTACGGCTATCTGTCAAGGGTTTGGATGTGACCTTGGTCAAGGTTACTATTTTGCCCGACCTTTGAAAGAAAAAGATTTAGACGCATGGTTAAAACGAGACAAAGAAAAATAAAATAATACTTTCTAAGACATGGATCGGTTCTTAATCAAAGAACCGATTATCTTTATAAATATTAACATGTTTTTTTCTTTGAATAAAACACATTTTATAGTAATTTCATCAAAGAATATGGTAAAATAGTTCTAGTGATTTGTCAACATTAATCAAATTTGATACCCGAAGGCGGTGAAAAAATGCCGATAATAGAAGCAATTAAAATAGCCGAAGCTAAAGCAGAAGAGTATCGTCGCGAAGCGATGGAACAAGTTCGTCTTTTAATGGATGAAACAAAAGCGTTGACTGAATCGACAGTGGCTAAGATGATGGAAGCCGCAGTCGATGAAGAAAAACAAATCCAACTTACCGTTCAAAAAGCGATTGAAGCCAAACGATTGGAAATTTTCGCAAGAATCGATGCTGAAGATGATAAACTTATTGATTCTGCTAAAAAAAAGGAAAAGCAAACTGTGGATTTTATCTTGGGGAAGGTGATTGAATTATGATTGTCCCCATGAAGAAATTAAAACTTGTTGCCCTCAAAGAAGATAAAGAAAGATTGCTTGTGTCTTTGCAGCGATACGGCGAAGTGATGTTCACAAAATGCAATGAGGACATCAACACAGATATTGATGCGTCGAAAGAAGAAGCGTTGTTACAACGCGCCGAAAAATCACTTCTTTTAATCCGAAAATTCAAAGAAAAACAAAAAGGTCTTAGGAATCAAATCGAAGTTGATTATGATGAATTTAAAACTAATAACCCGATGCAAGAAGATTTGCTTAAGACAATCGAAAAAACCGATGAAGAAATAAACACGCTTAAACAAGAGAATATTACTCTTCAAGAAAAATTAGCTTTTTTTCTTCCCTGGGCAAGTTTAGAGATAATGCTTTCAGATTTATCGACGCCGCATGCGGCAATCATTCATACGGGCATGCTTGAAATTAGGAATTCCGAAGCATTTATGGACTTGATTGTCAAATACGGCGGGGAATTTCAAATCATCAGTATCTTGGGGTATTCCCAAGCAATTGTATACGCATGTTATGAAGATGATGATACTGAAATTAAGGAACAGACAAAAAATCTCGGCTTTACTGAGGTAATCTTACCTTCAGAGAAAAAATATGTTTCTGAAATTATATTGAAATTACAAAATTCAATTACCAATAATCATCAGCAAATTGAAACCCTGGAATTGTCTTTAGCTGAATATGCGAACGAAACCGATAAAATCAAACTGTTTGCGGATCAAGCCGCCACAACGATAATGCGAAAAAAAGCTTTGATTCAGGAGACTATTGATACAGTTTATCTGGAAGGATGGGTTCGTAGCGATCGCCTTCAACGCCTTCAAAAATCAATTACCGAAGTAACCGATATTTACGATTTCGAATTGGTTGATCCCGAACAATCGGAGATGCCACCAACGGTGCTAAAAAACAATAAATTCGTTGATGCTTTTGAATCAGTTACGGATATGTTTTCGAAGCCCAATCCCTATGAGGTCGATCCCAATCCGGTTATGTCGGTTTGGTATTGGATAATTTTCGGAATGATGATGGGTGATGCCGGATATGGAGTGTTAATGTTAGTGGTTGTCGGGCTCATGCTAAAAAAAATGAAGCCCAAAGGTAACATGCGTCGATTATTTCTGGTCATTTTTTATGGTAGTTTTTCAACAATCATCTGGGGAATCCTATTTGGAAGTTATTTTGGGTTTACTTTCTTTCCCATCCTGCTTGAACCAATCAATGAACCTTTAAAAATGTTGCTGGTATCGTTAATTCTTGGGGGATGTCATTTGATTTGTGGACTCATGGTCAAAGCATATCATAATTTCCGCGATCGACACTATCTTCCCATCCTTTCGGACTCAGTAAGTTGGATTTTATTGCTAATTGGCGTTGGGTTATTGTTCTTACCTTCGACGGCAGAAATCGGCAAATGGATGGCCATTTCAGGTGCGGCGATTATCGTTTTATTCGCCGGTTGGAAACAAAAGAATCCGATTGCTCGGATTGGAATCGGCTTGTATTCATTATATGGAGCGACAAGTTATTTAGGTGATATTCTCTCCTATTCACGAATTCTTGCTCTAGCAATGTCATCGGCAGTTCTCGGAATGGTGATGAATATGTTGGCGGCGATGTTGGCAACCAACATAATCGGATATTTCTTTGCGGCGATTGTATTTGTAATTGGACATGTATTTAACTTGGCCATGGGACTATTATCAGCATATGTTCATACTTCTCGGCTTCAATATATCGAATTTTTTGGCAAGTTTTATGAGGGTGGAGGAATTCCTTTTCAACCTTTAACTTTGCAGTTGAAACACATTGACATGGTCAATGATAATATAAATCAATAGAAAACATGTGGAGGATTTGATATCATGAGTGACAATTATGGCTTGTTTTATGCGATTCTGGGAGCGGCATTAGTTGCGAGTCTCGGAGGATTTGGTTCGGCTTTAGGCGTCCAAATGGCTGGTAAAGCAGCTGCGGGTGTTTCCAGCGAAAAACCAGAACTTTTTGGTAAATTATTAATTTTGCAGGCGCTTCCGGGGACGCAAGGAATCTACGGCTTTTTGATTGCTGTATTGGTTCTGATTAATTGCGGAGTATTGAGTGGCGCTCCTGATGTCGCGATGTCGATGGACACTGGACTTTCTTATTTTGCGGCTTGTATACCGGGAATCATTGTGCTTCCGATTTCGGCATACTTTCAAGCGAAAATGGCTGTCAGTTCAATCAATATGGTTGCTAAACAACCGGATGCATCTGGCAAAGGAATTACGATGACGGTTCTTGTCGAAACCTACGCGGTTTTGGCATTGCTTGCCAGTATTTTAATGGTTACAGGTATATAATATAGCGAAATGAGTGAGGTAAAATTGGCAAACGTTTCGATTTACGAGAAGATTGAAAACAAAGGACGACAGGATGCCAAAAAAATTATTGAGGCAGGAGCGCAGAAAGCCAAAGAACTGAAAACAGTGACTATCGATGAGGCGAAGCAGCAAATTCTTGCTTCGCAAGCAAAACTTGCTCTAAAAAATGCCCAATTATTGAAGACGATGGCGACGGAATTTGAGCAAGCCGCCAAACAGAATTCATTGGCACGCAAACAAGTATTAATCGATGATACGTTTTTATTGGCTACCAACTCCTTAAGATCAATTCCCGCGGATCAATGGAAAAAGCTTGTCTTGCAGCTGCTATCGACGGATGCCCTTTTGGGTAGTGAAACGATAATCGCTTCAAAACGTGATCATGCTTTGTTTCTCCAAGTTTTCGTATCGGATTTGAAAGCATCTCCAATTGTTTTGGATAAACTGAACCAACAACTAAATGATAAAAAATTTCAACTTACCCTTTCGCCACAAATTGCGGCTATTGACGGTGGTTTTTTAGTTGTGGGAACCAATTTCGATGTTGACCATTCGTATCGAGCTATTTTAACCGAGATATTAAACCATTATGAATCCGAAATTGCCACAATTTTATTTTCTGGATGTGAGTGAAATGAATTACCCGTATGCGAATGGTATTATTAATGCCATTGATGAGAAAATATTGACAAAGGTTAAATACGCTAAATTAGCAGCGGTTGATAAAGCGGATTTTCTTCATACACTCATAACTCTAGGTTACGGGAATGGCGTCACATTTGATTCGCTTACGGAAATCATTGATAAAGAACTTCTTAATCTCAAACATCTCTTAGAAATCATCTCTCCTAAACGGAAATATACTGATTTGTTTTATCTCACATATGATGCTATGAATCTTAAAGTATTATACAAAGAGAAAATCTTTGATGCCCCCCATTTTGAAAATCTTTCAATGATGGGCGCCATCAATCCCTACATCTTAAAAGCTTTTGTCAACGAAAATACCGAAAATGATATTTTGCCTGAATATCGTCCGTGGCTTAATCAAATCGCGGCGAAGACGAAAGAGATCAATAATCCGCGAAGATTATCGGCCATCATTGATAATGAAACCTTTGCTTTTGTGTTCAAAGCCATTAAATACAGTCAATACGCTGCAATGCAGGCTTACTACCGCAGTTTCATAGATTTTAGGAATGTGATTACCCTTATCCGCTCACGGGCGTTAAATTGGGATTATTCGGCTTTTGCTGAAATGGTTATTCCTGGTGGAATCATTTCTGACTTAGTTTTCCAAACAGCATATAATCTTGAATATGGATTGCTTGCGAAAGCATTTCAAGATTATTACGGCGAGAAAATATCGATCAATCTAAAAAAGTATTCGATTGATCGTAATTTGGATCGACTGGAACGGAATTTTGATGGAATCATACTTGACATTGTCAAAGAATACCGAAATGATGCATTTAACATTGGTCCCATCATCTACTATTTTTTAAAAAAAGTTGCGGAAGCTAATAACATCCGTGCTATCTACAGCGGATCTGTGGAAATTGACGATCTTGTCGGATGCTAAAAGAAAGAGGGGTCTCGATGGAAAAAATTATTGAGGTTGCCGTTATCGGCGCCGATGAAACAATCCTTTTATACAATGCCGTCGGTATCCGGGCCTTTTCAGTTCAGGATGCATCCGAGGCTGATAAAACGATTTTTAAGTTAGCTAATCAGAAATGCAAAATTATTTATATTACCGAATCAATCTATGAATTAATTCCTGAAACAATTGAAAAATATCAGTTTTCTACTTTTCCGGTTCTCATTCCGATTCCATCGGGGACAAAATCGCGAGCAATCGGGTTGAAAAAAATTAAAAAGAATGTCGAAAATGCCATAGGAATCGATATTTTCTAGAAAGGCTGAACAATATGATAAAAAACAACATGGAAAATAACATTGGTATAATTACCAAAGTATCCGGACCTTTGATTATCGCCAAAAACATGAAGGACGTCAAAATGTACGATGTCGTTCGTGTCAGTGAAAAAAAATTAATTGGCGAAGTCATCGAATTACGTGGTGATTTAGCATCCATACAGGTATATGAAGAAACTGCAGGTATCGGACCCGGAGAACCGGTTTATTTTACCAATGAACCACTATCAGTCGAACTTGCCCCCGGTTTAATCGAAGGCATTTTTGATGGCATTCAAAGACCACTTAGAGTAATATACGAGTCATCTGGCGATCGCATTCCTTTGGGTATCGATGTTCCTAAATTAAATCGCGAAAAATTATGGCGATTTATTCCAAAAGCCAGTACGGGATCCAAGGTTATTGGTGGCGATGTTTTAGGTACGGTTCAAGAATCAAGCGTAGTTGTTCATAAAATTATGGTGCCCCCGGATATTAAAGGAACTTTGACATGGATAATGGATGGTGAGGCCACCATTATCGACATCATTGCTAAAATAACGGAAGAAGATGGCAATGAACGGGAGATTTGCATGCTCCAAAAGTGGCCAGTTCGTAAAAGCCGACCATATGCCAAAAAACTAGCTCCGACGGAGCCGATGGTTACCGGTCAACGCGTTATCGATACTCTTTTTCCAATTGCAATTGGGGGTATCGCTGCGATTCCCGGTCCATTTGGCTCAGGAAAAACAGTTGTTCAGCATCAATTGGCTAAGTGGGCTGATGCGGACATCATCGTTTATGTTGGCTGTGGTGAACGTGGCAACGAAATGACTGATGTTTTAATGGAATTTCCGGAATTAAAAGATCCAAAAACCGGAGAAGCCTTGATGAAGAGAACCGTTTTGATTGCGAACACTTCAAACATGCCGGTTGCGGCGCGTGAAGCTTCGATATATACTGGCATTACGATTGCCGAATACTATCGGGATATGGGGTTCCGAGTTGCGGTTATGGCGGATTCGACTTCCCGTTGGGCTGAGGCTTTACGAGAAATGTCTTCTCGGTTAGAAGAAATGCCCGGTGAAGAAGGTTATCCTGCGTATCTATCATCACGGATTGCAGAATTTTACGAACGGGCCGGTTTAGTAAAGTGTTCTGGATCTGAAGGTCGCTTTGGTGCTATTACCGCAATTGGTGCAGTTTCACCTCCAGGAGGAGACACTTCAGAACCGGTATCACAAGCCACTTTAAGAATTGTTAAAGTGTTTTGGGGTCTTTCGGCAACATTGGCCTATAGACGCCATTTTCCGGCAATTGATTGGCTGAAAAGTTATTCACTTTACAGCGACACGATGGACGAGTATTTCGATGCTCATGTTAAAAAAGATTGGTCAAAATTAGTTCTTGAAACTAAAGATATTCTTCAAGAAGAAGCTAAACTTGAAGAAATTGTTCGACTGGTCGGAGTTGATAGTTTGGAATTTTTGGATCGACTGACCTTGGAATGTGCCCGGAGCATTAGAGAAGATTATCTGCATCAAATTGCTTTTCATGAAGTCGATACATATACATCACTTAATAAACAATATGGAATGCTAAAAGCGATCTTGACTTGGTACAATGAAGGAAAAAAGGCTTTAAAGAATGACATTGCTTTTTCTAAAATAATAAAGATGAAAATATTGGAAAAGATTGGTCGGATGAAATACATCAAGGAAGCTGACTTTGATAACAGTTGTGTGACAATTATGAGTCACCTTCATGAAGAATACCAGGCCTTGGCAGAGGGCGGTGAGATTAATGCCTAAGGAATATAAGACAATTAGGGAAGTTGTCGGACCGTTAATGCTCGTCGATCACGTGGAAAATGTGAAGTATGATGAATTGGTATTAATTCGTCAAGCAACCGGCGAAGAACGTATTGGAAAAGTGTTGGAAATTGATGGTGATCGGGCTTTGGTCCAATTATTTGATTCTTCCCAAGGATTAAAAATCAGTGATGCTAAAGCGATGTTTCTTGGCCGAGGAATCGAATTAAAACTCGCTCCAGAAATATTAGGCCGTGTTTTTGACGGCATGGGTCGTCCCATTGATGGCGGTGGCGAGATTATTCCTAAGAAGAATGCCGATATTAACGGAACCCCGCTTAATCCGGTTGCCAGGAATTATCCCAGTGAATTTATCGAAACCGGAATCAGTGCGATTGATGGTTTAAACACTTTGGTTAGAGGGCAAAAATTGCCGATTTTCTCAGGTTCGGGATTGCCGCACTCCAAACTGGCGGCTCAAATCGCTAGACAAGCAAAAGTCTTAGGTAAAGAAGAAGCTTTCGCAGTTGTCTTTGCGGCAATTGGAATTACTTTTGAAGAAGCAGACTTTTTTATTCGCGATTTCCAAAAATCCGGAGCTATTGAACGATCGGTTTTGTTTATCAATTTAGCCAATGATCCGGCTATTGAACGAATCGCCACCCCCCGAATGGCAATCACTTGTGCTGAATATTTAGCATATGAATTAAATATGCATGTATTAGTTATTTTAACTGATATAACCAATTATGCTGAGGCTCTTCGTGAGGTATCTGCGGCGCGTAAAGAAGTACCTGGTCGTCGTGGCTACCCTGGATATATGTATACCGATTTGGCATCACTTTATGAACGTGCCGGAAGGATTAAAGGCAAAGTGGGTTCGATTACTCAGATTCCGATTTTGACGATGCCGGAAGATGATAAAACGCATCCCATTCCCGATTTAACCGGTTACATCACTGAAGGTCAGATTATTTTATCTCGTGAACTGAATTTAAAAGGCATATATCCACCGATCGATGTTTTACCATCGCTTTCGCGTTTGAAAGATAAAGGGATTGGCGCTGGAAAAACCCGCGAGGATCATTCGGAGACAATGAATCAATTGTTCGCAGCTTATGCGCGGGGAAAAGAAGCCAAAGAGTTATCGACAATTTTGGGCGAGGCCGCATTATCTGACACGGACAAGTTATATTCTCGATTTGCGACCCAATTTGAAAATAAATATGTTCAGCAAGGTTATTCCGAAGCCAGGAGCATCGGTACAACTCTTGATTTGGGCTGGAAGTTACTAACAATTTTACCGAAAGCGGAGCTAAAACGAATCAGTCTGGATAAGATTGCAAAATATTTGCCGGCGGTGGAATAAAATGGCTCAATCGCTAAATCCCACAAGAATGGTGTTGTATAGTCAAAAAAAGCGACTGGCAACTGCCAAACGCGGCCACAAATTATTAAAGGATAAACAAGATGAATTAGTTCGGCGGTTTATGGCAATCATCAAGAAAAACCGGGCTTTACGAATTGAAGTTGAAGCTAGTTTAGCCAAAATAATGGCTCATTTTGTTAATGCCAAGTTGA
>Ga0172377_10002303_pt1 | contig 19483 bp, 15 predicted proteins | sample Pumphouse3metaG_FD_119749 | JGI IMG/M metagenome (GOLD analysis project Ga0172377, IMG submission 119749) | Leachate microbial communities from a municipal landfill in Southern Ontario, Canada - Pumphouse #3 metaG | ecosystem: Engineered > Solid waste > Landfill > Unclassified | place: Canada...
ATCTTTGCTCTGACCGGCGGCGATTTTAAGGCAAAACTCGACTCGTCTCCCGTCGACCGTGGTCGCCCGTATATCGCAGGTCCCGGGCAGAAACTTGTTTTGAACAGTGCCGTTTCAGGCATTCGAGGCTACATCGCATTTCACGGAGGAATAGATGTACCGACTGTTATGGGCTCCCGCTCCACAAATCTCAAATGCCATATGAGCGGATATGAAGGCCGGCCTGTAAAAGCAGGCGATGAGCTTCCTCTGGGAGAAGGTCTTGAAATCTCAAAGGTCTCCGGGGTATTCACACGTTTTGCCGCCCCTGCAGAATATCAACATGAGATTACTGTCAGAGCCATAAAAGGACCGCAGGATGATTGTTTTGCCGATGAAGCATTTACGGCTCTCGAATCTTCACAATATTCCGTCTCTGAAAAGAGTGACAGAATGGGCATAAGGCTTGTAGGTCCTGAGCTTAAGCATCTCGGCAAAGCCGACATTGTATCTGACGGAATTGTTTTCGGATCCATACAGGTTCCGGCAAACGGCCAGCCCATCGTCCTGATGGCCGACCATCAGACAACAGGCGGATACACAAAAATCGCCACAGTTGTGAGCGCTGATCTCCCGTTCCTTGCTCAGGCAAGGCCGGGCGACATTGTGAAATTCAGGCTTGTATCAGTTGATGAAATTCAAAGAGAACTTCGGAATAAAGCCAAATAGCACATAATGTTGTATATATGTAATTAATTACGTAAACGAAAATCATTTAGTGAAAGGAATTATCATGAATTACGCTACTATGAGACCATCTGATGTCCGTGCGCTGATACGCGCCGGGAATATTGCTGTGCCGACCACAGGTATGTGTGATGGATACGCGCAGGCGAACCTCGTTTCTCTTCCGAAGGAACTCGCATACGATTTTCTTCTTTTTGCGCAGAGAAATCCCAGATCCTGCCCCCTTCTCGAAGTGTCTGACGTAGGAAGCCGTGAGCTCCATGACATTGCTTCCAATGTTGATATTGCCCGTGATATCCCCAGATACAGGATCTATGAAAATGGCGTCATGGCAGGAGAATACACGGACGTTTCCGGCTTCTGGAGAGATGACCTCGTAAGCTTTCTCATAGGATGCAGCTTTTCGTTTGAAGGCGAGCTTCTTCAGGCTGATATCCCTGTGAGACAGATAGAGGAGCACTGCAATGTTCCAATGTACAACACAAATATTCCGTGCAAGAGTGCCGGTGTTTTCCATGGTAATATGGTTGTTTCAATGCGCCCCATCCCGCACGATCTCGTTGCAAAAGCAGTCCTTGTTACAGGCGCGATGCCCAAGGTCCACGGCGCTCCTGTGCAGATAGGCAACCCGGAGCAGATTGGCATCACAGATCTCGAGCATCCTGACTACGGTGATATGGTCACTATACGAGACGGCGAAGTCCCTGTATTCTGGCCCTGCGGCGTGACACCACAGGCCGTTATCATGAGTTCAAAGCCGGAATTCTGCATCACTCATTCACCCGGGCATATGTTTATTACGGATGTGAAGAATGTGAATCTTAAATACTGAAGTTAACACTTATTGAAAAGGGACAAATATATGTGCAAGGTAGATCTCAATTGTGATATGGGTGAGAGTTTTGGCAATTATGTCTGCGGACAGGACAGCGAGGTCATTCCGTTCATCTCATCCGCAAACGTGGCCTGCGGTTTTCACGCATCTGACCCGAGTGTGATGTCAGATACAGTAAAGCTCGCAAAAGCAGGCGGAGTCGCTGTCGGCGCCCACCCTGGTTATCCTGATCTCGTAGGCTTTGGAAGAAGGAACATGAAGGTTTCAGCCAAAGATCTGAAAGCCATGGTCCAGTATCAGATAGGAGCGCTGAATGCCTTCTGCGCCGCCAATCATGTCAAGCTTCAGCATGTCAAGCCTCATGGCGCGATGTACAACATGGCCGGTAAGGACGAAGCTCTCGCAGCTGCTATAGCCGAAGGGATCTATGAAGTCAGCCCTGATCTCATACTGCTCGGTCTCTCAGGCAGTGAACTCATTACGGCCGGTGAAAATACAGGCCTGCGCTGCGCAAGGGAAGTCTTCGCAGACAGAGCATATGAGGAAGACGGCTCACTTGTCGCAAGAACAAAGCCGGGCGCTATGATAACAGATGAAGATGAAGCCATCGCCCGTGTTGTTTCCATGGTCCGTGATGGTCACGTGACGGCGATCACCGGCAGAGAAATAGAAGTTCAGGCTGATTCAATATGCCTGCACGGCGACAGTCCAAAGGCCGTGGCTTTTGCGAAAAAGATCCGTGAAACGCTGACCGCCGAAGGCATAGAGATAAGACCCATGTGGGAAGTCATACTCTGAAAAAGGATGCAAAACAAATGAGCAGCAAAATTGAAGAGATAATCTTAAGACACTCTCAGCGCGGGATGACCGAGCTCAGGAAATATACAACAGATGATTATTGTCATGCGGCGGCACGTGAAATTCTCTCATGGAGTAAAGGAAATATTGTGCTCACGACAGGTTTTTACGTCGCAGGTTTTGCCGAGACAGACGGGCCTTCAGGAACTATGGTAATGGCAAGTGTCCTGCACGAGCTTGGTTACCATCCTGTCATCCTGACTGACAAATACTGCAAGAACTTCTTTGAGCCTGAGGATATTGAGGTCGTCTATATGCCTCTTGATGCTGACGATGAATACTGCGATGAATTCCTGCGCAAGTATAATCCGGTCGGAATGATATCCATCGAGCGCTGCGGAATAAACACAAAAAATGATTACGCAAACATGCGTGAGATCAGTATAAAAGACAACACTGCACCATGCGACCGCGTCTTTGAGCTGGCTCTGGGCAGGATTCCCACTATCGGCGTAGGCGACGGTGGAAACGAGATAGGCATGGGGAACATGGCCGACATAATAAGTCAGAAACTTTCTCTGACTCCGGCACGTGTCAAAGTCGGTAACCTTGTCATTGCCTCCGTATCAAACTGGGGAGCATACGGTATGGCCGCATGCCTGGAAGAGCTGACAAAAGACAAACTTTTCCCGTCATACCAGTCAATATATGAATTCATCTGCCGTACAGTCGCCATCGGAAGCGTCGACGGCGTCACACATGAAAGAGTCGCTCATGTTGATGGCTATGATGCGTCGGTTGAAAAAGAAATAATTGAAGCACTGATTGCGGATATCAGATAACTGTGTCAGAATAATCCTTATCAAATGAATGAAATTCACCATTTAGAAAGGACTGAAAAACATGAAACTGCTTATGATGATGTTCGATGGCTGCCCTTATTGCGCGCAGGCCAGGTCGTGGATGAATGAGCTCTGCAAAGAGGATCCCAGATATGCTGCTGTCTCAGTCAAAACTGTTGACGAGCATCTCGAACCTGAATTTGCTGACACGCTCGATTATTACAATGTCCCCACATATTTTCTGACTGACGATGAGGGAAAGATCATCCGCAAGCTCCATGAAGGAGCTGCCACAAAAGAAAAGATCAGAGCCGTATTTGACGCCGCACTCTGATCGCAAATGTATTTGGTGCACAACTAACTAAAAAAGACATGCTCTGCTTTCAAAGCAAAACCATCTGGCTTTGCAGCGATTGCACGGCATGTCTTTTTTGCGTATCAGGTCCTCAGGCTTCTTCTTTGAACTGATCCTTACCTACTCCGCAGAGCGGGCATGTCCAGTCATCCGGGAGCTGTGCAAATGGAACCTTTTCCTTGCTCTCATCATAAACATACCCACATACTTCACATACATATTTTTTCATCTCTCTTATTCTCCTTCTACCTGACCATTACCTGTTGGCCTTATGCTATATAAAGCCAAAGCTTCCTGGTGCAAATGTAATACGAGAATAATTATATCCTCAACTCATATGTTTTGCCATAAATTTGCAAAATTCAGGCGACCAGTTGTTTCAGTTTGTTACTGTTCACAGGTATGCTTGCGTCGGCTGTGGTTACCGGTCGCGCTTCTTTACCCGCGAATTCGACGGTCTGCCCCATTTCGCGGGTATGCTTTCGTCGGCTGTGGTTACCGGACGCGCTTCTTTACCCGCGAATTCGATGGTCTGCTCCATTTCGCGGGTAACCTCGCAGAAGCCTCACTTGCCAGACTTGTTTTCTTACCCGCGAATTCGACGGTCTGCCCCATTTCGCGGGTAAACCCGCAGAAGCCTCACTTGCCAGACTCGTTTTCTTACCCGCGAATTCGATGGTCTGCTCCATTTCGCGGGTAACCTCGCAGAAGCCTCACTTGCCAGACTTGTTTTCTTACCCGCGAATTCGACGGTCTGCTCCATTTCGCGGGTAAACAAGTTAAGGAGCGTCTTGCCAGACTCGTTTTCTTACCCGCGAATTCGATGGTCTGCTCCGTCACCTATGAGCATTAGCTTCAGTGTAATTAATTTTCTGCTTTCACGTACTTTTTTCTTCATCATTCGTATATTACAGATGTAACCGATTTAGCGGAATAACAATTCTCTTTCTGTAATACGGCAAGTTCCATAAGAGGGGCATACAAATGGCTTATTCAAATAACAACTCATCAGGAAAGAGAAGCGGCGTCCTGCTGTTCTTTCGAAGACACATCGTCCTGAGTGCAGTAATTATCGCACTTTTGGGATCAACGGTACTGGCAGCTGTTCTGCTGCCGATGAAACTCGGGAAAAAAGGTAATGTCGAAAACTCTGAGAACAATTATTCCGCAACTGGCAACTCTGCCACCTGGGAAGTTATACCTGATTCACCGGAAGATAATCCAGGTAGTGCCAAATCTGATGATGGCTCATCCGGCAGCAGCCAGCTTGCCTCCGCTGACAAATCTGAAGATTCTTCATCCGGCAAAACAAATGGATCAGTCGGCTCAGGTCAGGCCGGTGGGCAGAACTCTCAGGGATCTGATGACGGCACCGGTAATGCCGGTACAGGGGCATCAGAGGTTCTTGATCTAACCGGTTCATCCTCTTCTGCGGCCTCTGCTTCCACAGCAGCCACTACTCAGGTCGCTGCAATAACTGCAGACAGTGGTTCGGGCTCAGGCGGCAATTCATCAGGTGGCAGCACTGAAAGTAAAGATGATCCAGGTCCCGGCACTGACCCCTCATGGCCTTATTCGTATCTGCCTGATTACGGAACAGTCACACCTGCGGACCTTTCAGCATATAACTATGACGATAGTGTACGGAAGAGTCAGGGCATCTCTGCGCATATAAATTCAGAAGACACAAACTACACTGCAGGCACAAGAGTAAAGAAAAAATCCGTTCTCCTCTTTTATCTGTGTGGAACAAACCTGGAAAGTAATAAGGCATCAGAAGGTTCTATAGGTGCCGCCGGTTACGATCTTGCCCAAATGATAACTTCACATTATAATCCTGAGAATCTTGAGATTCTGGTCATGGCAGGTGGGACAACAAAATGGAGCCCATCAATTCAAACTGTTTGCAAGGATAAAGGCTTTGATAACAATGGTGTCAACAATGTAATGTACAGGCTCGTACCTGACAAGGATTTTAGTGGTAATCTTACAAGCGAAAGAGCGCCCTCAGAGATCAATATAAATACACTTATCCCGTTATTTCAGGCAGACAAAGATTCTCTCGATATCAGCACGCCTGAATGCCTTGCCGGTTCCGTTAACTGGATGTATGACAACTATGATGCGGATCATTACTCAGTAATCATGTGGAATCACGGAGGCGGAGTAAATAAGGGCGTATGTGTCAATGATGATAATGGGCCACAGCACTCTATAAGTACCAGGCAGCTATGCCAGGGCTACAGGAGCAGCAGGCTTTATCAGGGTGGAAAAAAGCTCGATTTCATCGGCATGGATGCCTGCATGATGGGAAGCCTTGATCTGAGTGTTGCCCTCTCCCCTTACACGAAATACTATATAGCGTCAGAAGAAATAGAAGAAGGAGGATGGTCTTATGCTTTTCTTAAGAAGTTCTCTGAATCACCTGAATCACCACTTGATGCATACAAGCAGATAGTTGATGATTTTCAGAAAATCAAAACAGATGTAACAGATCTGGAGCAGCTTATGGCTGTCTGCGATACAAGTAAGGCATACAATGCCCTGACAGCCTACGAGCAGGCAATGACCGCCCTTATGTCATATATTAACGTAAACGGCGATTCGCTTTCTTATGCGAAAATTCACTCAGTTCGAGCCTTCCTTGATGATTACGGTTCCCTTGCCGAGTCGGAAACAAAAAACTATGACCTCGTTGATGCCGGTCAGTTTCTTGTGGGACTTAGTAAAGCCGGTATTTGCACCAGTGAGACAGACGCTGCACTCAAAGCCGTTAAAGAGCTTGCCATATACAGCAAATCCACCAGAAAAGAAGATGGAGATGCAAATATGGCGGGCATATCTGTGTTTATCCCGTTCAAACAAATTGCTCTTCAGGGTTATACTGACTGGATGATACTTCCCAAGCATACTGAATTTGTGAAATGGTTCAAAGACAACCTTACAGAGGGGGATCTTATTGAGTTATCCTCTGCAATCACAGATACAACGTATGATAAAGGCAATAACACCTTAACCTCAACAATTGATACATCAAAATTTGAATCCTTTAAGTCATCTCTTTCTTCTATCCATTGCGGTATCCTGCGCAGCGGTCGCGGCCGCGATAATGAAGCGCGGGATGTGCTGATATCTGCTCCGACACTTGACACTCCTCTGGGGAATATAGTTCCTTACAAGCTCAATTATGCTCTCATAGATATGGGTGGCTATGATGAATACAAAATCGAAGGCCTTAATGTCCTTCCCACGATTAAGACATATACTAATTCTTATGAATATGTTATAAGAGGTCTGTTGACTAATAAGGGAACTGATGAAGTTGAGAATGTTCAATTGACATATATTACATGGTTTTCATCTGGAAATCCTGACACTGCCACCTGCTCAAAAATCGAATTTCTTGATAATAACTACAATGTTAAGAGCACACTTGAACCAGGTGATGATGGCTGGAACAATTTCAATTTTGATGAAAAATATATGATCAGCTATTACCAGAGCACTCTTCAGGAATACGATACCGGAGTTTACTTTGTCCAGGAAGGAGACCCCAGCGAAGAGATGCGCTTCTCAGTAAACGCTCCCCTGACAAAGATAAATCACGAGTATTCCATGGCAGATGCTCAAGACTGCGGTCTCGTCTTCCTCTTCAGAAACAGTAATATGGAAAAAGAAAACCGCTGGTATTGGTCGACTCCGCTCGAAGACGACTGCAAAGTAGACTCATCGAAATATGGCACAACCTTACCCGGCAATACTATTTCATTAAGCGAAATGCTTGCCGCTGGTTATGGAGAAACCCTGGTTACTGACGATGATGGTGAAGCCGTGTCACCCATGTCTGTTAAGCTCACCTTCTCAAATGATTATTATTTATACAATTTTCTGACAAGAGAAGACAAGCTGAGAGCATCGGCACGCTATCAAATATATTGTTATAACTGTGATCCCACTAACATTACCACAATTCCCCGCATAACAGAAAACCTTGATAATATTGGCATAAATCCTTTGGCTAGCGGCGTTGATTTTACTGATAATTCACTGGTAGTGAGCATGAACAGTGATTATTCTCAAACTCTTCCCGAACTGGAATACTCCTACAATGACGGAGATGAAAAATCAACGGGTTCTTTCCTGATCCCAATAACAAGCTCCATAGAGACAACAATACCTCTTCATTTCAGATCCTATGATTATTTGAAGGAAGAGTATTCCGATGTCTGTACTGCTGATATGGTAATTAATAATTACTCGATTACAAAGTTCGAAATGGGAGAAAAGGAATATGACTCGTCAAAAGAAATCGCTTCATTCATAGGAGATGTAAATGCTGCTTCATCAGCATCAGTCGAGGCCGGCAATGATCCCATCTGCTCGTTGATGATTGAGGCATCAATTGGAGACACAGCTTACCCCATAGCGTGTCCTTATGATCCTTACTATGATGGATTACCAATATACATTAATAATATCTTGATAAACAATGACAAACGTATTGGCTTTATGATTTACCTTTCTGGTGATGCCACCGCATCCGTAATGAAATATAGTGAATACGATATATACAGTATTCCAGAAAGGGCTTATGTAAAAGTGCCAGACACTCTGTCCTTCTTATCTCTCACTGGCGACGAGGAATCCGCAATGGAAGCTTCATCCGGTGGAAGCACAGAAGCTGCATTGGAGGCATTTACAGAAGGCGCAAGCGAAGCCTCATCAGAAGGAGCAAGCGAAGGTTCATCAGAGAGTTCTTCAGATGGTTCGTCAGGCGCGGCTTCTGGTTCATCGAGCGGAAGCTCAGCAGGTTCCTCTATTGCTTCATCCGATGGTGCTTCATCTGGCGAGGCTTCATCAGCTTCCTCTGCAGGGAGTTCAGAATGCACCTCCGGTTCAGACACTGGCGGAACACAGGAATCCTCAGGAACTTCTGCAAGCAGTCCTTCGCAGTCATCAGGCGCGGGCACTTCCGAGAATTCATCTGCTGGCAGCGATATCTCATCTCCGGCAGCATAAAATCGGTCACTAATAACACCATCACAAAACAGCTGAGGCATCCTGTTAAGGAATCACCTCAGCTGTTTATTATACTGGATTATTCACTTGTTTTGCCTGATCCGGTTATCCCAAGATCAAGCTTATTACTCAGTTTCTGCCCGATGCTATGCACTTTACCATGTATGCGAGCTGAGTGCTGCCCTTCTCAGGCTGCCTCTTCTTCCTTCTTGGCTTTGTGCCTGTAAGCTGCCTTCTCAGCGTCAATAGTAGGCTGGAAACGGTTGACTTCCGAAGCGATCTCTTTGCTCATTACGAGCAGGCAGATAAGGTTGGGAATAGCCATCAAAGCGTTTGCCACATCTGAAAGGTTCCATACAAGATCGAGAGTCTGTGTGGCACCGACATATACTATCAGTGAAAAGACGATTCTGTAGCACATGATAGCTGCCCGGTTCTTGCATACATACTCGAAAGCTTTTTCACCGTGATACTCCCAGCCTATGATTGTCGAGAATGCGAAGAGTACAATTCCTACCGTGACAATTATATTGCCGAATGGTCCGAGCACACTGGCGAATGCAGCCATTGTAAGGTTTACGCCCTGAAGAGGTGTCCCATCTGCAGCTGCAGTTCCGAGGACTCCTGAGGTTGCGATTGCAAGTCCTGTAATTGTGCAGACAACGATCGTATCAAAGAAAGTTCCAGTCATGTTAATGTAGCCCTGGCGGACACAGTCATCAGTTGTTGCAGCAGCAGCTGTGATGGCTGCGGAGCCCATGCCTGCTTCGTTTGAGAAACAGCCTCTTGCAAAACCATATCTGATTTCATTCATTATCGAAACTGTAATTGAACCGAGAATGCCACCGCCGACTGCCTGGGGTGCGAATGCCATAACTAATATCTGATATACACCGGTAGGAATATTGCGGTAATTCATGATAATAACTACGGCTCCGAATATCACATAGAAAACTGCCATAAGCGGAACGACAAAACTTGAAACCTTTGATATTGACTTGATTCCACCTACAACTATGAACAGTGAAAGCGCCGTGATAATAATTCCCGTGACCCACGTAGGAACCGAGAATGTTGACTGAAGAGCTCCTGATATCGAGTTTGCCTGCGTCATATTGCCAATACCGAATGAAGCAATAACTGCGAGGACTGCAAACACCATACCCATGATAGCTCCGGCTTTCTTGTTCTTAAAGCCGTTCTTCATTGTGAACATGGGGCCGCCCATCATCTCGCCCTTGGAGTTTGTTTCGCGATACTTGACTGCCAGCATGCACTCACTGAACTTAGTCGTAAGCCCGAAGAGCGCACAGATTTCCATCCATACAAGAGCTCCGGGGCCGCCTGCGAACATCGCGGTCGCGACGCCTACAATATTGCCAGTGCCTATTGTAGCTGCAAGAGCTGTACAAAGGCAGGCAAACGGTGAAACATCACCGCTCCCTCTCGTAGTAGTGCGTGCTTCCATAGACATAACACTGTGAAGCGCATATCCGAGGTTTCTCCACGTCCTGAACTTGATCCTTATCGTGACGAAGATTCCTGTTCCGATAAGCAGGACCAGCATAACGGGTCCCCAGACAAAACTGTCCAGTTCACTTACAAAATTACTGAATGCTTCCATAATCTGCCTCCTCATATGTCCGGGTAATATTCCTGCCCATTTATATAAAAAATGACAGCGAGTCCAGCATTATGACCTCACTGTCATTTTTATATACCAAATTAAATTCTGATACTGCTAAATAAAAACGAAAACTTTTTAATGATCCTGCAGTTACTCTGTTGCTTCGTAGAGTTCTTCTACCAGGTGTTTTCTCAGGTCTTCCAGCATTTCCGGGTTCTTGCCGCCCACCGGCTTGCCGTCAAGCTCGCATGCATGCAGGCACGGGTTGGATGAACTCGATACCAGGACTTCTTCAGCCTCAAAAACATCCTTGAGATTATATGGTGTTTCACTGACGCCATAGCCAAGCTTCTTGGCCATTCTGATCATGTGTGCCCTTGCGATTCCGGGAAGGATCAGCTCATCAGTAGGTGCCGTGAACAGTTTTCCGTCCTTTATAATGTGGCAATTGCTGTGTGCACATTCTGTTACGCGTCCGCCCGGTCTGTAAAGAATTGTTTCATCACAGCCTTTTCTCTTGGCTTCTTCTGCCGCCAACACTGAAGGGAGAAGATTGAGTGTTTTGCAGTTGCAGTGATAAAATCTTGTGTCCTCAACTGTTATGAGCTTAATTGGGCTAAGTCCTTCGCAGACCTTCTGAGGCATCATCATTACCCAGAGATTTCCTGGCACCTTGTCATATACATGACCGCGCATTCCAAAACCGCCTCTGGTGCACTCAATATATACGAAGTTATCACCCGTATCCATCTTCTTTACAAGTTCCTCAAGAAGATCCCTGATCTCATCCTTGCTCTTTGGAATTACGATATCCATGAGTGCGGCACTGTTGAAGAACCTCTCGATGTGCTCGTCAATCGCGAACATTTTATAATTTCTTGACGGACCAGCATCATAAACTCCATCGCCGAACCAGTGTGATCTGTCGTTAAACGGGACTGTGATCTCATCCGCCTCGCCAAGTTTTCCATTGTAATACGCTAAGGTCTTCATATCTCCTCCTTGAATTTATGTCTCCATCTGCGGAGAGATTTACGCATACAAAAAGGCGCTCCTGATAAATAATCAAAAGCGCCTTCGCTGTGAATAACGTCATTATAGTCAGCGAGTATCGCGCTGTCAATCAGAAATTTTATAATTTCTTATAACTTTTTTAAGAAACGTCCAGTCTCTGTCTTGCCACAAGCTCCGCGAAAAGCCCGTTCTTTGCTATCAGTTCCTCATATGTGCCATCCTCAAGTATGTGTCCGCCGTCAAGATAAAGTATGCGGTCACAGTGTCTGATGGTAGAAAGCCTGTGTGCTATTACTATCCTTGTGCACTTAAGGCTGTCCAGTGATTCCGACACCTTCTTCTGTGTAATGTTGTCAAGTGCAGAAGTAGCTTCATCAAATATGAGTATCTTCGGTTTCGGAGCAATAGCCCTTGCTATCATGAGCCGCTGTTTCTGTCCTCCTGATATACCCCCACTTCCACCGGATATCATTGTGTTCATGCCCATTGGCATCTGATGAATATCTTCAGCCATGCCTGCCAGTTCAGCTGCCTCCCATGCGTCCTTTTGAGTAAGCCATGGAGCTGAAATAACTATGTTCTCATAAATATCACCCTGAAACAGTTTTCCATCCTGAGTGACCACACCTATCCTGCGCCTTAGTGACTTCGGATCAAGTGTTTCCATGTCCTTGCCATCATAATAGACCGCACCTTTCTGCGGCGTCTCAAAGCCGAGCAGAATACGCACCAGTGTTGACTTTCCTGCACCAGTAGGTCCTACGATCGCTATATACTGACCCTGTTTGATCCTGAGTGACATGTTATCAAGTATAAGTGGCATTGACTCTGAGTATCTGAACGAAACATCAGACAATTCTATGTTGCCTGTAACGCCTGTCACGACCTGTTTGCCTTCTGACTGCTCAGGTACATTTTCGAGCAGAGGGGAAGCCATCTCCAGTATGGGCTTTATCTGAGCTACGGTAAGTGCAATACCTGAAAGTGAAGCAAAAGCACCGGAGACCATTCCATATGAAGCATTGAATGAATAATAGTTGGCAACAGAAACTCCGCTCTTAATAGCTGCGTAGTACAGGACTATAGTTCCTATAAGACTTATTCCGGTAGAAATAACGCTGTTTATCTTTATGAACATCGGAGGGCAGAACTCCATCCTGGCATCCTCGGAATAGCTGTCAGCCCAGCGTGCGAAGGCGCGTTTTTCAGATCCGGAAAGTTTTATCTTCTGTATCCCTGAGATCAGAGCATAGCAAAGTCCATTGAGCCTGGATCCGTTTTCCATCATTATCTTACTGCGCTTCATCTGGACAAGAGTAGATACAAGAGAGAACACTATAGTTACAAGCGTTATGCACAATGATGGTACAACAAGAGATGCCGCAAATCCAAAGATCTGAAAGATATATATCAGTGAGAACAATGATGTGAGGCCTGTTGACAGCACAGACGAAACAAGCATATCGCAAAGAGTGCTGATATAATTGCTCCTTGTTGCCAGTTCTCCGGAGCTGTATTTTCTGAAAAAGTCTGCCGGCATTGAAAGAACGCGCATCATGCTTGCAGCTTCAACTGACACGCTGAGTTTTGTATCAATTCTTGCCATGAACAGACTCTTGACAGCTTCTATCAAGGTGGAACTTATAAGGACACCTGCCATAAACAATCCCATCGCCACAAGTACCCGGGTGCTGCCGGAAGGCAGGACCTCCGCGATAAGAAGATTGTTAAGTTTTGGCATTATCAATCCTATAAGGGTCACTATGAACATCAGAACGATCACAAATACCACATCTGATATTGAAAGCGTCTGTACGATATAGCGCATAAGATCCGGTATTCCGATTTTTTTGAGCGGAAGCGGCTTATAAAAACAAAGTGCTTCCCCGTCAAACAGCTTCTCGTTCTTCCTGTTTACACTTGTTTTGACTCCTGTTTGCGGATCATTATAGTAATATCCGGACATGCCTGATGGTATGAGTGCAACGGATTCTCCGGTCTTGAACCTGCCGAGCATGGCGCCTACTGCATCTTTGTACCACCCCTCTGAAAGCTTGACAGAGCGCCTCATTATTCCGAAAGGACGGAGCATATAATCAAGTCTTTCGTTCATGTCCGTGACATTTTCGTACTTATCACGTGCCTTTACGTGATAATATTTCAATATCTCATCAATCGCATTCTGCGTCACTATACTTGCATCATTCAGCGCAAGAGAAATGTTCTCCCCGACTACAGCACCACGCAGTTCACGAACTGAATCGGAGAAAACATCATCATCATGGTTTTTTCTCTCTCGTATCTGTTCATCAAACCAGCCCATGAAAGTTCCTCCTATTCATTCGTCACAAGTTGAGAGTACAGCCCGCCTTTAGCATAAAGCTCTTTGTGCGTTCCGCGCTCCATTACTTTGCCTTTGTCCAACACCAGTATCTCATCACAGTCACGAATGGTAGACAGTCTGTGAGCCACCATAATACACGTTATCCCTCTGTCTTTGATTGCTTTTACTACCTCATACTCAGTTTTTGCATCGAGAGCGCTGGTCGCCTCATCGAGGATTATCATAGTCGGATCCTGGGCAAGGACTCTTGCAATTTCAAGCCTCTGACGCTGTCCGCCCGAAAAATCACGTCCGCCTTCGAGTATTTTTTAATTATAACCGCCCTGCCTCTGCATTATGTCTGAATGTATCTGCGCATCACGCGCAGCAAGTATCATTTCAAAATCCTCTATTGAGGAATCCCACATCTTAATGTTGTTCGCAATTGTATCTTCAAATAGAATGATGTCCTGATCAACAACAGCAAGTGACCCTCTGAAAACACTGCGGTCAATATCAAGAGCAGGTCGTCCGTCAAACAGAATATCACCGCTCCATGGCTGATAAAGACCTGATACAAGTTTTGAAAGTGTGGATTTCCCACATCCTGATTCACCGACAAGCGCCACATGAGTCCCTGGCTCCAGCGTAAGATTGAAGTCTTTAATGAAAGGGTCATCGAGTTTTGAATACCCGAATGTCACATTCTTCATTTCGATCTTTCCGGAAAGCTTCTTATACTCTTCCTGGTCACTGACGACCTCGATATTTCTGCATGTCACATCATCCGGATATTCCATTACATCTTCGACACGTTCCATCTCTGTGCGCATTTCCTGAATAGTCTGTCCGGCTGATATCAGTGTTGTTGCAGGCGACTCAAATGAGGACATGAAACCCTGAAAGGCCGTTATCATACCAATTGTGAATTCTCCCTGCATTGTAAGCCATATTCCAGTGAGCAATATGAACGCCGATGCCAGAGACGATACAAGTGAAGGTATAAGTCCCAGGTATTGATCAATTCTGGCATAACGCACCTGTTGTGTATTCACATTGGCCTGATAACCGCTCCAATGATCAAAGAAACCGTTCTCAGCGCCACTTGCCTTTATTGTCTCGATCATTTCAATTCCGGACACCGTAGCGCTCGCAAGTTTTCCGGAATCACGCATCTGCACACGAGTGATGTTTATCCTCTTTTTTGAAATTATCCTTGCAACTGTCAGATTTATGACTATCGATGCCAGACCTATGATAGTAAGAGGCACACTGTACCGCACCATGACTACCAGATAAACGACCATCATGATCGAATTCAGCGCTAAAGGTGCAAGTGTATTAACTATAGTATTTGCAATGCCTGCATTAGTCTCCTGGCGCTGTTGAATATCTCCTGCCATGCGCTGTGAAAAGAAATCCATCGGAAGACGAAGTACTTTCCAAAGATATGTTGAATTTCCAACCACGGCCATTTTTCCGTTTATCCGCAGCGTATATACTGTCTGGACCCATGACACGGCAAGTTCTATAAGTGAAAATCCTGTCAACGCCAAAAGGAACGGGGTTACCCAATCCGGGTTCTCTCCTGTCAGAAGTCTGTCTATGAATATACGCGAAAATCCGGGGCTTATTACTCCCATGAGTGAAGATATTACACCGGTGAGCACTACGAACACAAATGATCCCCCGGCACCCTTCAGCCGTTTCCTTACAAAGCTTGCTATGCTCTGAGGTCTGCCACTCGGAACAAAGTCCTCAGTCGGGGAAAACATCAGGCAAATGCCGGTAAAACTCTCATCAAATGATTCCCTGGAAACAGTATAATTTCCTCTTCCCGGATCATTTATTACAGCCTTATCTCCCTTGAAACCGCATAACACAACAAAATGATTGAAATTCCAGTGTATTATGCATGGAAAAGACCCATGTTCGCGCAGACTTTCAGGCTCGAACCTGTATCCTTTCGCTTCAAGTCCATAGCTCCTTGCTGCCAGGAGTACATTTCTGGCGTTTGACCCATCACGTGAAACGCCGCAGTCAGCCCTGACCTGTTCCAGTGGTATCCATTTTTCATAATATGCCAGTATCATAGCCAGTGAAGCCGCTCCACATTCAAGTGCCTCCAGCTGCATAACGACCGGAACTTTGGCAACACCTTTTGTGACTGGCTTCTTCACCCTGTTCTTTTTTTTGTTGCTGACTCCGTCTGGTCTGTCAGTCATGTTTTGCTCCGTCTTCATTCCTTTGTGCCTCAGTTAAAAACAAACGACATTGGAGATACAGATTCAGTTACTATAGAGGCCGCATAGCTGCCGTCATCTATATCTGCATCTGCCGATGCTGTATATACCCACGAGCCCTGATCCAGTCCGCCAAGGTGCATAAGATACTGGTCAGTATCATCCGGCAGCCGCGAAGGCTCACTCGATATTGTTTTGACGGTCGTTGTAACGTCACCGATCTTTATCGTCATCCCTGTCCTGACAGATTCCCCGTCCGCCTCCGAAATATAACACATTATCTTCCCGTCCTGACATACGGCAGCTCCGGTAACTGTAGTATCAAGTTTTCCAAATATGCCCCATGCACAGACACCCAGCAGCAATGCTATGATGCCGCCGAGGATAAGCCAGACTCCGGGATTTGCCACTCTTATATAATCGTTAAGCTGCTCAGGTGAAGAGAGACGTTCCATACTCTTTTCTCTGAATAGTGATTCCTTATTATCTTCCATCAATGACCTCCTTACCTGCCCTTGCGGATCCGGTTTGCTGCAATGCAAATACCGCTATGACCGCCCCTGCCGAAGCCACTATTGCCGCGACAAGTATCGTATAACTGACACCTATATTATCAATCAATAATCCACCAAGGACTGAAGAAAACACAGCCCCGAGAGATGACACAAGATTGAATCCCGACTGAGCCTTTACCGTATCTTCCTTTGCGACAGTGAGTTCTGCGTAATACACTATTGCGGGCGTATACAGCGCAAACGCAAAGAATTGGATTGCATAGGCCATAAACAGCATAATCATATTAGTGGCAAATAATGTAGCAAACCCCTTGACTCCAAACATGATAATTGAAAACATAAGCAGTGTCGAACACCTGAATTTTTTCGCCAGTCTGCTGAAAAAGATCATGCATGGCAATTCAAGTACGGCTGTCACTGCGCTGAGGTACCCCATTTCAGCACTTCCCCCACCGACATTCTCAACAATCATTATCATGAAATTGTTGAGCAGCGTCTGTTCGAAGAACAGCATCGCTGCGGCAAGCATCATCCAGATGAATTTCGGATTAAGTCTGATAAATTCTCTCAGAGTATGTCCTTTTGAAGTATCCTCTTTTCTCGAGCTTAATGAACCTCTCCTTCGGGCGATCATCATCATCAGGAAGAAAAGGGCTGATATTATTGCAATAGATACAGGAATACAATTCTCACTTATTTTCTCTACCATTGTTCCAAGTACACTGGCAAGGATCGCATAGCACAGAGATCCTACAGCTCTGCATATTCCGAAATTGACTTTGCTCTCACCGCTGCCCATTAGAAACTGCAGTGAGATTGAGAAACCTCCCGAGGCGTTCATCATTCCTGCCATTATCGCGTATAATACCGCAATCAACAGGCACTTCGTATCAGTCAGGCTGATCACTATCGCGCACACTGCCATAATGCCGAACAGTGCTGACAGGATCCTGACCACACTGAACTTTGATGATCTGTCTGCAAGATCTGCCAGAAATGGCTGTATGATAAGCGAGATGATATTGTCAGCCGCCAGGATAACACCTATCTCGGTGCTCGAATAACCGCGTATACTCAGATAAGTAGCGGCAAAACCTACGATCGCGCAGAAATCCATCCAGCTTAGTCCCTGTATGGCACTGTACTTAATGTTGTTCTTTATTTTCTCTTTATTCAAAGGATACCCCTCACATATGTTTTATACTTTTTACTTGTAATATATACTCAGTACCACGAACAGTACAACGTAAACATATCCGGGAATACAGACGAGTAATGCGTTCTTTATCACTTTTCTGTTTCTCACAGCCCATCCTGCAAAAATTCCACACAGGATTATCATTCCAAGTGTCATTACCACCGCCATGGATGAGCAAAGACCCGCCGACAGATTGACCAGCACCAGCAGCAGCCAGGCAAAACGTGTTTCTTCAACAGCTGTCCACAGGAATATCCAGATTACTGTCGGTATCAGAAGATTCACAAATATAGACTTACCCTGCCATGAGCGCATCATCAGAAATGTTTCCGGCGTGTATATTGAAACGTTTCCGAATATCTGAAAGATGGCTGTCAATATCATGAACACAGGAAGCAGTACTTTCTGTTTTCCTTCAAATATCTTCTTTTGAAAAAGCTGTCCCGCTACGCATGCATAAGCTATATCGCAGAGCGGTATAGCAAGAAGCGGCAGGATAGAGTGTGTGACATTTGCCGCATGGAGACCGGAAACACGAGCCAGATAAGCTATCCACATGGGAAACAGTGCAAGCGCATGCCTCACATCCAGTTTTGTCGATCCACCGGTGTACGGAAGAATACGGTACATCGTGCCCGTCTCGTCTGTGATTACAGATGAAGCTACATAATATGCGTCATCACCATCAAAAGTGAGATGGGTGAACGCCATATAAAGCTGAAATACAAGTATGGCCGCGAAAATTAACCACAACACGCAAACAATTATCCTGCTCTTCTGCCGATCCGTGTCTGATCCGGATAATCCGTTCACTGTAACAACACCGGATGGTCCGCCGCAGCGGACAACACCTATAATAACAAGTATTACCATGACCACAGAAAACAGCACACATAAAAGTCTGAAATCCCCGCCATAAGTAAAGAGGAGGATTGGCAGCGCCAGCACCTCAAAAACAGAAAACGTCAGCAGATACCCTGTAAGTATGAGTACCCCCGGCGTCCTCTTTTGTTTTGGAAGCAACGAACATGGAAGTGAACCGGCAAGGACCGGCACGACCACCATCCATATGAATAAAACGGCAAGTTTTATAAGTGAATTCATTCTATCTCGTTCTTCTTGTCTTCTTCATGGTATTCCTTTTCCGTATTCACGTTCCAGACATTACTGCGGTCGCTCGTTCCGGATAGGATGTCTTTTACAGCCTCAAAACTTGTGCACATGGAATGATCGATATTATTGTAACGATGCTGCCCGTTCCTGCCGACACAGAACAGATTCGGTATGGTGCACAAATAATCGCGCAGCTCGTCCATGTGATCATAAGTATCAAAATACGCGGGATAGGCTTTCTTCACGCGCTCAACATGAAAGTCTTCAACTTCATCCGGTGATTTGATGAGCCTGAGCTTCACCATCTCTGAGATACCGAACGCCGCAAAATCAGCGTCCTTCATATTCCACATCTCATCGCCTTCATTGCAGAAGTATTCAAGACCCATCCACACAGTGTGCCCGAGATCCTTCACCATATACGGCGACCAGTTGTTGTATATCTGGAAACGTCCCATCTTCACAGAACGGTCATGCACATAGACCCAGTTGTCAGGAACGATATTTCCGACCGTCTTCATCTTCGTCTTATTCTCAAGATAAAGGTGCGGGATCAGAACTCCTACCGTCATGTAGTCACGGTACGGAAGTCCAGCTGCTATGGCAGCCATATCCTTAGGAACATCATTCATTCCGCCGACAAGGTCCTTGATTGGCATAGATGATACAACTACATCGCAGGGCATCTCATTTGTTTTCCCGTCCTGCTCATATATGACTCCTGTCACGACGTTGTCAGAATTCTTTCTGACTCCCTTGACCTTCGCATTCATGATTATTGTGCCGCCGCGCTTCTTCACTTCTTCGGCGGTGACGTCCCAGAGCTCGCCGGGACCGAGCTTCGGATATGAGAATTCTTCTATGAGGGATGTCTC